>Ga0105047_10003629_pt1 | contig 27177 bp, 22 predicted proteins | sample MAT04_FD_78384 | JGI IMG/M metagenome (GOLD analysis project Ga0105047, IMG submission 78384) | Freshwater microbial communities from Lake Fryxell liftoff mats and glacier meltwater in Antarctica - MAT-04 (megahit assembly) | ecosystem: Environmental > Aquatic > Freshwater > Ice > Liftoff... | reverse complement strand
TGGAGAAGCTTGAAAAAAGAGAAAAACAATTCGATATTATTTACGTGGATCCACCTTATGATGCTTTTAAAGTGATAGATGGCGAACAAATCTCTTTTAGTATGCTCATCTTAAAAAAAATTAATGACAGCAATCTTTTAAAGAATAACGGCGAACTTTTCATAGAAGATTCAAAAGATTCCATCCCAGGTGTTGATCAGTTATCCCATCTTAAATTAAAAAGCTCCCGTAGGCTCGGCCGCTCCTTCCTGCAGCAATACATCAAAGAATCTTGATTTCTTGGGCTTTTGTATTGCTAATTTACAGAGTTAGAGTTTTAAGATACTCACTTGCCATTCTTATTTCAATTCCTTTATCAAGGCGTTCCCTCTTTAGTTCTTTAACTAATTGAATTCCTGGGATCTGATATTTATCTTGAAAATAGAGAAGCCCAGAGGAAACAGAATCATCCGCATGCTTAACTTCAATCATGGATTGTACCTGATCTTCAAAGATGATAGCAAAATCCACTTCCTTTTTTTCTTTAGTTTGCAAATAGGATAATGAATAATTTTTTCCTAAAGAGTCAACTTTTGCAAAAAGATCTTTTAGCAGACAATTAGCTACAAAGTTTTCAAATCTTAAACCCGGATTGCCTTTAACAAGAGCTGTATCAAAGAAATAAATTTTTGGTTCTTTAAGTAAACTTCGAGCAATATTTCGAGAAAATGGAGTCACACGAAAAACAATGTAAAGCGCTTCTAGAATTTGGATGTACTTCTTGACAGTGTTCGGGGAAACGGCAACATCTTCTGCAAGAGAAGTATAAGAAATAGGTGACCCCACCCTTTCCCTAAGTAATTCAAAAATCAGTCGCATTGTTTTAAGATCATGAATGGCTTCAAAATCAAGGACATCAATATTCAGTAAACTTTCTACATATTGCAACCTCCAACGATCAGCATCAGCGGCGTCTTCTGTTAAAAAAGGTTCCGGAAAGCCACCACGTTCTAGAAATCGATCGATTGTATAGGGAACATAAACTTTACTGCATTCTGCGGGAGAAAGTGGCATTAACCGATGCAAGAAACATCTACCGGCTAAAGAATCTCCCACTTGATTAAATACCTCAAGGCGAGCACTTCCGGTGACAAGAATTTTTTGATGGGGAGCCTTAGTATCATATACACCTTTTAAATAGTTTTTCCATTTTGGCATTTTATGAATTTCGTCGAGAATTAATAACTCAACTGATGGCAACCATGATTCATTATGAATAATTTCTCTATCACCTTGTCGATCATAGGTTAAGTATAGCGACGAAGAAAATTCCAAAGCAATTTGCTTTGCCAAGGTTGTTTTTCCAGCCTGTCGAGGTCCTGCCAAAAAAACCATTTTTTTTTCTAAATCGCGAAGTATTTGTTTTTTTTGAAATCTTTCCATGTCGACTATTATGCACGCAAATGCATAATAGTCAAGACTTTTCCGCATTTGCGTGCATAATAGTCAATAAATCTTCATTTTTGCACGAAAAAGTCAGAGAATTTGACCAAAGCTCAAATTGGCCGATTGCCTGATGAATGAACATATCGTAGCCAAAGATGAGGGCGCAGTTTTTGGCATTTGCAACTTTAAGAAGCTCTGTCCATTTGGGGACACTTTTAATGTCCATGACAATACTATTTTCTTTAATGATATCAGATGAAACGGGCATCTCATCGGGTGTGCAATTAATTAAAATGTCGTAATCGTTAGTTATTTCATGAAGTTGTTTTGTATTAGGCTTTTCTGTTCGATTAAAAATTGTGACATCAGCACCTTTTAACGTGGCACCTAAGGCAATTGCTTTTGCAGATCCGCCTGCTCCTAAAATATAAACCTTTTTTCCTTTGACACACATTTTTTCTTCGATGGCGTTCATTGCACCCGTGCAATCGGTGTTAAAGCCAATTTTTTGATCATCCTTAAAAACAATTGTATTGACTGCACCAATCGATGAAGCTTTTGTATCGATCGCATCTAAATGAGGCATTACAGCTTCTTTTAATGGCATAGTTACGCTTAAGCCTTTAAAATTAAGCGATTTAATTTCTTCAAAAAAAGTTTTTAATTCATCAACTGTAATTCTCATTTTGACATAGACTGCGTTTTGATTGTAAAGGTTAAAAACATTATTATGAGTGATGTTTGAAGGACTTTTATCTACAGGATCACCGATCAGTCCAAAAATGGCTGTCTCATTATCTATGTTTTTGAAGCGATAACATTCCATCAATTCTTTTAAAGAGAGCTGCCCTTTTGCGATTGGCTCACAAATTGAAGCATAGCTCCAATGATTAAGTATACGCGTAATCGTCCCATATTCTCCCATGCATAAACCAATTAAATGAGTACTATATTTTTTGATAAAGTTTAACATCCTTAAACTATCAAGTGTCGAATTTGCATATGTTGCAATTTTATACAAATCGGCTTTTCTTTTTTTTAAATTTGAAAAAAGTCCTTCAAGATCATCAGGTGTGCTATCAAAGTCATGATAGGAAAGTATAATTTTAACAGGATGCTTTTTAAACCTTTTTAGATCCTCATTTGAAACGTTATATTCCAAATCGACATAATCAGGTTTTAGCTCTAATAATTTTTCTAAATGCTGTAATCGTGAAGATTCACTTCCCCTGTAAAACCCCCCTTGAGATAGGGGCCTTAGAGTGAAAATCTTAGGGATAGGGCAACTGATTTTAAAATCTAAGGAATTAAAACAATCCCATCGTAATTCAACACTATCCGCATATTGACAAGCCTGTTCAATCTGCTGCTGCACCTCTTCAAAAGACGGTCCCGTCACGACACCACAAAGCATTTTTTTCACTCCCGTTTACTTACCATTTTTTTAACTACGAAGATATGTACTTTTATATCGTTTTTTACAAATTTTTTTTACCGCGAAGAAGCGCGAAGAAGCGCAGCATAAGCTGCGAAAAAGAGATATCTTCTTCGCACTTCTTTGCGGCCTTCGCGGTAAAAAAAAATCCCCCACAAACGTTTATAATTGTTTTCCTAGAGGTCTATAGGTCGAATTTTTCGATCAGGATATCATCCTCATAGCGATGATTAACGTAGGGCACCCCGTCGTCCGTGTATTTTGAGAGCAACCCATTGCGCTTACCTTGGATATACTCAGCCTGAAAAACTAAAGCTCCTTGTTTGTTCCACTCTTGCCATAAACCATTTAAAATCCCTTTTTTATAGAATTTTGAAGTTGCTATTTGTTGTGACGAAATATCAAAGAAGCTTTTTTCTTCCCCTTCTTTTAAATCATCAATAAACAACACTTGGACTTTCAGGTTTCCGCTTACATAATATTCAGATGTCAGACTATGTTGTTCATCGTTTTTAAATTCGGTTGCAATCATTAATGTTTCATTTGGATGATAAAAAAGTGCTGGGCCATTTTTAAGACCATTTTCATAGGTTGTTGAAGCGATTTTTGTACCGGCCTCATTAAATTCCAACGCCTCACCTTGAATTAGCCCCTTTTCATAGGTTGCTTGAAAGGCTTTAACTTCACCAAATAAAGGATGCAAAGGGTAATAAATTTCTTCTGTTCCATGTTTCAAGTTGTTTTGATAGTGGGTAATTATTTTTGCGCCATCATCTTTAACAAGAAAATAACGCCCGTTTAAATCCCCATTCAAGTAAGTGGCTTCCTCAAGTAAATCTCCTTCCATGCTCCACAAAGATTTAAGACCGTGTAAGATATTGTTTTTATAAGTTAAAACAACTTCCGGTTTACCATTTTTATAAAATCGTTTCTGTACCCCGTCTAATTTTCCTTCTGAGTAGCAAAGCGCTGAAGCAAGGACATTAATGGAATCGGGTGTTTCTTTTTGATAGTACTCAAGATGAATGCCAACAGGTTTACCCCTTTCAAATTGATTTTTCTCATGAATGGTTGCATCTTCAAACCAACTTGTGAAGGCGCCATCAATGAGATTATCGACGTAATTTGCCTTATGAGCTAAATCCCCATTTTCATAGAATTCCTCATCCGAGCCATGAATTTTTCCGCCAAGAAAATTAGTTTTCTTCTTTAAGGCACCACTTCTATACCATTCTTGATGAAAACCAGATTTTAAACCATTTGAAAAAAAGCCTTCAAAAACCAGTTGGCCATTTTCTTCATAATATTTTTCTAAGCCTTGCAAATTTCCTGCAGAATTAAAGAAAGATTCACTTTTAAACTGTCCATTTTTATAAAATGTTTTTGCAAGACCGCTTCTTCTTCCTTTGACTAATTGAATTTCACTTGCAATTTGTCCATTTTCAAACCACTCTTTGAAAGTCCCAATTTTTTTTCCATCAGCATAATGACATTCAAGTTTGAGTTTGCCATCTTCATGAAACTCTTCTTGTAAACCATCAAAAGAATCGTTTAAGTAATGGTATCGTTTTTTGAGAGCTCCATTTGGATACCATTCCAAAAATTCTTGGGCGTAACCTGTTTCCGTCTTTGTATATTGCTCTTTTTTTTCACCGGTCTCATAAAATGTTAAAATAGGCTCTTTTAACAATCCTTGCCCATCATAATGGGCCTGATAGATGATGTTTCCCTCTTGATTTTTTAGATAATGTTTACCAATTGGTTTTCCTTTAGAGTATTCTGCTTCACCAATCAAGTCTCCCAGTTCAGAGTAGGTCGTTTCAAGACCAACTTTTGCCCCATTTTTATAATTAACCTTATAATTTTCACGGCCATTTGGATGATATTTAATGTGCGGCCCGGAAGCAATTCCATAAATAAAGCTTTGCACTTCGCTTAAAATACCTCCTCTATAATAATCTGTTAAAGCCTTATTTGAGAAAGTGTCGTTGAGTAGCCCATAAAGATAATATTTTTTGGATTTTACTGCTCCATCATCAAACCAGCTAATAGCTTCATTTTGTAAAACACCCTTTTCATAGAAAAGATGACTTTCTTTCAGGCCATTAGGGTAGTAGGTGATCAGATCGCCTTCAAGTTTGTCATTTACATAATAAGCTGTTTTTGCAATTTCCCCATTATCAAAATAAACAACTGTAGGACCGTCCATTAGACCATTCTTATAAAGAGTTGTCTTTTTAACGGCTCCGTTTGGGTAAATATCTTTCATCATTCCATTTAGAATGCCTTCATAGTAAAATGAAACTTTTGCAATGCGTCCCTTTTCATCGAAGCCAACGCTTGGTCCATGATAGAGAATGTTTGATTGCGAATCCTTACACAATAGATCAGTCTCTTGAATTAAGTGTCCTGATCTGTTGTATAACATTTCTTTTACGGGTAATTCTTTTTTATCATTCAATGAAGGAGCATAAAAAATAATTTTTTCAGGACTGCCACAGCTAAAAGCTGAAGCTTTTTCAATGCGCCAATTTGTTTTTTTTGCTTTGAGCTTTGTGGGGGATTCTAAACTTATCCCAGGGCTGATAAAGCAAAGAAAAATTAAGAGGCTCAAGATTTTGTTTTTCATAAGTTAAACTTGTATGTTTTTATAATTTTCAACTTTCTTTGGTAAAAAGCTTGATGTGGCAATCCCCACAAAGAAAAAGAGCCCAAGAATGGTCAAGCTTTTAGTTTCTGCATTTTCGTCAAATAATTTTGTAAGTAATCCAGCGCCTGTTTGCCCGATCGGATTTGCAAGACATAATGCAAATCCCATGAGAAACGCACTTACGATGCCTGATTCTTCAGGGTATAGTTTATTGCCAAATGCAATGACCAAGGGACCCACCGTCATAATGGAAGCACCCATCAAGAAAAAAAGCATAGCCAACGAACTGTTTGAAATTAAAGGAAAATTTAAAAAAGTAAAAAAGAAAATTGCAGAAAGACTAGATGCGGTAAGAATCACTGTTCTATAAGAATATTTATCTGCTAATAAGCCGCTTGGAATCATCATTAAAGCTCCACCTAAAACAAAAGCTAGATGACCTCCACCAAAGCAGATCCATTTATCATAACCCCTTGCCATAAGAAGATCTGGCAGTAAGAAGATTGTTCCCCAAAAAACTATTTGATTGCAAATTTGAGTGAAATAAAGGCACGTTAAATGCTTTTTCTTGAAAAGATCGCAAATCGATTTAAATGTTATTTTAGTTTTTAGAGCCGTATTTTTTGTAAAATTATTTTCCAGTTTATAAAACATAAGAATTATCGCAACTAATAAAGATGGAATAATTAAAAAGGAACAGTAATGTCCGATTTTTAAATAGATAGTAGAAAAGATTAATTGACTTAAAGAAAAACCAATAGCCCCACCCGTTGCAAATACTGTAATAAACAATCCCTTACTTCTTGTTGATAAACTACCGACAAGTGCAACTGCTGCAGGATGAAAGCAGCCTGAACCTAAAGTTGTTGCTTGGAAGAGAAGGTAAAGTACAAAATAATCCTTTGTGCAAGATGCAAAGACTGCACAGCTTGTAACTGCAATCCCGATAATGATTAGCAGTTGTTGGTAACCCCTATCGCTTAAATGACCAAAATAGAGCTGAAGCGCCTCGCCTATAAAAACTGCAATGCCGGCGATAATACCCATGGTGGCAATGTCAAGTCCTATAATTGTTTTATAAATGGGAAAAATGCCTAAGCTGAAATCGACCAAAAAATGGCTGAGCCATAAGAATCCAAGTACGATATAGCGTTTCATATGGCTCATTAGTGTCAACAATTTAAGTTTAAAAGACTTATCCTAACAAATTTTGCCATTTATATCTATAATTACTGACCTTTAACCATGAGTGAATGCAAAAACACACTTTTAAAAAAAGTATTGCAATGGCTAAATCTATTTGATAAAGGTAACTTTAGAACGAGTATTACAATACTAACACATTATGACAATAGCGATAATGTTAACCAGACACTCATCGATAAATTAGATTAAGCACTTTTTTTAGAATGATGTGATTAATTCATCAAGTTTTTATGTCCACTTATTGTAAATACTTGCATTAACTTTCGACTTATGATAAGTCTAAATTAATCTTAAGAATTATAATTTTGTCTTTAAAATTTTAAAAAACCGAGGAGAATATTATGAATAAAAAACAATTATCAAAACTAGCTTTGTTAGGACTTGCGACAGGCGCTATGGTTACTTCAACTGTAACTCTAAGTGCTAATACTACTGTTGAATCAAAAGAAACTTATCTTGCGGGCGGTTGTGGTGCTAAAGGCTGCAATAGCTTAAAAAATCCCTCAAATAACGATACAGTTGATATATATTCTACACCAAAAGCAGCTCAATCAAATGAAAATTATTACAACCAATATAGCCAATACAGCAATTTTACAAATCCAAATACAAATGAAATTTCACAAGGCGGCGCGCCTGCTGGAAATACAATGCCAGGCACTAGCAGCAATGGAATGAATGGTTACCAAACTACCGAAGGAAATATAATTCCATCAGAATATCCAAGTACGACAAATACCGGAACAACAGGATATCAAAGACCAACAAATGGACAAGGTGCCTGCGGTTCAATGAAACCAAACAGATAATTTTTTAATCGTTTGCATAAGGTTGTCTTATGCAAACGATTTATTTTTTTGAGTTATATCTTTTTTTGAAGGAGTTAGAAATGAAAAAGAGCGAAATAAAAAAAGTTGCTTTATTAGGCTTAACAACCGGTTTTTTAATCTCAAGCCAATTACAAGCAGCTGCAGTTCAAGATAAGGCCGATCCTACCAAAGGGACAACCGACACATCATTAGATATGAATGAGGGCAATGTAGGCTATCATCTAATGACTGAGGATGAACTATTGGAGGAATTGGATGGTAAAGGCGCTGCCCTTTACAAATCATTAGATCCAAAAGGGCGTGAACTTGCAAGATTTGTTGCTAGTCAAAGATGTAATAATATGAATGAATGTAAAGGCCTAAACGCTTGTCAAACAGATAAAAATGATTGTGCAGGAAAAGGCGATTGCAAAGCAAAAGGTAAATGTGCATTCTCCGATAAAAACCTGGCAATTAGAATAACTGCTGAAAAATTGAAAATGGCTGAGAAGAGATCAAATACATTGAATAAGTAGAATTAAAGAAATGAAAAAAGAGATTCCGAATTTAGGTATTGGTGTTGGGCTTAGACCCGTCCACTATGAAGAAATTTTTCGCGATAAACCGGCCATTGACTGGTTTGAGATTATCAGCGAAAACTTTATGGTCGATGGTGGCAAACCATTGGAAAATTTGCAAAGAATTTTAGAGTTTTATCCTGTTGTTCAGCATGGAGTCTCTCTTGCCATTGGAAGCCCAGATCCGCTTGATTTTGATTATTTAAAGCGGTTAAAAGCTTTAACCAAAATTACAAAAACACCATGGGTTTCCGATCATCTGTGCTGGGGAAGGCTTCCCGGTGCAAATTATCATGATCTTCTTCCTCTACCCTACACTAAAGAAGTTATTGATTATGTGGCAGAGCGCGCAAGAATTGTTCAGGATTATCTTGAGCTTCCCTTTGCATTGGAAAATCTTTCATCATACGTCGGGTATAAAAGCGATGAGATGAGTGAATGGGATTTTTATAGCGCAATTGTAGAAAAAGCTGACATTTACATGATGCTTGATGTGAACAATATTTATGTATCGAGCAGAAATCATGATTTTGATCCAAACACCTACCTTGATAATATTCCAATAGAAAGAATTCTGCAAATACACTTGGCAGGACATACCGATTATGACGCTTATGTTTTGGATACTCATGATGCGTATGTAAGGGATGAAGTCTGGGCTTTGTATGGTGAAATTTACCCAAGAACAAAAGGTGTTTCCACCTTGCTTGAATGGGATGATAATTTCATTAGTTTTCAACAAACATGGGATGAGGCGCTAAAAGCTAAAGCATATCAAAAAAAATTAGAAACCACAAAAAAATCTGATGTTAAGTTAATGCGTGGGTTGATTCATGAGGTTCATCAATGACTTTTGATGCAAAAGTGCCAACCGAATTAAAAGAAATTCAAAAATGGTTTGCAAGCATCATCACAAGGCCAATCGATTCCAATAGCAAAATGATGCCAATCTCGCCATCAGGTCTTAAAATGATAGATGAGGCAAGAAAATACATTTTGCCAAGTCCTACAATGCAGGCTGATCAACGTATTCAAATTTATAATCAGCAATATTGGTGGCGCTTGATCACAATCTTACAAGAGAATTTTCCTCTTGTCACCTGCCTTTTTGGTTACGATGGTTTCAATCAAACCATTGCCGTACCGTATCTTGTCAAATACCCACCCTCTCATTGGTCATTAAATCTGCTAGGCTCCACTCTTTTAAAATGGGTTGAAGAAGATTATGAAGGGGATGATAAAGCGCTTGTTTTTGATGCAGTTGCAGTTGATTATGCTTATAATGATTGTTTTTTTGCAGAAAAAAAAGAAGCTCTTAATTTTTCAATTGTTCATGTAGAAGAGCTTTCGGTAAAAAAAATTACGTTGCAGCCGCATGTGCATCTTTTTGAATTAGACTATAATTTGTTTGAATTTCGATCAAAGATGCTCGAGCAACCAGTAGAATATTGGATTGAAAATGATTTCCCCCCTTTAACTAAGGGCAAATTTTACTTTATTCTTTATCGTAATAGACAAGATTATATTTTATCCGATACCTTAGATCATGTAGCGTACCAAATTCTTGAGCGTTTTAGTCAAGGCTCATCAATTGATGGCATTTGTGAGTGGCTTGAGGCTCAGGATGAAAAAACTTGCGAAACAGCTTCCCTCAATATGCAGAAATGGTTCCAAGACTGGACCGCCCTCCAAATCCTCTCTCTAGAATAGTAATCTCAAAAACGAAGAATTAGAAGAACGTTACGAATTCATAAGCTTGTGATTTTTAAACACGAAGACTTAGAAGATTGCTAAGGATTCATGAATAATTTTAAACAAAGCCTAATATTTCTAAAGTTGTGGTTTAGGAAATATTATCAACTTTATGAATTTATAACGATCTTCTAAGTCTTCTAAGTCTTCGTGTTTAAAAAATCACAACCGCAATTGGGTGTTAGGCGGTGATGATCTCGCGCTGGGAGGCAGGTGGGGTTTTGGCGTCCACAGCCTCAACCGAAGTACCCGTCGGAAGAGCTAACATAATGCCTGTAAACCCTTGGAAAGCCATTGCCATTAACCCCGTCATTATAAAGGTAATCCCCATTCCTTTTAAAGAAGGAACTACGTTTGAGATGACAAGCTTTTCTCTGATGGCAGCAATTAAAGCGATAGCAAGCCACCAGCCAAGTCCTGAGCCAAACACGTAAATTAAGTTTGGCCAAAAAGGGTAGTCGCGAGTCACGGCAAAAAGGCAGGCTCCCAAGATGGCACAATTTACGGCAATAAGCGGAAGATAAATACCAAGTGAAAGATAAAGGTTTGGAGCTAGTTTTTCAATCACGATTTCCAATACTTGAACAAAACCTGCAATTACCGAAATAAAAAGAAGAAATTCAAGAAAATTAAGGTTCACAGATGCTGCATCAATACCAAATACGCTTAACCACGACAGGGCCCCAGGAGCTGTCACGAAATAATGCACACACCAATTCAATATTCCTGAAATACCAAGCACGAATACAACTGCAAGGCCAAGACCATTTGCTGTTTTTAGCTTTGTTGAGCAAGCTAAATAGGTACACATACCTAAAAAATTGGCCAAAATAAAATTTTCGATCAAAACAGATTGGATTAAAAGTCCAAAAAGATTTAACGTTTCGTAATTACCCATCCACATATTTTTTCTCTTATTTTTTGTAACTTAAGGTTGTTTATTATTGAAGTTTTTATAGATCCAAATCATGCAACCAATGATAAAAAATGCGGCAGGAGGACTAACCATAAAGGCCACATTTTCATAACCGTTAGGATTTGTTGCAGAGGCATAAAATGCTTTTGGTACAACTTGAATTCCCAATAATTGTCCAAAACCGAAAAATTCTCTTATGGCTCCAATTATAAATAGAACCCACGCATAACCAAGTCCTGCTCCCAAACCATCCATAAAGGCCGGAATCGGTGTTACATTTTTTGCCATGCCTTCCATGCGTCCCATCACAAGACAATTTGTAATAATCAAACCGATAAACACACTTAAAACTTTCGAAATACTAAAAAAGTATGCTTGTAAAAACTGATCAATAATAATTACAAAAACAGAAATAATTGCAAGTTGCGTAATCATTCGCACACTATCTGGGGTGACTTTTCTTAGTAGCGAAACAAAAAAAGCCGAACATGCTGTGACAAATGAAACAGCAATTCCCATGGTAATTGCAACTGAAAGACGGTTTGTGATACCAAGGGCAGAGCAAATACCTAAAATAGCTACTAAAACTTGGTTTTCTTTCCAAAGCTGGCCTGTTAAATAGCTCATATTTGTTTTGTTTGCATCAGCCATAAGACTTTAACCTTTACTATTTTCTTCGTGAATTTTGATAAAAAATGGGCGATAGGCACTTAAAACCCTACTGTAGCTTTCAGTTACCCCATTTCCTGTCAAGGTTGCCCCGGCCATTCCATCAACTGCACTTTTTGCCTTTGGGGAATTTCCTAGCACATTAGAAACTTTACCCCGTACAACAACAATGCCTATTGCAGCTGTTTTAAAATCGGTTTTTCCGGATGGTCTCTCCTGGAAAATGACCTTACCGGGGAACAAATTCTGCCAAAAGCTTGATGCAATATCAGCTCCAAGTCCCGGGGTCTCTTTTTGTTCGTACCAGGATATTCCTATAATAGTGTTACCGTCAGGTTTGATAGCCATATACCCATAAATAGCATCCCACAGACCGTTCCCATTAATAGGGATCACATACCCGATAGGTTTATCTTCAGCTGTACTAACTTCAGAATTAGGCATGATTTTATAGAGAAGCTTATAAGGCTGTTTATAATATCCTGTTTTTTTATATTTAGAGATGTAATCATCTTTGTCAATGTTAGTCTTTTCAAACGTCGTCAAATCGCCTTTATTATCAACAAGAACAGGAATCAATCTTTTTTGGTAGATTTCCATAAGCTCAGCACGCGTTGGAATGTCATTTATGCTTCCCTGAACTAGTAATCCACCTTTTTGATACTTTGCAGGAATGAAGTCACCTTTCTCATTTTCCATTAAAAAATAACCGTCATGGCTTAGTATTTTTGCAGCGATCATCATTTGCTCGCTTCTATTAAATTCTTTTGCAATTTCTTTTGGCTTTTCAAGTGCGCTTGCAAGAAGCGACAAGATGAGAGCGCAAGTAAAACTCAAAATGACCACGAAAATAATTACCTGAGAGTTTGTGTAAGTGGTTTTAGGTGTTTCATCCGACATTTTTTAAACTCCTTTTTCTTCTGTAGTTAGCCACATAATAATCAATTAACGGTGCAAATACATTACCGACAAGTATTGCAAGCATTATACCCTCAGGATAAGCCGGGTTGATCACCCGAATTACAATTGTAACGGCTCCAATAAGCAGTCCATAGAGCCATTGTGAAAGATGCAATGAGGGCGATGATACAGGATCTGTTGCCATGAATACAGCTCCAAAGGCAAGACCTCCAAGAATCAAATGCTTATATGCCGGAAAGGCAAATTGAGCAGCAACAAAAGCACCATGATCACTTGCAAAGTAATAAGAAGCCATTTGGAATGCTAAAGCCGTTAAAAAAGCCCCGAGAAAAACTGAAACAATTGTTCTCCAAGAAGCAATTCCTGTATAAATAAGAAATAAAGCCCCAAGAAGACAGGCAAAAGTTGAAGTTTCTCCCAAACAGCCTAATTTATTGCCAAAGAAATATCCAAGATCGCTATTATTTCCAAGATCAAATTTTAAAAAGGCAAATTGATAAGCACCATCGTAAAAACTTGGGGACAACCCGAGGCCACCATCACTAAGAGAAGTTGTTACAAAGCTTTGCATTTGATCAGGCGTCAGTTTTCCTAAAAGTGCATCTGAATTGCTAAAATCCTTCCACTTATCAAAATGTTGAGAGATTGTATCAAAGCCTGCCATATCATTGCCTATCTGATTTGCGGCAATAGCATCGACATGTATATTTTTTATTTCTGATGAAATATTAAAACTATTTAAAGAAGTCGCTTGCGTAAAGCCATCGATTTCAGGTAATTTTGCTTCTTGGTTCATTTTAATCAGACTATTGCGAACTGTCACAGGGTTTGTTCCTACCCAAACATCGCCGCTCATTCTTCCGGGGAATGAGAAAAAGAGAAAAGCTCTGCATGCAAGGGCCGGATTGACAATATTCATGCCCGAGCCACCAAAGACTTCTTTTGCAAAGATGATTCCTGCAGTTATACCAAAAGCTGCCATCCAGTAAGGAATGGTTGGGGGAAGTATCAATACATATAAAATTCCTGTGACGAGTAACCCTTCTGAAATTTCATGACCTCGCAAATAAGCAAACATATATTCCCAAAACGTTCCAACTGCATAGGAAACGATTGTTAAGGGAATGAAAATTCTTAATCCTTCGGCAATAAAGGTAAGGTAGCGATTATCTTTTAAGGCAAAATTAACATAACCTGAAAAAGATTTTGAAGCCGTCAAAAATTCTTGCATCAAATGATAGTCACCGCTTGAATAAACAACACTTTGCAGTCCGCTATTCCAAATGGCCATCAATATGCAGGGAATGAGAGCAACTATGACAAGAACCATCCAGCGTTTAATGTCAATTGCATCGCGGATATGAGGCCCATGTTTTGTAGTTAAAGGAGCTTCAAAAAGGAAAGTGTCGGAAGCCTTAATTAGAGGTCTTAAAAAGTGAAGGGGTTTACCTTTTTCAGAAAGTGCAAGTTGTGAGTCTAAAAATCGGCGTAACATGGTCTCCTTTGCATTCTTATGTACTTATTCTATGAGGCTAACAAAAAAATGATAAATGTCAATAAAGACTTCTTGAAAAAGCTCATTTTTTACGTTTTTTGTCCACGATATGAAGGGACCAGAGTGTAATTAAAAAACGATTGAATTATAAAAGTTTAATTGTGTTTACTTTATGTTTATTAAATTATATAATTAATTCATAAGGATATGTTAAGAGTTAATACAAAGAAGGAGGTTTTATTATGCCGGTTTCCAAAGATAGTCCTAAAATTGGTTCACACCCTTCGGCTTCTATTTTATCAAATCAGCCAGCTAAACCTAAACAACAAGAAAAAACGGCGGCTTTATTAGAGAAAACAAAAGACCTTTTCCAACGTGCTTCCTTTGATTTAAAAAAAAGGGAAATTGATGGAGAAGTCTCAAAAATCACCGCTAAAAAAGAACAAGTTGGCACAAAACTTGATCATGCAGTCAAAAAGCAGCTCAATCGCCTTTAGGTTATTGAGCTGTTGTTATAAAAAAATATTTAAAGATTTGCACCATATGCTGCAGCAGCAGTCCCCAGAGAAATTAAAGCTACACGTCCAAAAAGCCCAACAGAGTGCATTAAAGCAAGCTCTGCGGCTAATAAAGGTTGGTTGATGATTGCAATGAAGGCTACTACTAAAACTGATCCTAACAGAGGTTCAACTGCAAAGATAGCAGCATGCGGTGCAACGAAATAACAAGCACCGGCTCCTGCTAAAAATGCGACAGCCCTAATCGCTTTAGATGCATGAGAATCGTTTTTTACCGCAAAAATTTGATGAGCTTGTTTATTTATTGCAAAAGCAATCCCACCACCTAACAACACAAGAGCATTACCATTTATAATATTAACTAAAGGAGCAAAGCTTGTTGCTGCAGTACTTGATGCAAATGCACTTGATGTAGTAATCATTATTTTTCCTTAAAGTGTATGGTTTTAATAAATTTAAGCAAATATTAACATTAACCAATATTAATATCAAGTGTTTTATTTGGTTTACTTTCCATACGGGGAGGTAATTGGGTTTCTAGCCGCGGGTGTGAACCCAATGGTATTAAGTTAAGAGTTTAGTAAAAAAACTAATGCATCTTTTTTGGAGTGCGGAGACCCATTTCCGCTTTTTGCTCAAATCGACTCGTCGATTTGCCTGTAATATGCTACAGACATTAAAAACTAATTCTACAACATGGTTCTTGCTATTAATTTTACTTCTTGATAAAAATATCAAAAGATAATGATTTTTTATCAAAATCTAAAAATTAAAAAGATAATCTACTCGGTCTAAATCAATACTAAACTTTACAAAAAATGGATTTAATTATGTTTAACGAAATTGACAATCATCAAACCTATATATATATATTAAAAGGTTTATCAATGCTTGTTACTTCATGTTTTATTTCATATTCCATAACGACTTTTTTAAAAAATATTGGTTATCCTCAAACCCTAAATTTTAGGTTAAATCTTATATGGGCGCTTTTTACAATAACAACTTATATTGCTATTTTAGTATCTTTGTTACTTCACTAATTTTCTTCACAGGGTAAATACAAGCTGAAAACCATTGCCACCATTGTGATAAACCTGCACACATAACTGAAGATGAATGTTGTTCTCGTTGTGGTCGTCTGGTAAAAAATTGTGATTACCTTCACACAATTCGCGAAATAACAGCAGAAGAGATTGTGAACGCAAATTCAATTGAAACTATAACTGAATTTTTATTTATTTTACAAAAAAAAAACTCTGTTAAATTTTCACAAATATTTGATGAAGCCGATAATTTTTTTGCAGCAAGAGGAATTATTCCTCCAGAAAATTTGGTTGAACAATTGAAAAACCTTATTTCAAAACAATGTTTAGCAGAACGAATGCACCAGCATGATGCTAATGACACATTTGGCCGCAGATTTTTGTTTTCTTCAAAAACTATGAACACTGAATCTGGACCAGATTATCCTTATAAACTTAAATACGGTATTCTTCTAACATGGTGTGGATTTGCAATGATAGGTCTTTCAGAGGGTGTTTTAGCTGCTCCCGGTTGGTGGGTTGTTGGAATAGGTGCTACTTGGACATTTGAAGGAACAGCTGAACACCAGCAAGCCAAACGTGAATTTGAACTTGCAAAAATTGAAAGAGCTAGATTGAGAGCTGAAGAAGAGGCTATAAAAGCAGAAAAAGAAGCAATAGCAAGAGCTGAAAAAGAAGAACGACGCCGTTTAAAAGAAGCTGAAAAACAAAAAGAAAAAACGGCGACTTTAATAGGAAAACAAAAGACTTTTCAAGCGTACTTCCTTTGACTTAAAAAAAAAGGGGGATAGATGGAGATGTTATCTCAAAGATCATCGCCAAAAAAGCCCATTTTCATCACGGAGGGATGGTACATAGGTAGCCGGTGGTGAAACCACCGGTAATATAAAATAAGATCGCACCACAAAGTGGTGCTACAACAAAGATATGTAAGTTATCGAGCTTTTAAAAAAAATTAAGTGCTAGCGCCACATCCTGCAGCCACAGTCCCAGCAGAAATCAAAGCCACACGTCCAAAAAGCCCAACAATTGGAATCGATAAGCTTAATAAAGCTATTATACCAAAAGGATTTAGTTTCTTTCCATTCCATCCATCAACCTCAGACCCAATTGTAAAAAGAGAGGCGATAATTATTGTAGTTGAAATAAAAGCCCCATTAGCTGTCATGGCATAAATAGAAGTTTGAGGAGCAAAATAAATGCTTAATCCAGCACCTGCCAAAAAAGCTACTGATTTTATAGCTTTAGAAGCCATTGAATTTTTTTTAACATCAAAAAGTTCATGAGCAAGCTGATTTATAGCAAAAGCTGTTACTCCTCCTGAAATTAAATGTCCTCCAATTGCAAAACTATTTATAACTGAATGAATAGAAAATTCTATAGTCATTTTTCTCCTTAAAATTTATGATTAAAAATATACTAATATTTATAATGGACTAACTCAATATTGATGTCAATATTTTTCGAAAAGTTATTTGATTTATAAACTATTAAAGGTGAGGGCTAAATGCCGTAATCAAATTAACAATTATACTAACATGAAAACGTAATGTCATTTTCATCACGGAGTGATGGCGCATAGGTAGCCGCTGGTGAAACCAGCGGAAAAAGCACCACAGAGAGTGGTGCTTCAAGAAGAAAATTACCAGATAGCGCCAACTCCTGCAGCAGCAGTTCCAACGGTAATCAAAGCCACACGTCCATACAGACCAACGAAGGGTATTAAAGCAGGCATTGCTAAGATAGGAATTTTTTTACCTGTTATTTGCTTGGATATTGCTACAGCAACAGCTACCCCTAACCCTATCCAAGCAGCTTCTTTCATATTTAATGCAAAGATAGCAGCATGCGGTGCAACGAAATAACAAGCACCGGCTCCTGCTAAAAATGCGACAGCCCCAATCGCTTTAGATGCATGAGAATTGTTTTTTACCGCAAAAATTTGATGAGCTTGTTTATTTATTGCAAAAGCAATCCCACTACCTATCAATACGAAAGCACTGCCATTTATAATATTAATGAAAGGGGCAAAGCTTGTTGCTGCAATACTTGATGCAAATGCACTTGATGTAGTAATCATTATTTTTCCTTAAAGTGTATGGTTTTAATAAATTTAAGCAAATATTAACATTAACCAATATTAATATCAATAAATTTTATTGCTATAGACTTTTTTTTATTATAAAGCAGGCCTACAGCCTGCATCATTTAACTATTTGATTCCTAGGGCTTTGCCCTAGGCTTTCACAAACTAGACCTTCGGTCTGAAAAATGGTTCATCAGCTTTTTGGAGTGCGGAGACTCGTCTCCGCTCTTTGCTCAAATCGACTCGTCGATTTGCCTGTAATTCTGAATTTTTTTCTAAAAATTCAGAATTACAGAACCCGATAAGTCGGGTTTAAGGTGAAAGCTACGACCAAGTCTCCGCATTCAAAATCTACAATTTGATTAGAGCGATAAATTAGGCTAAATGTATTAGAATTTTTGTTTCTTGTGCTAGAAAGCTTAAAAGTTTTGATTGCATCCAATTTGCCGATCGTTCAAAATTGGTGTTCTATATAAAAGAGATTCCAGTGCTATATCATGTCAAAAATTAAAAAATGTCTTTTACTTATAATTGCCCTTACCGCCGTTTTCACGGTATTTTTTTGGGGGACAATTCTTTCTGTCATTGCCGAACATTCTTTTCGAAATATTTGTAAAGATTGTCTTGCAGCTTCCATAAAAGCTGAAAATGTGAAATATGGTGATCGAATCGTCCATTTTGAAAATGTTCAAATTGTAGACAAATTAAATCCGGATAAGATCCATCTTGTCTCAGAAGAAATCCTTCTTTATTTTGAACCTCATTTTTTTAAACAAGAAATTGATCTTTATGTGACTTTCATCGATCCAAAAATGGATCTATCTTTAATTTCTCCGATCTTTACAGAGTTTTTGAAAAATAAACAAGAAACCTACGGATTGTTTAAGATCAACAGTCAAGTCCAAATTAAAAATGGGGTTTTGAAATATCAAAAAGATGGAGTGCCCCAAGAGATCTATATGAGCTGTGATCATGATTTTATCGATGCAAAGGAATTAAACGTCAAAATTAGTATCGATTCTCCTAATGATGAGCAAAATTGGGTGGAACTTAAAGGTAGAATAACAGAGCCATCAATTTTTCATGTCGACATGGAATTTAATCAATTATGTTGTCAAAAATTGCATCACATTTTACTTCCCGTTTTTAAAAGCTTCGATTCATTTCTCATTGAGGCAGGAACCTTAACAGGAAGTCTATCCATTGAATTTGATGAAATTAAAAACTTCCAAGTAACCTCAGATCTTATTTCCAAAGAAATTTCATTTTCATACAAGCCTTTAAATATATCAGGGACTATTCCTTACACTCATTTGCACCTTTACAATGGAAATCTTGGGGCTATGAATTTAGAAGGAGCTTCTTTTGAAATGAAGGAAAATGATAACCCTCTTTTTTCTTTAAACAAAATGACGGGTCAATGCCTTTTTGACAAAACAAACAGCTTTAAGATTGATCTGATAGGTGAATCCGATCATAATGGACAAAATTTTGATGTTAATCTAGCGTTGGAAAAAATTCAGGATGCTTATTTTTTAGATTTAGTTCTTGATTCAAACTCCCTAGAAAAAATTGTATTAAATTTAAAATCGATCGGGAATTTGAAGGAAATCAAAGTTAAAAACTTTGGATTCCAAGAATTAACGGTTGCTCAAAAAGCCCTTAGAGATATTTGCCCAAATTTTGATGGTTTTCAGATTAATGAGGGATTATTCGATGCTGATATCAAGCTAAAAACTAGTGGAGAAAAGCTTGAAAAGCTTAAACTTGCAAGTTTTAAATCGAATAACTTAAAAGTCACCTTTCCTCAATATCAATTACAAATTGAAGCAGATCAAATTTTGGCAAGTTTTGAGGTTGATCTTTTAGCAAGCAACTATCTAGACGACTATAACGGCACACTTCTAGTGGAAAACGGTTCTATTAAATTGGATCATTTTGATTTACCTATTTTAACTGATCTCAAAACAGATTTACACATCGAAAAAGGAAAATGCAAACCGACAATCATAGAGGGGAGCTTTTTAGGATTAAAAGGTAGAAGCCATCTTGATTTATCAAGAAATGATTATTTAATGAATTTTGCTTTTGAAGCAGATGCAAAAAACCTTATCCCTTTTTTCCCTGAATCAAAAAGAAAACCTCTTTTGCAATCTTTCAAAGAAGATGGCGTAAAAATAAGTGCTCGGCTTAAAAAATTAGTAGATGCAAGAACATTAGAAGACATATTTTCAATAGAGGCTGAGTCTGAAATTTTTTCTAAAGTCAAAGGTCGCAACGAAACCTGCCTTTTTGGATTTGAACTTGAAAAAATGAGTGACGATAATAACTATCTGCCAAAATATTCTTTAACGAATGGCTGGTTTAAGGCAGATCACTTAAATTTGGAAAAATATATTGCGCCTTTGATTTTTCAAAAAGATCAAATTAAATTAAAAGGCTATGCTGATTTTGAAGGCTCATTTGATGAAACAAAATTTCATGTAGCTTACAATGGGCAACATATAAGTCTTGAAAATGAATTTTTTATTGTAGAAACAGCTTCAATTAAAAATGCCGGTCATTTTTTTGATTTAGTAAAAAAAACTACCTTGGGAACCATTCCAATCAAGGATGCTACCTATTTTGACAAGAATAATGGCCTTCTTTTTACAGATATACATGGGATTTATGAGGTAAGTAACTCTAAAATCAATGCTCCTTTTATTGAAGCTTTTTCTAATGGCATCTATTTTTCAGGGGCTCAAGCAATAGAGATCAGCCCAAAAAATGATGATGAATTGCAAGTTGGTTTGCAAATCAAAACAATAAAAGGAAAATTTTCAGAGCTTCAGCATTTATTTTCACATTTTAATAAATCTGCATTTTTTTTAAAAATGCCTCTTGAAAGTGATGTTTCTTTAAGACAGGAAGGCGCTTTCTTAAAATGTAAATTTGATGCAAGCGGTTGCCAATTCGAGGCTTCAATTCAAGGTGAAATTTCCAACGGATCTATTAAAAGTGACAACTTTGATGTGTCTGTTCAAGATTTGAATGTTAATTTTGAATATAATCATCAGGCTAATGATCTTATTTTCTCAGACATGCATGGAACACTTCTTGTTGGAAAACCGGGACGTGTTGAAGAATATTTGGTCGCAGGGGATCGTATTCATTTCACAGACTATTTAAAAAGTGAATCAACATTTGATATGTGGGTTGGAGATAAAAATAGAGACATCATCAGGATTGTCGGAAAAACTAAGTCAAAAGATGAGGGGCTTATTGAAATTGCCCTTAATCATGAATTGTCTCATTTTGGTGATATGCATCCAACGTCTTTTAATTGCTCTTTAAAAGATTGGTCACAGCTTGAAGTTCTTAATTTAGATTTTGAGTTTAAAATCAGCCATCTATTCAAAGATTTGCAACGCTTTAGTCGTACAGGATTCTTCTTCTTGTCGCGCTCCCTATTAAAAGAATTGAATGAACTTACCACGGCTTGTGGCGATGTTGTTTTTCATCTTGATTATGATCAGCAGAAAATCCTTTTTAACTATTCTTTAAAAGGATTAAAGGTTGAAATCGGGTCTCATAAGTTTGACCTCTTAAGCCTTAAAGGAACAAAGTTTGATCAAAATTGGTCTATCGAAGAATTGAAATTAGATCAATTAACACTTGCCGCCGATATTGTATCAGAGGAAAATAGCTGCAAAATTAACTTTCTTGGAGTTCAGATAGGTTCGTGCTTGCTTGCAGGCCTTAAAGGCGAGTATAACAAAGAAGAAAATGCCTTTTTAACTGATGTTCATCTTTTTGAAGCAAATCTAGATCGATTACATGAATCCACAGCATTAAAACATTTTGCCGATGAATTTCATCCAAAAGGAAAATTTAAAGGAACCGGCAAATTAAAGTTAAAACTTGGAAAAGGCCTTTTTGGATTTCAAACCGATTTGCGACTAAATGGCACTCTCAACAATTTTCAAACGATGGGATTGGACTTTAAGGATCTGGATCATTTATCTTGTCATTATGAATCTGATAAAGGAATTGCTTTTGAAGAGATAAAAACAGCATTAATCCTGAATAAGGATGAGCCGGCAGAAATAAAAAGTGTTTCACTCGATGCATTACAAGTCCACTATGAATTTGCCGAGCATGCACTTTTTGTTGAAGGATTAAATTTTAAGTTAGAAGCTTCACATTTGAAAAATTTAACAGATCTTTTAGCTAAAACTTTTAAAAAGAAAATAACTAAAGAAGTTTTAGAAATTGTTAACGAATCAAAAAAAACGGAATTTTTTGAAGGAACAATGAATCTTGATATTTCCAAACCCTATTATGCGATGCATCTTTTATTAAAAGATGGCACTTATAGATTTTTCAACCAAGAACATCATGTTAAAAACTTCGCAATTGATTTTGACCCTTGCGAATTTAAATTGTCCACCCTGTATAACTATAAGGGAAAAGAATTTTTTCTGGACCTTAGTTCAAAATCTGCAAACTTTGATTATGGGAAACTGGAATTAAGAGATAATGAAGAGTATGTTGTTTCTGCAGCATCTAATGAAATTGAAACACCTGATCCCCTAGATCGTTCTTTAGTTATTAATTGGCGCAATCATAAAGATACAGGCCTTGCTATAGAAGCTTGCGAAGGCTCTTTTGCAGGATCTAAAATGCAGCTTTATCGAAATCCTGAAGAGCCTCTTGTCTCTGGAATTTTTCATTTGAGCGGTGATTTCAATTTTGATATGCAACGTTTAGTTTCATTTTTTCCGCCTGAATTAGCAACAAAAATTAAAAATTGGCAAATCCAAAAAGGGTATAGCTTGAAAGGCAATTGGTCTCTTTTTGATGGTCAGGATTTTGATTTATTCAATTCAAAATTTAAAGGCATGTTGATGGGAGCTGATTTTGAATTTAAAGGCTATCAGTTTCAAAAACTTGAAGCCAAGGTTGACTATTGTAAAAATCAAACGAAAATTCATCACCTACACGTGGATGATCCTTGTGGAACATTATACGCTGAAGAAGTTCATATAAGTCCAAAAGATTTAGGAATCTGGAAAATCACATTACCACAATTGAAAATTGAAGATTTTAGACCAAGCCTCATTCAACACGCAAGCATCCAGTTAAATTCGCAACGAAAATCTTTCGTTATTACGCAACTAGATCTTGATGCTGTGACAGGCGATTTATTTGATGAAAAAAGTTTTAAAGGCCATGGTCAGTTTTCTTTTAAAAATCCACATAAGAAAAATTTCCAAAATACAATCTTTGCAATCCCTGCCGAAATTATTTCGCGTATTGGTCTTAGTCTAACAGTTTTAACGCCTGTAATTGGTACCGTTGAATACCAACTTCTAGATGGAAAAGTTTTGCTGAATAAGTTTCATGAAGTTTATAGCGAGGGCAGGTTGTCCAAGTTTTACCTTGCAACAACACCCTACCCTTCTTATGTTGACTTTGAGGGGAATTTATTTATGAAAGTTCGGATGAAACAATATAATTTATTATTTAAATTAGCAGAATTGTTTGTGGTAAGCATCGAGGGAAACTTGCGCCGCCCAACCTACAGTCTTCAAAAACTAATTAAGCACGAACCCGAGTCCCTCGTCGCCGACCATCCGTAAGCTTTTTTTACAATAGAGTACTAGGGATAGTGAGGTAGGTGAAAAGTTAGAAATTACTACTTAGAGGTGCAGGGCGGTGACGGTGTCGACGATGACTTGGGTCTGGTAATCAATTTCGACATTAATTTCATCCCCCACCTCTTTGTCTAAAAAAGTGGTTGCCCGTAGAGTCTCGGGAATTAAATGGACTGTAAATGATTTGTTTTCTTTGTCGACTGATACGAGTGTTAAACTGACTCCATCCAGGGCGATATATCCTTTTTTAAAAAGATATTTGATAAGATTTAAATCTTCATATTTTAAATGGATTGCACAATTGTTTTCGCTCTTTACTATTTCAATGATCTGGCATGTTCCGAAAATATGCCCCGAAAGAATGTGGCCAGAAATTTCATCCCCAAAACAAGCAGCACGCTCCACATTGACTTTTTTGTTTGATTTTAGATGTTTTAAATTTGTCAATTTTAATGTTTCATCGATTATATCGAAAAATACAAGATTATTTTCAATTTTGACAACAGTCAGGCAGACGCCATTAATGGAAACGCTTGCACCAATTTCCAAATTTTTGATCAGTTCATCGACAAGAAATAGGGAAATTTGCATCATGCCGACAAGCTTTTTGACATGAGTTACTTTTGCAATTGCCTTTACGATTCCTGTAAACATAAATACATCCGAATTAAATAGTGAATGGAAGTTTTAAGTTTATCAGGCTTAAAGCTATAAATTCAATCAAAAAATGTTTGTTGTAAAGCATGAATTTTGATAAGATGAAAACTTCATTTTAGGAGTTCAATCATGCTAGAATTTTTTCGTAAATACCAAAGCTATATTTTTATTGTAGTGACATTTGTCATTATTATTTCGTTTTCATTTTTTGGAACCTATAGCTCCATTGTTTCAAATCCCGTTCGAGATCAAGTGGTCTTTACAGCGGTCGATGGTGAAAACATCTCTCGGCATGAATTGGACGAAATGGTGATGTTTATCAGCACCGACAACTATGACAAACAGTTCTTTGGTGGTTCCTGGGGACCTAATTTTTTAAATGACGGCGTCATACGTAAAGACCTGATTGCTACAGGAATTGCAAATTTATTAGCTGAGCAATACCTTGCTGATTTAAAACCCGATCTTGACAATCGCCTTCTAAAAGAAAAAGCCTACAGGCTCTATCAGCATCCACAAGCAAATTTCATCGGACCTCAATCGGTTTGGGCGGTATATGCTCCAAAAATTAATGAAAATCTAAAAGCGCTTCAAAATTTAAAGGATGCTGCAACAGAAAAAGGGATGGACACAAGGATTAAGCTTTTTACAGCCGAGATGAATTTCCCGCCAAATTACCTTCGCTATATGTTGACCTCGCAGGAAAAACAATCTAAATTCATTTCTCATGATCCAAGCCTTGACAGAATGGATCTATCCCTTTTTGGCTATCATACGGTCGAAGATTGGTTTGGCCCACGCTTTGTCAGACTTAGCGCCCAATTTATTATCAATAGCGCAAAAATTGCCGAACAAAAAGGTTATAAAGTTTCAAAAGAGGAAGCTCTTGCCGATTTAATCCGTAATTCACAAATCAGCTACAATCAAAACATTAACAATCCAAATATTGGCGTTGTTAATAGTAATGAATATTATAACGAGCAATTTCGCCTTTTAGGAATGGATCAAAACCAAGCTGTTAAAGTATGGCAACAAGTTTTACTTTTTAGAAGATTATTCCAAGATGTAGGTACAAGCGTTTTTGAAGGATCGCTAGTGGATCAGCAGTTAAATCAATATGCAGAAGAAGTAATCGACGGGGAAGTATATTCCTTACCAAAAGAAATGCAACTATCGGATTTAGCGAGTTTACAAAAATTTGAAATTTATTTGAACCAAATCAGCAAACGCAGCGACGAAGATGTTAAAAATCTCAAACTTCCAACTACATTCCTAAGCATCACCACACTTTCCAAAAGAAATCCTGAATTTGTGCAAAAGCGTTATTTAGTTCGTGTAAGCGAAGCTAACAAGAAAAATTTGATTTCAAAAGCATCTCTTAAAGATACATGGAACTTTGAAGTAGATCATTGGGATCAACTTGTAGCCAAATTCCCGGAGCTTGGGATTAAAAAAGCTGTTACAAATGAAGAGCGCTTTAAAATTTTGGACGATTTAGATGAAGTAACACGTTCACGTGTGGATCTTTTTGCAAGAAATGAAATTGTTGAATCGCATCCTGAGTGGTTAAATGAGGCTCTTCAAAAAGCTCGGGAACGTACTGTTGTAATCTCTTTAAGTAAAAAAGGGAACAATTCTTTTTTTGAAGGTTTGAGCAACGGTGAAGAGCTTATGAATTTATTAGAAAATCAAGAAAAAGATACAGCTCTTCGATTTACAGCAGATAACCAACATCATTATTTAATAACAGTGTTAGAGAAGAGTCCAAACGAAGAAATTTTAACTTTTTCAGAAGCTGATCGTGCAGGAATTCTTGATTTAATGCTCGATGGTAAGTTAAAAGCTTATTATCAAAAAAATAAAGAAGCAAAAAATTGGAAGTCTTATGATGAAGTCAAAGATTTGGTTGCAGAGGAGTATTCTGCAGACGCATTAAATACTATTGCAAAACAAGCAGGTAAAGAAAAAGTGACTCCTCGTGAGGCAGCTACCCTACGTTTTTATGGAATGGTAAAAGAGAATCTTGAGCAGCTTAAAAAAAATCAGGCTACATCAATAAACTTTATATCGCTTAAAAATGAAGATAAGTCAGATAAATCAACGCAATTGCCTGTAATTTCGACTCCTGCAGAGCAATGGAAGATGCATAAAGAGCAAGTTGCATTGAGCCGCAAAGACGATTTAAAAAATAACGATCTATTTAAGCTTCAACCTAATAGCTGGACAGACATTATTACAGCTCCTAACGGCGAAGTCTCCTTCTTTTATGTTAAGGAAAAGAAAGCTGCAACGGTTGAGCCCTCAACTAAGATGATTTCAGCACAAAGCTTGCTTTCAAATGCCGCTGAGAAAAATTATATGAAAAAAGTGATCGCTAAAATTAAAGATGAACATGCAATTTCTTTGGACTATTTAAATCAGCCAATAGAAACAATGGTTCCTCATTCAGTACAGGATTAAGAATGTTTGATAACGATGGCTTTTCATTATCTGCGATCCAATTCTTTCAAATGAGTTTGGAATGCCATCGTTTAAAAAAACCATCTTTTAGCTTATGCTTGACAAAAGGTAAATTTTATGAGATGCCGGACACTTCGGCTCTCATGAATGAAGAGAGCTTTGCCAAACTATCAATGGGTTGGAGTAAAAAGGGCATTGAGCTTTACGTTGTTGTTGAAGAGCCTATCACAAGATGCAGTTACCCCGATGTAACAGACGGTGATGGTATTGAGCTTTTTTTTGATACGCGCGATTTAAAAACATCAGGTTTTAATACTCGATTTTGTCATCATTTTTTCTTTCTCCCGGAAGCTGTTGATGGTCATATTAAAGGGGAGATTACTAAATTTCGTTCTGAAGATGCTCATGAGCTTACCGACTCTGATGAATTGATGTTAAAGGTGAAAAAAACTCCAACGGCCTATTCTTTAGAAATATTTATTCCCTCACAATGTCTTCAAGGCTACGATCCTGAACAATTTAATCGGTTGGGCTTTTCTTATCGCATCAATCGTACAGGTGGAAGACCACAAGAATTTTCCGCCACCTCCGCTGAATATCAGGTGGAGCAGCAGCCTTCTCTCTGGGCAAGCCTCAAACTCGTCGAGTAATCATCACCTTTTTTAACACATTGGGTTAAGAGATATATACTCATGTCAGCTCAATCGTACAATAATCTTTTTTAAAACTTAGTATTCTAAAAATCAGAAACGTTTGATTTTTTATCTTTTGATTCATGGAATGATGGGATGATTTGACAAGACATTTTTACCCTTGGATTAAAAACTTTTGAAGATGTATGATTTACACAATTGAAAATTTAAAGAGAGTTCGCTATGATAAGATCCTTCCATTCGATGCAAGCTACAAATTCCA
>Ga0105047_10003628_pt1 | contig 27181 bp, 19 predicted proteins | sample MAT04_FD_78384 | JGI IMG/M metagenome (GOLD analysis project Ga0105047, IMG submission 78384) | Freshwater microbial communities from Lake Fryxell liftoff mats and glacier meltwater in Antarctica - MAT-04 (megahit assembly) | ecosystem: Environmental > Aquatic > Freshwater > Ice > Liftoff... | reverse complement strand
TCGCCTCGGTGCTCGTCACCATTCAGGCGCTGCTGGGGGCTGCGACCGTCATCCTCCGCCTGCCGTGGGAAGTGACGTCGGCGCACCTCGCGGTAGCGACCGCGTTCTTCGTGCTGATGACGACGCTCGCGTTCCTCACCCACCCTTCGCGCGAGGCGATGCCCGCGGTGCAGAAGTCGCTGACGCGGTTCATCGTGCCGGTGGGCGCCTTGCTGTTCCTCCAGGTGGTCGGCGGCGGCGTGATGCGCCACCTGCGCGCGGGCCTCGCCTGCGGCTTCGACCTGCCGTACTGCCACGGGAAGCTCTGGCCGCTCGACGGGTTCGTCGGCATCCAGGTGCACATGGTGCATCGCATGCTGGGCGTGTTGGTGGGCCTGCTGATGCTGGCGCTGATGGTGTGGATCTGGCGCCAGCCGCAGGCGGGCCGCTCTCTAAAAATTGTTGCGGGGGTCGCGGGCGTGGGAGTCATCGCGCAGGTGACGCTCGGCATTCTCACGGTGCTCTGGTCGCGTGAGCTGTTCACCATCAACACCCATTCGTCGCTGGGCATCGGCCTGATGTCGGTGATGACGTGGATGTACTGGCTGTCGGTTCCCGCGGTGGCTGCTGCGCCGGTTCGGGTTCCTGCCGTGGAAGCGGTGCCTTCGGGCCGCGTGGTGGAGGCCTGAAGGTGGCGGCAGCAGATGTGTCGGTCGAGGTGCCGGTGGCGTTGCGCACGCGAACGACGGCGCGCGACTTCCTGCAGCTGACGAAGCCCCGCCTCTCGATGGAGGTGCTCTTCACCACGGCGGGCGGCATGTGGCTGTCAGGGCAGGACCTGTCGGCGACGCGGTGGCTCGCGACGATGCTCGCGACGGCCGGCGTCATCGGCGCGGCGAACACCTTCAACTGCTACCTCGAGCGCGACAGCGATCGCTTCATGGCGCGCACGGCGACGCGGCCGTTGCCGGGCAAGCGCATGGACCCGAAGGTCGCGCTGCTGTTCGGCTTCGGCCTGGCGATCGTTTCGCTGCCGGCGCTGGCGTTCGGCTCGAACCTGCTCACTGCGATGCTGGGCCTGACGGCGCTGTTGTCGTACGTGCTCGTCTACACGCCGATGAAGGCGCGCACCCACTGGGCGATGCTCGTCGGAGCGATTCCTGGCGCGCTTCCCCCGCTGATGGGTTGGACGGCGGCGACGGGCAAGATCTCGGCCCCGGGCCTGGCGCTGTTTGCGATCCTCTTCTTCTGGCAGCTGCCGCACTTCATCGCGATCGCGCTGTTCCGCAAAGAGGAGTACCAGCGTGCGGGGCTGACGAGCCTGCCGCTGCAGAAGGGTGATGCGACGGCGCGGCGGTGGGCGGTCATCTACCTGGCGTGCCTGCTGCCGGTGAGCGTGCTGCCGTACGCCTTCAACGCAGCGGGGCTGCTCTACCTGGTGGTGGCGTTGGGCCTGGGCGCGTGGTTCGCGGCGGTGGGGGTGCGGGGGTGGTGGCTTGCGCTGGATGCGAAGTGGGCGCGGCGGTTCTTCTTCGTGTCGCTGGTGTACCTGACGGGCCTGTTCGCCGCGTTGGGCCTCGACGCGCAGCGGTATTGATCGACCCACTGGGTCGCAAAAGTGTCTCAGGCCACGACAATGCCGCCTCGGCGCTTGTGTGGGAGCAACTCCTTCAGCTAGATCGCCTGTCTCTCGGGCCGGGCGGGGAAAACACACAATTGTCACCGGCGGACCATGCTTCGATGACGTCCGCACGTTCGTTGCAGCAGTGGCTGAATTGGGTGCCGAGGGTACACCCCGAAACGGGAGTGCAGCAGGTGAAGGGCCGGTGGATGGCAGCGACTCCAGACGACGCGTTGCACACGTTCGAGGGGTCTGAGGTGGGGGAAAGGATCATTTCGTTGGTCGATGGGCAACGAACGGTGGGGGAGATCGCAGCGATCCTGCAGAAGGAGTTCGACGTCGTGCAGGCCGTGTGCGAGCAGCAGACGGTTCAGTTCATCGAAATTCTGGTTCAGAAGAAGGTGCTGGCCCCCGGCTGAATGGGGGACGGCGGGCGCGGTACTAAGCGTGGAGCATCAATGCGAGCGACTGTGACGAAGCTGTGGATGGCGATTGGCGCTGTGGCGGTCATCTCGGGCTGCAGGTGCTACGATCCGAAGACGATCTGTGAGACGGACGTCTTCGTCACGTTCGATTCGCCAAAGGATCAGGACATCGATCTTGCTGCGACGCAAACGGTCGCCATCAGCGTCAAGGACGGCAGCGGCACCGCGATTGAGCTCGATACCGCGCAGCTCGTCACCAAGGCCGGCAACGGCAGCTTCTCGGTTCCCAAGGACGGCGTGCTCACCACCGGCAAGGCGACGTTCGCGTCGATTCCGCTCGAGCCCGGCGACAACACCCTCAAGGTCAGCGTGAAGCAGAAGGCAACCACCTGCACAGCGACCAAGATGATCAGCGTCAAGGTGAAGGCGAACCCGATGGCGGACAAGCCGAAGGTCCTCAGCGTGGCCTTCCCTCAGGACACGGCGATGCCGACGGGCACCCTCAGTGGTTTGGAGTTCCCCAACGCATCGATGCTCACCATCGACGTCGAGACCCAGTTCGCGATGGGCGGCTCGATCGACATCATCAACAAGTCGAGCGGACTGAAGATTGGCGGCTCGACGGCACCCATCAGCGCGCTCAAGACCACGATCACGATTCAGGATCCGCCGTTCGCCGACGGGACGTACAACTTCTTCGCGAAGGTCACCAAGGACGCTCAGTCGAATGACGAAGCGACCAACCCGGAGGCGATCGCGAACCTCAAGCTCGACCGCACGCCTCCTACGTGCGGAGTGACGGCGCCGACGAAGATGGTCCTCGGCCCCAACGACGACGCCGATGCATTGAAAGCGGGCTTCCAGATTCGTGCGATCGGCACCGCGAACGCCGACGCGACCACCCTCGAGCTGAAGTTCAGCGGTGGCGCGGCGCCGCAGACCTCAGGCCCGAAGGCCCTCGTCAACATGCTCGTCTCGAACGACTTCGACGTCCCCTCGACCGGCAGCGTCACCTATACGATCGCCGCGGAAGCGAAGGACACGGCCGGCAACATCTGCACAGCTTCGAGGATGGTCACCGTCGACTTCCAGTGCCCGGTGCTGACGATCGCGTCGCCCGATGGCGGCGTCGAGACCAGCTACAATGTTCCGCTCGTCGCGAACGTGGTTGATGGAAACGGAGGCAGCGTCGACTGGAAAGTCACCGACTCGATCGGCACGCGCGACCTCGGCATCTTCCCAATCGCCTCGAACGTCTCGTCGACCATCGCTTCGCTCGTCACGGGCCCTCAGACCATCTCGGCCACCGCGACCGACGCCGTCGGCAACAAGTGCCCGGCCGTCACCCGCGCCTTCAGCGTCAATGCGACCACCGGCTGTTCCATCGTCTTCACGCGCCCCTCGACGCGCCCCGGCTTCATCACCATCGCCTCGGTCAACAACGGCAACTACTCCTTCCAGGCCGTGAGCAACTGCGCCAACGGTACCTTTGCGAGGCTGCGCCAGGGCACGACGATGTTTACGTCTCCGGTCGCGGCTGGCACCGTGAACTGGGTTGTTCCCGTCACCAGCGGCATGTTCCAGTACAAGGCCGAAGTCGGTACGGGCGCCATGCTCGTCACTGACACGCTCGATGTGACGATTGACCTCATGGCTCCTGCGATCACGCAGCCGGTCGACATGAGCATCCTCAACATCAACGATGACACTGCGCCCGGCACCCCCGGTGTCCAGAGCGCCTTCGCCTTCAACGCGACCATCCCGATGGGTGGCCGCGCCGATGTCTGCACCAACCAGACCCCGATTCCGACCAGCCCCGCGCCGACGCCCTGCCCCGATGGGTCGGGCCCGGCTTGGTACGTGTTGAAAGGCACGGTCACGACTCCCGAAACGACCTTCAACTACCCAGATGGTAGCTATTGCCTGAAGCTGGTTGTCGTCTCGGGCGCGACGTCGAACGCCTCGCAGCCGGTTTGCATCACCGTCGATGGCATCGCACCGACAATCTCGGGCATCACGCTGCTGCGTGACGCCATCATGGACAAGAAGCTCAACGTCGCCGAGCTCGCGGGCATGCCGCCCGAGTTCCAGTTCACTCTCGGTAGCGGTCACGCCCAGAGTTCGATCAAGTCGGTGAAGGTCGTCGAAGGCCTGACGGAGTTCAACACTGCCGCGTCGGTGACCTACTCGGGCGCCGGCCTCAACGTGGTGAACGTGAAGCTCGTTCAGAACGTCACCGCCAGCACCCAAACCTACAGCTGGACGATCCTCGTCGAAGATCTCGCCGGTAACGTCACCCCCAGCCCTGTGCAGGTGGTGAAGATCGACAAGGTCGTCCCCACCTGCTCGATCACCGCGCCGAACCTCCCCGTCTACGGGAAGCCTGACGATGCTGTCCCCACGAGCGCAGCGTTCGACCTCAAGGTCGACGCGGCGGGCTCGGCCGACGTCGAGAACATCACCTTTGGGACTACCGGCGCGCAGGTGCTGACGGCGCCTGTTGTCGCCAACAGCGGCAACGGCACCAACACCTTCGTGCTGAGCCAGACGGCAGGTGTTCTCGCCTACACGGTCACCGCAACCTGCACCGACGACGCCAAGAATGCGACCGTCGCCACCCCGGTTGCATTGTCGATCGATCTCCAGCCGCCGACCTGCACGATGACGACGCCTGTCGCCTCGCCCCCCGACTACACCCAGTTCACGCTGGCCACGAGCATCACGGTCGGTGGTCCGGGCACGGCGGCCCGTCCGGTCTTGGTCTTCTCGCAGGTGGGAGCAGCAGCCGCGGTTCAGGTCGGAACCCTGACGGTATCTGCAGGTGGCATCGCCGCCGGTAACATCACCTACCTCAACGGAGCGCAGACGATCACCAGCAGGGTGAGCGACGATGTCGGTAACGACTGCGTCACCGCTGGCGTCCCGATCAACATCGTCTCGGCGGCCTGTGCACTGAGCATTGTCTCTCCGACGGTTGGCGCTGACGGCACTGCGTACTTCACTTCGACCGCGGTCACCGTCACCGGCAACACCTCGAACTGCGGCGCTGGTAAGACCGTCACCCTGTTCCAGGAGCCGAGCACCACGGCGATCGGCACGGGTGTCACGGACGCCAGCGGCAACGTCATCATCAATGCGACCCTCGCTGAAGGCGGCCCGTACACGCTGCGCCTCAGCATCAACAACGGCTCGGGCTTGATCACCAACACCACGATCAGCCCCGTCGTTGTCGACACCACGCCTCCGACGGTCGGCACGGTCGAGCTCAACGCGACGGTCTTCCCGGCCATCGCGACCACTGCGACCTTCGTCTCGGCCACCAACGTGAACCGCCTGCCCCCGACCCCGAACCCGGCCTACATCCAGGACAACACGCCGGGCGGTAGCGCGGACTTCAACATCAAGGTGAACAACATCGTCGGCGCTGTCGGTGGAAAGGTTCGCGTCGTCTACGGCGGCGTCGAACTCTCGACGACGAACGTCACTGCGACCCCGCAGACGATCAGCATCCTCGGAGCGACTCTGACCCACAACACCACGGGTCAGCTGCTGATTGAAGTCGTCGACGCCGCCGGTCTTGCCGCTGCGGCGTTGAATGTCCCGGCTGTGGTCGACGTTCTCGAGCCTGCTGCGCCCATCGTGACGCGCGCGCTTCTCGACGCCCGCGCTGCCACCGTCGAGCTGAAGTGGGACGCGACCTTCGACGACGGAACTACCGTCGCCTCGGGTGCAAACGCTGGCTACGAGATTCGCTGGTCGACCAGCACGGTCACCAACAACAACCAACTGACGCTCGAATCCGACTACCTCGACTCGGCCAAGGCTCGCCCTGAAACGAACCAGGCGTGGATCGCGGGCTCGACCACCCGAAACGTTAGCGGCCTGCCGCCGAACAACAGCTACTTCATCGTCGTCCGCGCTCGGGACGAGGTCGGCAACTACTCGGCTTACGCCGGCGCTCCAGCAGCAGTCGCCAATTCAGGAACGCAGAACACCTTCGCAAACCCGTCGGGCGTCGCTGACTCGTTCGCCCTCACGATGGCCGCCGGTCGCCTGCGCGGCACGCTCAGCATCGACGGCGGCTTCGCAGACGACCTGGTCGTTTCAGGCGCGGGCTCGGCAAAGGTCTATGTGTACCTGGGCGGCGCAGGCTTCACGACCCAGACGGGTTGTGTGGCTCCTGCCTGCCAGGTCGTCGACCTGCCCGGCACCCGCACCCCGGCGACCGAGACGTTCGGCAACTCGGTGGCGGTCGGGAAGGTTGCCGACGGCGTCAACGACCAGTTGCTGGTCGGCTCGGCGAACTTCACCTCGACCCTCGGCCGCGTCTTTATGTTCTTCGGCGGCAATAACCCCGATGGCGGCGCAGTGATCGAGAACGTCGAGTTCCGCGGCGTCGCGGGCCAGTTTGGCCGGCACGTCTCTGTCGTCCCCGACATCAACGGCGACGGCTTCAATGAGGTCGGCGTCACGGCGCGCTCGTTCACGTCGAACCGCGGCCGCTTCTACATCTTCAAGGGCCGCTCGAAGGCTGACTGGCTGACGGCAGCAGGAGGCGGACCCATCGCGGAGTCGACTGCCAACTGGATCATCGAAGGCCCGACTCCGGTTGTGGGCGGCAACAACAACTTTGCTCCTCAGCTCAGCATCAACTCGGTCGGCAAGCTCAGCGGCGGCGCGGGCAATGACCTCACTCTCGCGGCGGCGAACGAGAACGTGAACTCGGTGTACCTGTTCTCGTCGACGACTTTGGGTGCAGCCGGCACCTTCACCACGGGTACAACCGCGCCAGCGCAGCAGTTCCAGACCATCACGCAGCCCACCACGGCCGGGGCGGTGTTCACTGGCTTCGGCGGAGCGGTTGTCGGAGGTGTCGACGTCACCGACGGCCTGGCCAATGACCTGATCATTTCGAATCCGCGCTCGAGCAGCCTGTTTGTCTTCCGCGACGGAACGGTCTCGAGCTTCGGGAGCCCGGTGCTGCAGATTTCTGGTGTGGCCAGCATGGGCACCACGTTGGTTGCCACCGACCTTACCAACGACGGCGTTCGCGACCTCACGACGGGCGAAGCGGCCCTAGCGGGCGGTCCGAGCCGCGTCTGGACCTTCTACAACCGCAGCAAGTCCTACGATTCGGCACTTGGCGGATTCTTCCAGTCGGTCTTGACTGGTACGAGCACCACGGCGGGTTCGTTCGGAGCCAGCCTCACGCGTGGTGACTTTGATGGCGACGGTAACGTAGACATCGCCGTCGGCGACGCGGCAGTTACTCCAGGAAGGGTGGTCATATGGCGGTAGTTGAGAAGACTGAGGTCAAGCAGCTGGCACGCCGCGAATGGCGTCAGCCGCTGCTTCACACCCAGCAGTTGGTGGTGCCGACGAATCTGCTCTTCTGCAGTCAGTTCTGTTGTGACCTCGACGGAGCTCTCGAGTGCGTCGCGAGTCCTGGTGTTTGCAGCGGCAACGGTGGCACCCCGGCTCTCGGGTGCTGAAGGCGTGAGACTTGGGTGCGCTCAGGCGCGCATCGAAGTCGATGATCAGGTGGTGGCTGCAGCGTCTCGGCGCTGTGCCCTGCCTGCGTTTCGCAGTGACGAAGGCGCCGTCGAGCTGAGCGTTGAGCGGGGTGCCGCAACTGAAGAATGGTCGCCGCTTTTCGGAGCTCCTGGCCCGGGCGGCCGATTCCTGCTTCAGGGCTCGCAGCTGTTTTGCGATATCCCTGACGACGACGTGTGGTCGGCCGAGTCGGTGCTGCGGCTTGCCTGGCTGGTCGCGACGATTCGGCAGGGGGGCATCTTGATGCACGGCTGTGCATTCGGTTGGCAAGGGCAGGGCGTCGCAGCGATTGGCATCAGCACCGCCGGCAAGTCGACTCTTGGGGCGCTGGCTTCTGCCCCGCCTGCGAAAGCGATTCTGCTCACCGATGAAATCGTGCAGTTGTTTCCTGATGGCCGATGCTTCGGCACTCCGTTTCGTTCGAATGTCGAGAACGTCGGTCAGCCAGGACCCGTGAAACTGAAGTCGCTGCTGTTACTCGAGAAGGGAAGCAATGAGGCGCTCGCGCCCGTTGCCGCTCCGGCCGCACTCGCGGAGTTGTTGCCCCAGATGTTCTGGTTCGCCTCGGGTGAAGGCTCGCTGCCCGAGCAAAAACGGAGGTTGTTCTCGGTGGTCGATACCGTCGGCGTTCAGCGGCTCACGTTCCGCAAGGACCCAGCAGTCGGCACCTTCTTGAAGCAGTGGCTCCTGGAATGAGCGCGGACGTACTTGGCGCGCTGCTGAAGGGGCAGCCGGAAGGGAAGGTGATGTGGATCTCGGTGCGCGGGCGGAGCATGCGGCCGGTGCTTACCGGCGGTGAGTCGTTGAAGGTGATGCGCTGCCGCGAGGGCGCGATGAAGCCGGGAGAGATCGCGGTGATGCTGCGCACCGACGGAGCGTTGATCTCGCATCTCGTCGTCGGCACTGCGCCGGTGCGCACGGAGTCTTTCGACGGGAAGCCCGATGCAGAAGGCCTCGAGGTGCTCGGCCGGGCGATCGCCGTTCGTCGGGGTGCGCTGGTGATGCCGCTGCCGCGAGTGCCACTTCTCGTTCTTCAGCGCTTGTGGCGGCTCGCGACCCGGTCGGCGATCTCGAGGGCCGCTTACGGAACCGCCGGCGCCGTGGTCGCCTCGCCACACACGTCGGGCCTCCGCGCCTTGCTCGGGAAGATCGAGGTCGACGTGCTCGGGCCCGAAGCTTTGAGGGACTTCGCGATCGCGCTTTCCCGCTACGAAACGCTGAGTGCGACCCAGCTCGAGTCGCTGCTTCGCGATGGCGTCGTCGTCGGTGCGCGCCGCCGCGGCCGGTTGGTCGGCTGCGTCGCCGTCGGCACCGACCGCATCGTGCGCCACGCGTTCCTCCAGCGCCGCGCGCAGGGTCTCGGAATCGAAGCCGTGATGATTGATCGCGTCGTCCGTGAAGCCTGTGCACGCGAACTGGACCCCACCGGGACCGCGCTGGATCCGTCACAGCCCGGTTTCATCGCCGCCGCGCAGGGAATCGAGGTCGCTCTCTAACTATCTTGAACTGGTGCGCCTACGGGCAGCTGGTACCACCCATGCCCGTACATTCGGGCTCACCCGACAGACACACAATCGAACCGAGCAGGTCACAGCAACTCTCGTTGCCGACTGCGTACCCAGTGCACCTTTTCTGGCATGACCCGCCGTCACAGAAGTGACCACCGTCACATGCGAGTCCACCACCGCACTGACATCCTCCTGAGGCGCAACTGTCTGCGCGAAGCAGACTGCAGGATACGCACGCGAGTCCGCCGGCTCCGCACTGCGGGAATTGGGGTGGCATGCACGCAACGCCGCTACAGCAGCCTCCGGCACACGTGGTCGGTGAACAGCCGGCGTCAGCGACTGATCCGCCGCCCGATCCTCCGGCACCACCCCCGACGCCCGTTGCTCCTCCCGAACCACCACCGACCCCAGCCGCGCCACCACCGACTCCACCTGCGCCACCACCGACTCCACCACCGACTCCACCACCGACTCCACCACCGACGCCGCCGCCTTTGCCCCCGCCCATTCCAGCGTCGGCGGGATCACACTGACCAATGCGTTCGCAGGTCTGACGGTCCGACTGCGCATCCCAGCAGCCGAACGCGCCAGCTGCGACGACCACGAATACGAAGCGCCTCATGGAAATTCTCCTCGGATGAACGCGGCTGCGCCCGAAGGTGCAGCGGCAAAAGAGACCTGAACGTGGTCAGCAGGCAGGGCGAAGTAGAGAACCGCGCCGACGACAATCGCAACAGCACCGATTCCTGCCGCGACCCAGCCCGCGGTCTGAAAGGTGCTCTCTTCTTGCACCAGCTGGTCCGCCTCAGTGACCGAGAACCGCGTCGACCCCTTCGTGGTCAACGTCTGATGCCGACTCCAGGAAACGAAGAGCATCGCGCAGCCCGCGGCCGCTGCCACCGCGCCACCAGCGACCGGAACCCAAAGCAGGGCACTGCGTCGCTTCGGCGCTACTGGATCGGCGACCGGTGCCGCTACCACCACCGGAACCGCCTCAGGCGCGACCACCACCGCAGAAGCCTTCTCTCCGCGCACCGCCTCGATCGGAGGAACCGGCTTCTCGCCAGACGTCATGAAGCGCACGAAGTTTTCCCACTCGAAGGGTGTGAGGCCTCCGGAGTGCAACTTCACGCGCCCCTCGAGTCTTTCTTCTCCGTACGAGCTGACCGTCACCGCGGCGAGGTAGCGCTCGTTCGTCGACGGCTCCTCTTCGTGAATCGCATGCACGACCTGAACGCCGAGAAGACCCGCGAGCCGGCTGACCATCGTGATTCGCCCCTCGCGCGAGCCGTCTGTTCGAAGGCAGAGCAGATCCGGAAAGATCGAACCTTCGAAAGACCTATCAAGCTCCACGCTCGCCGGCGCCTCGATGGTGACTTCGCGCGCGAGCCCACGCACGCCTTCGCCCCAATCTGCCTCGACCGTGTATGCACCGCGAGGAAGCAAGATCGTCTGCGGCGACACTCCAATCGGCTTCGCGTCGACGTACAGCGGAATGCCCGCGGGCCGCGTCGTCACTTTCAGCGCAATGCGCTGGTTCGTTTTCGCGAGCCGGGTTCGAAGCTGCGCCACGAAGTTGCGAGTGGCGGGAGGGTAGAGATCGAGGTTGGGCGCCCAGTTCGGATCCACGCGCAGCAGGCGTTCGAAGGTCGCATCGGCGCTGTCCTCGGGGCTCGCTTCGGTTCTCGGCTGCTTGAGCTGTGCGTGCCCGACAAGAGAGAGCACGTTGACCAGCGCGGCATACCGGCCCGGTGACGGCGGCATCTTTTGAACATCCTCGGCGACTCCCGTCAGCGTCTTCAGCCCACGGGCCGATTGGTTCTGCGCGACGTCCGCGCTCGCGCCAGCCAACAACCGGTCGACCTCGGCAAGGCTCATCGCGTGGCGAACCGCTCCGCCCAACCTCGCGATCGAGGCGGGCCGCGACTGCAGCAGGTCTCCGGCGCGCGGCTCGAGCAGCCGCTGATAGTTCTCGGTGTTGCCAATCAAGCTGGGCCGATCGCACCCGTCGGTCGACACCACCGCAACGGTCGGCGCACCCGACGCCAATGCCGCCTGCAGCAGTGCCAATGCTCCGAGCAACCTCCCCCCTGGGATCGTTCTCATGACCCCGATGCTCGCAGAAACTGCGAAGGCGACGAGGCGAATCTTCCACAAGGCAGATCAGCTCAGGACCCTGCTAGAGAGCGCGCCGTGAGTACGCCCGCAGCAGCGCCCGCCGCCGAAGGCCAGAAGGTCTGGCTCAACGCCGACCGCATCTTCCTGATCCTCCTCGCGGTGTTCTTCCCCGCGGCGGTCGCGTCGCACTTCTTCTTCCCGGGCACGAACACCTTCGTGCTCTGCGCCGTCGCGATCATCCCGCTGGCGCGGTTGATGGGCGAGGCCACCGAGGTCATCGCCCACAAGGTCGGCTCGGGGCTCGGCGGCCTGATGAACGCCAGCTTCGGCAACGCCGCCGAGATGATCATCGCCATCGCAGCCCTTCGCAAAGGCCAGACCGAGGTCGTCAAGGCCTCCATCACCGGCGCCATTCTCGGCAACATCCTGCTCGTCCTCGGTATGGCGATCGTCGCCGGCGGCCTCAAGCGCGAGAAACAGACCTTCAACACCACCGCCGCACTCTCGGGCGCCTCGATGATGTTCCTCGCCGTCACCGCGATGAGCATCCCCGACCTCTTCCACCTCTCGCGCGGTGAGGCCGGCGTCCCCATGCTGCTGCCGATGTCCATCGGCATCTCGATCATCCTCCTCATCATCTACGGCCTCTCGCTGCTCTTCGCCCTCAAGACCCACGCGCACATCTACGCGGGCGAGGCCGAGAACGACGAAGAAGAGATGCCCCACTGGTCGACCAAAAAGGCCGCGATCGTCCTCGGGCTCGCCACCGTCGGCGTCGTCATCGTCGCCGAGTTCCTCGTCCATGCCCTCGAGCCAGCGATCGCGACCTTCGGGTTCACCAAGACTTTCGTCGGCGTCATCATCATCGCCATCGTCGGCAACGCCGCTGAGCACAGCACCGCGATCATCATGGCGATGAAGAACAAGATGGATCTCGCCTTCAACATCGCCTTCGAGTCGAGCAAGCAGATCGCGCTCTTCGTCGCTCCGGTGCTGGTGCTCATCTCGATTCCCCTCGGCCACCCACTGACGCTCGAGTTCTCACACATGGAAGTGGCCGGCATGGGCATCGGCGTCGGCGCTGCCACCCTCATCGGCCTCGACGGCGAATCCAACTGGCTCGAAGGCGTGATGCTGCTCGGCGTGTACGCGATTCTCGGAGTGGCCTTCTTCTTCATTCCGTGAAGCCCGCCGCTGATGCGGTGCTCGTACTCATCACCGTCATCTGGGGCGTCACCTTCGTCGTCGTCAAAGGCGCCCTCGGCCACGCCGACCCGCTGACCTTTCTCGCCCTCCGCTTCACCGTCGGCGCCCTCACCGCCATCGTCATCGCCCGCCGCACGCTGCTCGACCCTGCGCTTTGGCGATCGGCCGGGGTGCTCGGCGGCTTCCTGCTCACCGGCTACCTGCTGCAGACCTTCGGCCTCGCCTACACCTCGCCCTCGCGCTCGGCGTTTCTCACCGGCCTCTGCGTCATCCTCGTGCCCTTCATCTCAGGCCTGCTCTTCCGCCGCCGCCTCGCCATCGCTGCCGTGCTCGGCGCGTCCATCGCCGTCGCCGGCCTCTACCTGCTGACGGGCGCGGGAGCCGCAGCCGGAACCCTGCTCGGCGACTTGCTGACCCTCGGCGGCGCCGTCGCCTTCGCCTTTCACATCTCGCTCACCGAAAGGTACGCGCCGAAGCACCCCGCCTTCGGGCTCGTCGCCGCCCAGCTCGCCATCAGCGCGCTCGTCTTCTGGGCCCTGATGCCCTTCGGCGAACGCCGGCTCGAGTCGGCCCCTGCGTTGTGGGGCGCTGTCGTGGCCACCGGCTTCCTCGCCACCACCGTCTGCATCGGCCTGCAGACCTGGGCGCAGGCCCGCACCACCGCCGTTCGCGCTGCGCTCGTCTACGCCCTGGAGCCCGTCTTCGCCGTCGCGTGGTCGACCGCGATGACGCACGAGGTGCTGGGCCAGCGTGAGCTCGTCGGCGGCGGCCTGATCATCACCGGCGTCATCGTCGGCGAAGTCGGCACCGCCATCTCAGGGCGCGAAAGAGCGCGGCACGATGCGGCGTGACACGACCGCCGCGACCACTGCGATCACCACCCACGCCCCGACATGAAAAATGGCGACGTGTGACCAGCCCTGGTCGCAGGCGAGCTCCCCGAGGATCGCTCCCGTGGTGCCGACCGCGAGGCCCAGCAGCGCCGCGCGCGGAGCAGAGACTGCCGAGTGGCGCAGCAGCGACATTCCGAACGCGAGGGGGCCGGCCGCGACTGCCAGGTGACTCAGCGAGCACACCCACTGGGGCAGCGCGCTGACCTGCCCCGTCTGCCGCGCGAACACGAGGCCGATCATCGCCACGGCTCCGACTCCGAGCGCCAGCGACACCCGGCCTCGCTGCCGCGGAGCGATCGCCACGAAAGAGAAGGCCGCCGCCAACCCCATCAGCCCGAGGATGTTGGGGGCCCGGCCGGCGAGGTGCGAGACGCTGATTGCGCCACCCGCGAGCAGCACGCCGGCCACGCCCAGCACCAGCAACCACGACGACGCGACGACGCGCACCACGTCGGCCCGCCAGCTGCACACCTTGGCGACGTCGAGCTCCGCCAGCACCGCCGCGCGCATCGCTTCGCTCGGCTTCGAGGCCGACGTGTTCTGCCCAACCAGCAGCGCGTCGAGCTTCATTTCGACTCTTCCAGGTGGGCGAGCAGCGACCTGAGCTTTACGTAACCCCGGTGCGCGCGGATGCGGGCCGCGGTCTCGGTGATTCCGACCGCCTCGGCGACCTGCACGAAAGAAAGGCCCTGGACCTTGTGAAGCACCACCACCTCGCGCTGGCTCACCGGCAGCTCCTGCAGCGCCGATTGTAGCTGGCGGCGAAGCCCGTGGTCAGTGGGGTCGGAGTGCACCACCCCTTCCTCGACTTCGGCGTTGTTCTGATCGAGCTTCCTGCGGCGCAGCGCATCTCGGGCAGCGTTGGCGGCGATGGTGAGCACCCAGGGCATGACCGAACACCCGAACGTGTAACGGTCACGCGAGCGCACCACCGATAAAAAAGTGGCCTGGGTGAGGTCTTCCGCCAGCGCTGGGTCCCGCACCATCGGGAGCAAGAAGGATTGCACCCGTCCGGCCAGGCGATCGAACAAAGTCGCGAAGGCGGCCTTGTCCCCTGAGCAGAACTGCTCCATCAATTGTTCATCCGTCAGGTCGGCCATCGCAGCGGTCGCGCAGTGTAGGCCTGACGCCGCACTCGAGGGATACAGCGCTGTGTCCGCCCGAATGGTGCGGGCGCCGAAAGCAAACGCGGAGTAACCGCGGTCGTCTTCGAAGAGCACCTTTGCTCAACCAGGCATCGGGAAGGGTGGACTGGCGGAGCGCATGGGGTCGCAGAGCATACGGAGGGCTGCCGAAGTGTGTTTCGCCAGGCTCGGTGAGGTTTGCGCGACTGGTGAAGTCGACCAGGTGGGACCCGGCTGGTAGAAGCGCAGGTCCCGTGACCGAGCCCACTTTGCCCCCGATCGATTCCCTCACCGGCCGCAGCATCGGGGCCTTCGTGGTCCAGAAGCGGCTTTCGGAAGGTGGGATGGGAACCGTCTACCTCGCCGAACACCAGGCGATCGGAATGAAGGCGGCGGTGAAGTTTCTGCGGCCCGAGGTCGCCGAGAGCGCGGAGTGGACCAAGCGCTTCCTGACCGAAGCCCGCGCGCTGGCTGCCCTCAACAATCGAAACCTCGTCAAGGTCTCGGACTTCGGCGCCACCCCCGACGGCTTGCAGTATCTGGTGATGGAGTTCATCGAGGGCAACACCCTCGAGCACTATCTGAACGAGCAACGGCAGCGCGGCCGGCTGCCATTGCCGCCCGCGCAGGCGCTGCAGTTTGCCGATCAGATCTTGAATGGGCTCGGCGAGGCCCACAAGAAGGGCATCGTTCATCGGGATCTGAAGCCCGCCAACATCATGAAGAGCAGCGAGCACGGCGGGCAGGTCGTGTTGAAGATTGTGGACTTCGGCCTCGCCAGCGAGGCGCCGATATCGCTCACCGGGGAGGCGACGTCGCGCCGGTCGACCTCGTCGCTGCTGGCCGGCACTCCCGAGTACATCGCCCCCGAGCAGGCCCAGGGCATTCGGGGCGACGGGCGGGCCGACCTGTACGCCCTGGGGGTCATGCTCTACGAGATGCTCTCTGGCCAGCTTCCATTCATGTCGACCAGCGTCGTCGAGCTGCTGCGCCTTCACGTTCATGCCCGCCCGCCGCCGCTTTCGTTTTCTGCACCTTCACTGCCCGAAGGGGTTTGCGAGTTCGTCCACGCCCTGCTCGAGAAAGAGCCGGACAATCGGCCGGCGACTGCAGACCTGGCCCGTCAGTCCGTGCAACGGCTGTTGAAGGCGCTCGAGCGGGATGCGACTTCGATCAAGCCGATGCCTCTGGGTCCCGACGACGCCGCGAACTCCGCACCGCTCGCGTCGGTGACCGCAACGAACACCACCGCTGAGCTGATCGCCAAGACCGTCGGGCCGCGACGGGCTCCGAGCTGGGTGGCAGTGCTGGCGATGCTCTTTCTGCTGGGGGGGCTGGGCTGGGCGCTGTGGCCCGAAGCGCCGCCTGCACGTGATCTCGTCACTCTGCCTGTGCCGCTTGAAGTGGCGCCAGTGGAAGTGAAGAGCCCAGTCGAACCGCAGCCGTCGTCTCCCGTCGTGCTCGGCCCCGATGCAGAGCTGGCTGCGCTGGTGCGAAAACCGCCCGCCGTCCAGCCACTGCGGACCCCGAAGCCGCCAGCGAGCCCGGCGGTCGCGGCGCCCCCGGGAATCGAGCAGTTTCCCCGCTGTGCCGACCTCGGTCAGTGGCGCAACGAAGAAGCAACCCGCGCAGATGAGATTCAAGCCCGGGTCCGCGAGCGGCTGTTGGGCGAGCACGTCGAGGCGCCGCAGATCGACAAGACTTTGGGAACACTGGGGCGGGTGAGAGAACAGATCAACCGGGCCTCTACGGGGGCGCAGTGCGTGGCCGCCAGCCTGGCTCTGAACGATTGGGCGGAAGCGCATGGCCTCTAAATTGGGTTTCAGGACTCTGTCGGTCTTCGTCTGGCTGCTGGCGTTGCTGTCTTCCTGCTTCGGGAGGCTCAAGCCCTGCTCGTCGGACGCAGACTGCCCCGGGGGCTATTGCCATCCGGGCGACGGAATTTGTGTCGAGCAACCCAGCGGCGTCGGTGGAATGGCCGGAGGCGGCGCGGGAGGTGGTGGGGCCGACTTGTGCCTTGAGGTTTTCTGCGACGTCGCCCTGCAGTGCGACAAAGGCCAGTGTCTGCCTCGGTACTCTGGGTTGACCCTGGCCGCGCCCGCTCGAACGCGGGGCGGAACGGTCAATGTTTCCGCCGTCCTGGCCCTCGCGCCAAATCGAAGCCGGTTCGACCCGCCTGGGATCAACTTACGCATCGTTGCCCCTGGTGGGGGAAGTGTGCTCGTCGGTTTGCCACTGGTCGACGCGGGATTCTACGCCTACGGGATCGACGTCGCGGCCGAGGGCCACTGGCGACTTGAAGCGTCACTGGACACTTACGGGCTGTCGTCTGCTGCCACCACCGTCGTCGATCGCACCGCGCCCAACTACAGGTTGGTCTTGCCGCCGGCGCCGCCTCGCACCGACAACGCCATCGTCACCGAGGTCGACCTGGCTGCTCCAGGTTCCTGGCGCCGCGACGAGACCGCAAAGGTCCGCTTGATCTCGAACGACCTCGACGTATTGGCTTCGAGCGTGGTGGTCCGGCTTGCCGTCGCCGATGGCGGAGCGGCGTCATTCGATGGCGGCGCGCCATGCGATGCGGGCCCGTTCTGCTGGGAAGTCACGGTCGATTTTGCAGCGCCAGAGATGAATGCGTTTCGCGCCCGTGCAGGCGTCAGCGCGACCGCCGCCGACGACCTCGGCAACGCGGGGGCGACGGTGGATGGCGGGCAGGCGCTGGTCACCCGCTTCAAATGGTCGAGGCCACTTCCGCCCGGCGCTGCCCCCGTCCCTTCTCTGGACGAGTTCGGCAACATCTTCCTCGGCCACCCTCCGTCGGGCTCGAAGTTGTCGTTCACCCCTGAAGGCCTCGACCGTTGGGCCCTGATCGACGGGTTCGCGGCCAATCCGCCCGCGCTGGGGCGCTCGATCGGGGGAGCCCCTCCGCTGCTCTGGCTTTCCGAGCAGACCCGGCTCAGAGCCTACACTTCAGACTCTCCGGGCGTCCCGACGGGCTGGTCGAACGCGGGCCCCACCAGCAGCAACGCGACGCTGCCAGCCTTGGGGTTGAGCGCCACCAGCGGGGATCCGGTCTCGCGCGAGACTGCTTTCGTCATCCTGAAGAATCCAGACACCGTGTTCGCCTACCGTGTCGACGCGCCGAATCCAGTGCACGCCAGCACCGGGCGGGTGGTGTCGATGACCCACCCCGTGATCGCCCAGGGGAAGTTGTGGGTGCGCGACAACGATGGCACCCAGGGCAAGCTGACCGCGTACGTGCTCGCTGATGCTGGCTTTACGGTTGGCGTACCCTCGATTGCCTCGCCCGCCTCTGCAAGTGAATGGCTGGCAGTGACCTCGAATGCGCTGCTGCAGGTGACGAATGAACTCAAAGCGTTCAGCCTGGCCGATGGCGGTGTCCAGTGGACCTCCGTGTTACCTCCTGGGAGCGCCTTCTCGCTGTCGGCCCCGGTCATTGGCGCCGGCGACACGGTCTTCGTGGCTCAGACGCTCAACAGCACCGATTGGCGCCTGTGCCGGGGCACGATCAGTGGATTGCCAGGCTGGCAATGCACCGCGCAAGACGTTTCTGAGGCCCCTGCGACCCTCGGGCAAGGAGGCCTGCTCTACCACTCGGCGCTGTCGGGGCTTCAGGTGCGGCGCCAGTCGGATCTCCAAGTCCAGTGGGCAGCACCGCCCGAGATTTCGTCATTCTTCTCTGTCCTCGACTGTTCGCGTCGCCCCTTCGGCGTTCCCCTGCCCGGTCGCCCGGGAGTTCTCTACGTCGCGCCAGCACCTGCAGCGGTCTCGCGCTTTACCGCGATCATTGTCGACTCCCGGGGGTTGGACGCCACTGCTCCTTGGCCGTTGTTCCGTCACGACCCGCGACAAACTGCCAATGCGAGTTCGGCGCTTGATGTCTTCTCTTGTCCGTAGGAAACCTTTGTTTTTCAGGGGGGGTGATGGGTTCGAACGCGCGAAGCAGTAGAAGTCAGGCGTTGGTGTTGATTGGCATGATTGCATCGACCGGCTGTACCGATCGGGTGAAGCCTTGTGCTTCTGATGCTGATTGCCGGGGCGGAGCCTGCCTTCTGGGTGCATACATCTGCGTCGCCAGCGGGGCTGGCGGAGGAGCAGGAACTGGTGGCGGCGTTGGCGCTGGCGGAGGAGTCGGCGGCGGGGTCGGAGGCGGGGTCGGAGTCGGAGGCGGCGGTGCGGGAGCGGGTGGCGGTTTCGCGGCCGGCGGCGGCTCGGGCGGCTCGGGCGGCTCGGGCGGCTCGGGCGGAGGGGCGGCGATGGACCCCTGCCTGTCCGTTGTGTGCCCACAGCTTTGGGAAGAATGTGTCGCAGACGCCGGCGCCCTTTGCCTCAGCCGCTTCACTGCGCTCACCTGGGACCAGCCCACGGACGCCGGGCCGTACGGGCCCACGGCGCCTGTTCCCCTGCGGCTGAGGCTGACGTTGCGGTCGAACGCGCCCGACGCTGGATTCTACCCACCGTCGCTCGCGTTCTCGGTCGACGGATTGGATGCGGGGCAACTGGCGCAGGCGCAGGGCGGGCAGCCCACCCAATTCGGGCCCGCGTCCTTCTCGGTTCAAGGGCTCACCTCGACCAGCCACCAGCTGACCGCCGGATACGCAGGCCTGTCTGCCCAGAAGGCGTTCGTCGTCGATTTGATTCCTCCCGTCGTCACCTTGAGAACGGAGCCTGCTCCCACCCGCGTGACGAACGCGCTGATTCAGGAGGCGGACCCCGACCCGGGCTACGTGGATGCCTACAAGAAAGACGAGCGGGTCGAAGTGGTGGTCGAGGCGACCGAGCCGGTCGCCGTCGCCGCCGCGGACTTCAACGCGGGCGGGCTTGTCAGCGCCCTGACCCCGAGGGGTGCGTGCTCCATGGCCTGCCCCGGCGCCAACGTCTGCGTCTGCTTCGACCTCGATCTCGCGAAGGTCCCCCTGGCCTCGTTTCGAGGCACCACCCCGCTTCGCCTGTCGCCGCGGCAAGACGCAGTCGGAAACGTTTCGGCGGTGATTCCCGATCAGCTGCTCAAGGTCACCCGCTTCAAATGGAAGCGGCTCGTCTCGACCGGAGCTCCTCTGATGGATCTGCAGACGCCTGCAATCGATGGCCGCGGGCGGATCTTCGTCGGGTTCTCCGAGACGCCGCAGACAGGAGGCATCAACGCGTTTACTTCTTCCGGGCAGACCCTGGCAGGGTTCAATGCGGGCCTCTCGAATGGGGCAGTCACCACGGGCGCACTGGTGAGCGGCTCGGATTTGTACATCGCCACCAGGGACGCTACGGCGGGCGCGCTGCGACGGCTGAGTGCCGTCACCGGCACCCCGACGGGCGCCGTCTGTTCGGACCCGCGCACCTTCAGCGCGCCGCTGGCACTCACCGACTTGAAGTCCGTTACTCCAACCCTCATCGCGGTCAGCAACGGGCTGATCATCGGAGCGCGGCTGCCCACGGGCGGGGGCGCCAATTGCAGCGACAACAATTTCCCCAGCTCGACGGGCGAGTACAGCCTCGTCGTGACCGCGGACGCGGTGTGGGTGGCCTCAACCGACCTCGACGTCGTTCGACGAAGGCCATGGGCGTCGGGGGGGTTCGGCCCCCTTGCCAACTCGAGCTTCGGTGGGTATGCGCGGGGGCTCGCGCAGTTCGGCTCGACCCTCGTCGGTGGCGGCGGCGATTCGAGCGGGGGCGGGGTGTTTGCGCTGCAATCCGATGGCGGACTCAACGCGTATGCGGCTCTGACTCAAGCCGACCCTGCGTACATCGCCAGTCCACCGGCGGTGGCGGGCACCCTGACCCGGCCGGTCGTCGTCTTCGGCAACCTTCAGCCGAACCTCAACCGGGTCGACTACATCCCCGGCGACCCCGGGTACTTCGACGCAGGCGCCACGTCCGCGGTGCCTCCGACTGCGGGAATCGTCACCTCGCCCGTGATTGGGCGCGGCGGCGACATCTTCGCGGTGGACACGAGTGGTGGCGTCGTCGCGTACGACTCGACGCTTCAGTTTCAGCGCTGGGCGTTGCCGGCAGGCACCAATGGGATCGCCGGCGGCTTCGTCGCGGTGAGCCCCAATCTCGACGTTCAGCGGGATTCGAGCACCTCGAAGGTCTGCGGTCGAGGCGGGGTTCTGTACGTCGCGTCAACCGGCGACGGCAAGCTCTACGCCTTCGCTGTCGATTCTGACGGCGTCGACGTCAATGCGCCATGGCCGAAGCACCAGCATGATCCGGCGAACACGGGCAACGCCGCGACTTCTCTGTTGCCCTGGGGCTGCCCATGACGCGCTGTCTACTTGCAATCACAACCCTGCTGCTGCTCGTTTCACCCGCGGTTGCGGCGGCGCAGGACGTCAAGCCGACGGTCGCTCCGGCGCCGCTCGAGCTGCGGCGCAAGCCCGCGTCGCTGTCGAAGAAGGACACCGAGCAGATCCTCAACGAGTTCGAGCGGCTCGTGCGCGCCGCCGGGGCGAGAATCCCCACTCCCAGCGAAGTGAAGCTGGCGGTCGATGCGCTCGAAAATAAAGACTTCGCGGGGTCCGATGAGGTCCTGGCGAAGCTGGCGCAGAAGGCGCAGACGCTCTACGCCGTGCATCTTCAGCTCGACTACCCGGTGACGGGCACCGTGGTCGGGGTGGGGCGCGTCGTGCGTGCCGACGGCAAGCGAATGAACGCTGAAGTCCGGGTCGAACGATCACCCGAATCTCGGCCCTACCAGCGCGCAACGACCGAGACCATCATCGCAGTACTCGAAAAGCTCGACCTTCAGCGCCTGCCCAACGCGATGCCCGTTGTGGCGCCTGCGCCGAAGCCGCCGCCGGTCGCGGTGCTCGTTCCGACCCCTGAGGAGCAGCCGGTGACCACCGTCGGCCTGCCTTCTCCAGCGCGCCAGAAGACGAAGCTGGCTGGCCCGATCGTCACCGGCATCGGGGCTGCGGTGCTGGTCGGAGGATTGGTTTTGCTCGAGTCTGGCGCTGCTGATTCTTCGAGGTTGACGCCTGACTCGAACGGGAACCTGCCCTTCGAGCAAATCAGTCTGTACCAGGGCTCGAAGGGCAAGCTCATCTTTGGCGGCGGCATCACCGGGCTTGGCGCGGCGGTCGCGTTGACGGGCGGTCTGGTCTGGCTCTTTTCGGGTAACGAGGCCGGTGCCGCGGTGGCAATCGTGCCGGGCCCGGGCGGCTTCAGCGCGAGCGTCACTGGGTCGTTCTGATGGGCCCCACGGCGCTGTCGCCGCGGCTCGAGGTTGAGCTCGCGGCGCGCGAGACCGACGACCATGGCGCCCAGGGTGGGGCAGACGCGCTGATCGGACAACCCGTGGGCCCGTTTGTGGTCGAGGCAGTCGTCTCAGCGGGCCAGGCCTACACCGCGGCGCATCCGACGACGCTTCGTCGGGTCGCGCTCCAGCTGATCCAGGTCGAGAGCCTCGAGTCGCTCGAGGGCTTGAAGGTGCTCGCTGGCCTTCACCACCCCCGGCTCGCCGAAATCATTGGCATCGAGAGCCTCCCTGACGGACGCAAGGCGAAGCTCACCGAGCTGGTCGTGGGCGAGTCACTGGACACTGTGCTGCACCGAGACGGCCCGATGTCAGTCGCGACCGCGCTGCCGCTGATTCAAGAGCTGCTCTCGGGTCTTTCTGCCGCTCACCGGGCCGGGGTGGTTCACCACGGGCTGTCGTCGAAAAGCGTCGTGCTCGCGAAAGACTCGAGCGGCGAGGCCTGCCTGAAGGTCGTCGACTTCACGATCGAGCCGCTGGCGCCGGACCTCGATGCCGCGGTGTTGGACGACCTCGCAAAGGTCGGCGAGCTGCTGTCCGCCGTGATGTCAAACCGCACGGCGGGGACTCCCGACGCGCTCGACACGTTGATCACCGTCCTCTCTGAAAAGAGACCTTCGACCCAACTCTCGACCGCGGCCGGGGTCCGCCAGAAGCTTGCGTTGATCCTTCGCGAGCTCGCCGCGCCTGTGCGCACCCCCTCGCCTGCCCCACGGCGCATCACGGTGTCTCCTTCGGTACCTGCGGGCTCGTCGGACGTCACCCACGTTCCCATGCCCTCGCTGGACGTTACGGTCGCGAGTCGAGGCGTCGTCGAAAAGGCGACGGTGAAGATTCCCGAGGATCTCATCGCGGATGAGCCTGCTGCCGCCATCGAGCCGCTGGCTCGCTTCACCCGCCCGCGTTGGCAGACAGGGCTCGCGGTGGGGTTGCCTCTCATCGTGGCCGCTGGGGTCTGGCTGGTGCTACAGCCTTCCAACCCCCCCGCTGCGATTGAGCAACCCGAAGCTGTCGACTCTGCTCCAACCGTCGTCGCCGCGCTGCCTCCCGAGCCGCGCGCGCCAGCCGCACCGGTTCCGGTGGCCGAGCCGAAGCCGGCAGAGGAGGAAGCTCGACCGATCGTCGCGACTCCGACTCCGACTCCGACTCCGACTCCGACTCCGACCCCGACTCCGGCCCCGGCCCCGGCCACGCCGCCTCCGCCAGCCCGAGATGTGAAGCCGGCTGCGCCAGCTGCCGTCCAGGCAGCGGTCGCAACGCGCCCCAGGGTCGCTCGCGTCAGCGAGGCGGCGCGCCGCTGGTTGCAGATGTCGAAGGGGTGCGACCCCAACCAGGCATGGCGTTCAGAGGCGATGATGACCCTTCGCGAGTTGGGTGAGGTCGCGGCCAAATCAACGCAGAAATGGCAGGCGTACAGCGCGCGAGAGCCCGCGTTGTCGAAAGCAATCGTGGCCGCGAACGCCCCGCCCGCATGTGGCCGAACGAGCCTCGAGCTGGGCAATCTGGTCGAGACCATTCTCTCGCCGTGACCATCGGGCGTTGCGAAGTCGACGATCGATCTGGGCACTGTTAGAAGTCGCGCGTGCGCTTCGAGGGGGAAGAGTTCGGTCGGTATCGAATCGTCTCCCGGCTTGCGGGCGGCGCTGAGATGTTCCTGTGCGAGATGAAGGGAGCAGCTGGGTTCGAGCGGCGCGTCGTCTTGAAGAAGGCGACCGGCGGTGGAACCCTGGTGGTCGATCGCATTCGCACCGCGGCGACCATGAACCACCCCAACGTCGTCGCCCTCGTCGACATGGTGCGGCTCGATGACGGCGACTACCTGGTGAACGAGTTCGTGCCGGGCCGTTCGCTTCGCGAGCTTCAGCAGCGCAGCTCGGCGATCGAACGCCCGGTGCCCATCGTCGCGGTTGCGGGCATCGGCGCGCAGGTCGCACGCGGCCTTGGGTTCCTGCACACGCGCCAGCCTCCGCGCGCGCACGGCTCGGTGACGCCGCGGAACCTGATGCTGGGCGAGGACGGCGGCGTCAAGCTGACCGACTTCGGGAGCTCGAAGTGGGCGCGTGAGATCAATGCGCCGCTCGAGGTGCGCCGCTACCGGGGACATGACTGGAAGCCGGGTGGCACCGCTGCCAGTGATGTCTTCGCGCTGGGCATCATTCTCTCTGAGTTGCTGACGCAGACCAAAGACCTCCCCACCCAGCTCGAAGCCATCCTGAAGCAGTGTGCGGCCCTCGACCCGACGGCCCGCCCGACCGCGCGCGAGCTCGAGAACGCAATGGTGCAGGTTTCCCGAAGCCTGGCGGCGACGATCGATGACCTGAGCATCAGCCATCTGTTGAGCCTGGTCTTCGACAAGCATGAGCGGGCCGAAGCGACGCAGCTGACCTATTCCCCGAAGCCTGAGCCCACCACTTGGCTCGCAGGCCATGACCTCGGAGATCGGCTGGGGCGTCTGGGCCCCTATGAGCTGGCGCGGGCCTCACGCGATGGCTGGCCGTGTCTTCTGAAGTTCGAGGTCGACCCGTCTTTTGCGACGGGCAAGCGCCTGGCCGATGAAGCGCAGCTGCTGTCGCGATTTCGTCACCCCGCCGTGGTCGCGGTGAGGGACCTGATCAAGACGGGTGATGGCCGAACCCTGCTGGTGCTGAATGGCATGGGGGGCGAGACCGCCGCGATGCTGATCGAACGCGTCGGTGGCCTCAAGCTGTCGCTGGCGCTCTCGCTGACTTGCGATCTTCTGGGCGGGCTGGCCGCGATTCACGCCGCGGGGCTGTCGGGGCCGACCATCGAGCCCGAGACGATCTTCGTTTGCAGCGACAGCGAGCCAGCGCACGCGGTGATGCTCGAGCTGGGCCACTGCGTAGACGTGGTCGATTGGGCGGCACGCGAAGCAGATCTCGGATACGTCGGTCGAATGCTGTCCGTGCTTGTCGATGCGCAACGCGTGCCGCCCTCGATCCTCAGCCTTCAAACCTGGCTTTGCGGTGGTGAGCTGCCCAAACCCAAATCTGCTGTGGAAGCGCGAGCGCGCACCGCGCAAGTCCTCTCAACCCTTCTTTGACCAAGGTTCCAATGGTGTCTCGTTTGTTGTTGCTCGTTGCCTTCGGGTTCGCGGTTCCGGCGTCTGCCCAGAGAATGAGGATCGCCGTACAGCCGATCTCGGCCCCGGGGGTCGATGACGTAGGTCTGGTGAAGGAGCTCGAAGCCGAGACCCAGAACCTGCTGGTGGGCACGTCGAAGATCACCCCGGTGAACAATGACGACGTCGCTGCCCAGCTCGTCGGTGACGGTGGCAAGTGTGCGCCGCCCGCCGATGTGCGGCTCAAGTGCCTCGAGCGGCTCGCGCTGACCACCCGCGCCGAGTACGCCCTCGGGGTCGAGCTGAAGCGGTTCGGGAAGTCGTATGAGCTCTCGGCAGTGTTGGTGCCGCGCAACGGTGAACGGCTTGCGCCGCCGGCCGCGTTGACGCTGACGCCTCCGGTCGAGGGCAAGGTGGCCTTCTTCAAGGCCCAGCTTCGGGTTCTGCTGTTGGATCGGATGAAGCTGGCGACGTTGCCGGCGGTGCCGGTCGCGGTCGTCGGGCCGCCAGTTGAGGCGCCAGTGCTCGTGCCGCCGATCGTGGTCGCAGACCTGGACGAGGGGCGACGGGCGCTGGGGCGACGCTTGATTTACGGGGGCTCTGGCCTGGCGGTCATCGGGCTGGGGTGCGCAGGCGCCGGGGCTGCTTTCGGGTACGGAGCGGCCCGCACCGGGAACAAAGCGAGCACCGTCGAAGCCGCGCGTCAGGCGTCGACCGGAAAGCTGCTCACCACGATCGGCTTCGCGGCGGCAGGCGTGGGCGTGGTGACGGCGCTGTTCGGGGCGACGTTGCGTGGGACGTCGGATGAAGCGCCGACCCTTGTGGTGGCGCCGGCGAGTGGTGGTGGTTCGATTCAGCTGGCAGGGAGCTTCTGATGCGTTGGCTTGGATGTCTGGTGGCGGCGGTGGTGATGGGCGGTTGCACGTTCGGACTGCAGACGTGCGAGACGAAGGCGGACTGCGGAGGCGGAACCTGTGAGTCGGGCTTCTGCGTCGTGGGTGGAGTGGGCGGGGGATCCGGCGGGGGCGGAGGCGGAGGCGGATCCGCAGCGGGCGGCGGAAGCGGCGGAGGAGGAGGGAAGGGAGGCGGAACGGGAGGCGGAACGGGAGGGCAGGGAGGAGGAGTCGCCAGCGCGTGCGCGACGGTGACGTGCACAAAAATGGAAGACGAGTGTTTCGTGGTGGCGGACGCGGGGGTTTGTCAGAGCCGCTTCACGGCGCTGGAGTGGATGGAGCCAGTAGACGCAGGGCCGTACGGGCCCGCGGTGGCGGTGCCGTTGAAGCTGAAGCTGACGGTGAGGACTGACGCAAAAGCGGGAGGCTTCTACCCGGCACAGGTGGCGTACACGGTGGATGCGATGGCGGGAGGAGTGCTGCCGCGCAACGGGACGACGGCGGAGTACGGGCCGGGAGTGTTGTCGGTGGTGGGGTTGACGACGGGGCCGCACCAACTGGACGCGGGGTACGGCGGCGTGTCGGGAGGGCGGGCATTCGTGGTGGACAACGAGCCGCTGCAGCTCGAGGTGAAGTTGCAGACGGTGAGCCACCCAGCGGGGTGGGTGTCGCCGGCGAAGTGGCGAAGAGACGAGCAGCCGTATGTGTTGGTGACGGGCACCAAGAAGCTGGCGTCGGTGCGGCTGGAGTTTGAGAACGCGGACGCAGGGGTGAAGCAAGCGGGCCTAGAAGAGTGCGTCGACGCCGGAGTCAGCGGCGCGACGGCCTGCGACGGAGGAAGCTGCGCGTGCTACCGGGTGGACAACGCGGTGCCTCCGCTGCCGGCGTACCAGGGGACTTTCAGTCTGAAGGGCGCAGGGGTGGATGCAGTCGGAAACCCCGGAGCGTCGATAACGGTGATGTTTGATGTCTTAAGGCTGCGCTGGGTGGTGAATGTGGGCAACGAGGCGAGGGGCGGGCCCGCGGTAGGGCAAGACGGCGTTCTGTACGTCCCGACCCGGCTGGGCGCCAACCAGGGAGGAATTACGGCCCTGCGGCCGGACGGGACGGTGAAGTGGGATGCGGGGTTGGGCGCCGTCGAGGGGAGCCCGGCAGTGGGCACCACGGACGCCGGAGTTGAGTACATCTTCTTCGCGGCGAACACCGCGATGGGCGGCTACGTGCAGGCGCTGGACGCGATGGGACAATTGTCCGGCGCGCCGTGCTCAAAGGTCGTGGGTTCGCTCGCAAATGGCTCCCCGGCCCTGAGCCACCTTGCGACCATCGGTCTGGTAGCGACGGCCACGCTCAACCTGGCCAGTTCCGCCAGGCTGGTGTCCAGCGGGCCGATGAGTTGTCTGCTTCAGGGCACCGCGTTTGACGCCACTCTCAACATGGACCCCGGCATGAATCTGGTGATGAAGGGAAATACTGTTTGGGTTGCGGCCAAAGACGCCAAAATTCGCGCCT
>Ga0105047_10003627_pt1 | contig 27182 bp, 21 predicted proteins | sample MAT04_FD_78384 | JGI IMG/M metagenome (GOLD analysis project Ga0105047, IMG submission 78384) | Freshwater microbial communities from Lake Fryxell liftoff mats and glacier meltwater in Antarctica - MAT-04 (megahit assembly) | ecosystem: Environmental > Aquatic > Freshwater > Ice > Liftoff... | reverse complement strand
GGGCCGTCGAGGCGACCCGTGGCTTCATTGGCCTCGATCGTTTCGACGGTGATGATGCCCAGGAAGTTTCCGCTCACGCGGTCAACGACCTTGAACTCCATGCCCTTCTTGACATCGTCAGAGGCACCAATCGAGATAGTCGCATACGTCAGCCCGCCGATGTCCCGCACGTCACGGACGACGCCGTTGATCGAGGGTGCCCCGCCACGCGTTCCAACAAGCGAGGCGACTTCGGGCTTGCTCACACCGTTGTCCTTCAGCAACTGATTCAGTTCGGTGTTCTGGCTCTGTGACTGAGTCAGCTGTTCCTGTGCGTAGCGAAGCTGCTTGTCAGTGACTTCGTACTTGTTCGTCAGATCGGTGACAAGCAGATTGAGGTCCACGTTCTTCGTATTGAGATCGTTATTGACATCGCGAGCCGCCTTGATGCCGGATTGCAGTTGATCATTCGTGGCAACCGCAGCCTTCAGGCCTTCGCTGAGCTTCTCAACTGTCGCGCCGAGGGTTTTCTTATCGCTTTCAATTGTCGCGATCTGAAGGTCCTTGCTGACGATCTCACGGCTGGAGGCGGTCAGCAACTGGTCCTTGGCGCGAAGCTGCTCGCTGACGGCGGTCTTATCCGCAGCTGCGGACTGACGGGCGGCGTTCGCTTCGTTGCGCGCGTCCTCGGCGCCTTTGCGGGTGACGAGCACGAGCTGTTCAGAAGCCGACAGCTTTTCCGAGAATCCCTCGGTCTTGTTGACGAAGACAACCAGACCCGCCGACTGAAGAATGGACAGGATGACGAGTAGAACAACGAAAAACTTGGTCAGAGCGCTCAAAGGTGGCTCCTTGGACGCGTAAAAGTGTCCGTCAGTGGTGTGCAAACCGAAACATCGACAACGGAAGGCGTGTCAAAAACGTCGACCCGCCCACCTTCCTCAACGCCCGCCGGGGCAATTGCGCGGGACACGTTCGTGCAACCCGCTTCAGTGGAGAGACACCGTGCCTAAACCTCGGCAGCAACGTCTCTTGCCTAGTACAAATCCTAGCGTACCGCCCCGCTGTGTCAACTTTTTTCCAATGAAGTGTCAGTCAACGTAATCTGCCCGGGCATCGTCGATGGCAATATATCGGTCAGGGTAGCAATTCACGTTCGACCACCGCAGTTTCGCCGCGGGGCTTGCCCCGCGATTCCGCTGCGCCATGGGTGACGACCATTTAATGTTTGAGACCGTCGAAACTGCGGGTATTGGTAACGTAACGGTGAAAAATACGGCGAAGTTCTTCGATGCCAGTGCGTCGCGACGGAAGCGCGGGGCAAGCCCCGCGGCGAAACTTGCGGGGCGACGGCTTGTCAAACCCGGCAGGACTGACGTGCGGTCAGCCCGTTTCTTTCGACTGCTGCATCATCTAAAGTAACCCCGATGTCCTCGGCTCTCCTGCAATCCAGCCTCCCCTTCCCCGTCCGCCGCGGGAAGGTGCGCGACGTGTATGACTTGGGTGATGCGCTACTCATCGTCGCCACTGACCGGATCAGCGCATTTGACTGCGTGATGCCCAACGGGATTCCGGACAAAGGTCGGCTCCTCACGAAGCTCAGCGCCTTCTGGTTCGGGTTTCTCCGCGACATTCCCAATCATATTCTTCAGACCGATGTTCAGAAATATCCGCCCATCCTGCACAAGTTTTCCGACCAACTGGCAGATCGGTCGATGCTTGTGAAAAAGGCCAGCGTCATCCCCATTGAATGCGTGGCCCGCGGTTACCTGGCCGGGTCGGGGTGGAAGGAATATCAGATGACGCAAAGCGTGTGCGGGATCAAACTCCCCAGCGGGCTACGCCAGTGCCAGCAATTGCCTGAGCCAATTTTTACACCAGCGACGAAGGAAGAAAGCGGGCATGACATCAATGTTAGTTACGATCAGGCGGTTTCACGCATAGGCGAAGAGCTCGCCCGAACGTTGCGCGAGCTGACGCTGAACATCTATAACCGAGCTGCAGCCTACGCACGGGAACGCGGAATTTTGATCGCGGACACGAAGTTTGAGTTCGGGCTTGTCGATGGCCGAGTCATTCTGATCGACGAAGTCCTCACGCCCGACAGTTCGCGATTCTGGCCCGCCGACACGTATCAGCCCGGCCGGGAGCAGGCGAGCTTCGATAAACAATTTGTCCGGAATTATCTGGAGAGCCTGAATTGGGACAAGACACCACCTGCGCCGGCTTTGCCTGAGGACATCGTTGCGGGCACACGCGTGCGATACCTCGAGGCGTATGAAAGGTTGACGGGGACGGGTGCCGGTATGCGTAAAAGCGATTGATCTCCAGTTTTACGCTGCGCCGTGGGAACTTTCCGCGTGGTTCGGGAGTGTCAGTCGGCGGGTAAGCGTGCAGCCCGTTTTACTCGGGGACACGGTTGACACCCGCAAGCAAGTCTTTGGCGGATGCGTAGGTGGGACGGTCGGGATTTTTGGGTCGCAGGACTTCCTCGGTAATCTGTCCCAAGGCGGCGGCCTCAGAGGAGCCGGGATTCACGTTCACCAGCCCACGCAGGTCGGGGTTTCCCAGCGGTTCGCGCAGTTGCAAGGCGAGATAGAACAAGTCCACGGACTTATCGACCTTCTGAAAACCCTTCTCAATCACCGGCGAAGTGAGCAGCCCGCTGTCGCGCATGCGCCCCATCGTCTTCTGTATTTCGCTGGTGCGCATCAAGTCATCCATCAATGTTTTGAGCAACGGATTTTTGGTGAGGTCTTCATCCACACGGACGGCCGATCCAAAATCGATGAAGCCCACGCCGTCCTTGGTGATGACCATGTTGTCCGGCCGCAGGTCCAGGTGGATGACCTCAGCCAGATCGTGCAGGGCGCGAAGCAAGTCGGATGACTGTCGCGCGAAAGTCATTTGGTCAAGTGGCTCGCCGCCGTTGCGCAACCAGTTCATCCAGAGGCGGCGGACCATCCCGCGATCGTCCTTTTCCAGATGCAAGAGTTTCGGCATTCGTTTGGCGTATTCAGGTGGCAGATGCTTTTGCAGAATTTTGAGCATCGCCGCTTCGCGCGTGAGGAAAAGCGGGAAGATTTTCTCGGTGAACTTCCGCGCGCGGCTGGCGAGGTACGCATCGTCCATCTCGGGAAACTTTTTCTTCAGGCGGGCGGTCACGCGCTCGGTGGTGGGGACTTCCTTCTGCACGATCCACGTTCCATCCGGCGCCTTGACCAGGCGAAGGCTGTAGGTGAATCGCTCGCTGATTTCCCGTGGGAGCGTGAGGAGCACCTTGCGAAGCATAACGTAGTAGGTGCTTGGCCCAGTGAACGGAAGGGACAACCCGAACCACCCGCGTCCAACCCGGGCGGGGCCGCGCGAGACGATGTATTCTCTATCCACGAAACGCTGCGTAATCTCCTGCACATCGGCTTTACGAGGCGACGCGTACACCACCTGCCCGCCCCAGCGCAAATGGGGAAATAGTTCATCTGGCTGAGGATTGTCCTCAGGTCCGGTCAGGATGAAATCGCAAGGCGGGCCGGTCGGCTCAAAGCACGCGCTGGGCGGATACGCGCAGTATTCCGGATCGCGCCGGAGCACTGCGCTCTTCACCAGGTCGACGAAAGTGGAGGGTTGGGTTGGCACGATGCTCAGGTCAGGCGTCGACCTTTCACGATCCGGGAATCTTATTCAAATACGATCATCGCATGCCCGCGCACCTCAGGTACGCGCAGATTGACCCGGCCGGCAAGATACTCGAACTCCACCGGTTCAAGCGTGGGTGCAAGGTAAACCTTCTTCGGCGATTTGGGCAGCTTCAAACTCAGGGGGACATTGTAAAGGGGGACGATGTCCTCGACGATGTCGAGATCCTTTGCACGACGCTCCGGCGCGTAGGCCAGCAGGTGTACGACTGTTCGATTGCCCTGATTCTTCCCCTGTCGCATCACCGTGCCCTCGAGATACGTCGGTCCATCCACGCGCAGCACCGGCTCAGGTAACAACCGATCGAGCATGTTGCGCACGAGCAGGCGCAGCGGATAGTTTCCGTGGTTCGCGAAACTCTGGAAAATCGGATAGGCGATGTATCCCACACGTCCGTTGATGGTGGCGGCTGCGTACTTCGTGGACTTGGCTGCAGGCGTCTGGTTGTGACCACAGAAGTGTCGCCAGCCACGTTCAAAATAGGGTTCGACGACCTTGGCGACGACTTCCGTCTTGGCACCAGCCGTTACGCGCAGGCCGGTGTCGTATTGCACGTGATCGGTGTTGGGGGCATCGGCGTCGAACCCTTTCATGAATCGAAAATACGTCACGCCAAACGGCGAGGCCCCGTCATACGACAAGCCCAGTTCCGGAAATGCCGTCTCGGTGCCCGCAGCGTTCAGCCCGGACTTGCCTGATACCAGCAACGCCCCACCATTTTTCACAAACGCGCGGATGCGTTTGATCATCGTGTCGTCAAGTGCGACCAGATCAGGGAGGATGAGCATCTCATAATTTTCAAGTCGCGAGTCGTTGGTCACAACATCAAACTGCTGGCGTAACTGGGTGAGCATGCGCGTTGCGCCTTCATCGCTCCCGCCGGTGTTGAAGTACGCGTTACTCGGAATCTGGAAAAGCCCGATTTGCGAAACCGGCTTTGCGTCCACAAGCCACGGCTCACGCGCTTCGACACGGGCGTAGACTTTACCGATGAGGTCATAAGCAGCCGGGTCGAGAAAACCGCGCGGATGAAGCTGATCGCCGATGCTGCACCGCGCGCCGTGCGCGATCATCTGGCTGGTTTCATATTCCAAGGCTGCATACGGTTTAAGCCCGCCGAAGTCGCTCCACGTCTTGTGAAAGCGAGCTGTCATCCCGAGATATTGCCGATCAAACGTACGCGCAAATCGCACATTCTTCGGAAAGTACATGTAACCCCATCCGCCTGTGGGCAGGGCTTCGATTTCCACCTGGGCAAGAAACGGAAGCTCCTCCTTCAGATTGCCCAGTGGACGAGAATTAAACGCCACCGTCGCATCCGGGGCCGTTTCCTTCACCATCTTGTAAAAGCGCTTCATGTACGTCATCGCCACTTTGTGGGCATACTTTTGACGATCGAGTTCGATCTCGGGATTAAAACCTTCACGCAGCATTGCCTCGACAGCGTAGTTGCTTAAGGACGGCTGATCCCAGCACATGTCGAAGAAGATGCCATCAACCGGCTTGAACGCCTTAAGCACCTCGCGCGTCTGCTCGGCCAGATATTCCTGATACGGGGACGACATATCCAGGATTTGCCACCCCGCCCCCAGCGGCCCCGGCGACGCAGGCTTGCCGTCCGCGCCGAGCACGATCCATTCAGGGTGCGTGTCAGCCGCGAATTCATCGCATTGCACGCTGATGTAGATGGGCGCGCGAATCCCCTCCCGATGCAGCGCTTCCACCTGCTCGCCGGTCAGATCGAGCCCCTTTTTCAGGCCCGGGTGTCGCTCGGCCCGCTGGGTGTCATAGTAGAGATGCCCGTGATGACACTTGGCAAATATCGTCACACTGTTCACTCGCGCCTGCTTCATGACGCGCGCAAATTCCCGTGCCGAAAACCCTGCCCCAACATCATTGATCCAAGGCCCGGTATGAAAATCGAGATGAATCTGACGAAACGGAAGCGAGTTTGCCTTAGCCATCAAGCGATCTCCGGAAGTAAAAGAAAAATAACAGGAGTGGGGTTATATCGGGAAGTTATGCTGTGGAATAGTCCGCCGTCCGTACCGATTACTGAGCGGAGACAATAATTGACACCCCCCATGCTCTCCCGTACCCTCCCGCATCCCAATGAACTCGGTGAATCGACCCAAGGCGTATCTCAAAGTTCGCCACAAAAGCGTTCGTCATGCACTCTCAGAATTGAAGCTGGATGCGCTCATCCTGACGCACCCGGCTGATCTGGCGTATCTCACCAACTTCACAGGTCACGATTCGGTGGGCGTCATCACCGAAAAGGACTTTTTCCTCGTCACCGATTTTCGATACAAGGAACAGGCCGACCTCGAAGCCGGGTGGCTGAAGCAGGTCGTTCGCGATGGGAAAATGACCGACGCCCTCGCCCGCGCCCTGGCGGACGCGAAGCTGCATCGCGTCGGGTTTGAGGCTAACTTTACCACCTACGGCCAAGCTGCCGGAGTGGAAAAAGCGCTCAAGGAGTTGAAGGACCCCCCCGCTGGATACGTTCCTGCCGAGATGGTTCCTGTTGAAGATGTCATGGTTAATCAACGGAAAGTGAAGGATGACCATGAGATCGCACTCGTCCGCAAGTCCGCAGCCATCGCAGAGGAAGCCTTTGACGCCATTCGTGATCAGATCAAACCGGGGCAGAGTGAAAACTATTTGGCCGGTCTGTTGATCATGGAACTGCGTTCGCGCGGGGCCAGCGATTCCAGCTTCCTGCCGATCGTGGCCTCGGGTGCCTCGAGTTCCTTGCCGCATTATCGACCCAGCGAAAAACTGGTGTTGAAGGATTCACCGCTGCTGTTTGACTGGGGTGCTGTCGTCGATGGATATTGCTCGGATATCACGCGTACGTTTTCGCTCGGCCGACCCAATGCCAAGATCAAGGAAATCCACAAGGTGACCTTGGCCGCCCAGCTGGCAGCCATTGCGTTCATTCGTCCGGGCGTGACCTCCATGCAGGCCGACCGAGTCGCCCGCGATATCATCGAAAAAGCTGGTTATGGCGATTATTTCGGTCACGGACTCGGGCACGGAATCGGTCGCGATATCCACGAACTTCCGACGCTTCGTAAGACGGGTGGCGAGGAAGAGTTGCGGCCTGGGATGATTGTCACCGTGGAACCGGGCATCTATTTGCCTGGCATCGGGGGCGTGCGGATTGAGGACGATGTGCTCGTTACGCACTCAGGTTGCGAAGTGCTCACGACGATGGACAAATCGTTTGAGGGATGTCACATCGAGTAGCGAAACAGGCACACAGACAGCAGCAAGCTTGCCAAGACTTGCGATAAAGTGGCAAGCGATTTTTTACTTTTGATCACAATTTCCCAGGAGTTTCCTTGGCGAAAAACAAAGCACAAACCGGCAAGCAGGCGGTCACCCAGTCGACGGGTCCGATGGACACTGCCCTGCTTGAGCGCATCGTCAAACTGATGACCGCTAACGACTTGAACACCGTCGACGTGCGCGATGGGGACAAGCGCGTGATCCTCAAGCGCGGTGCGGTGGTCGGCCCGACCGTCTACGCATCCCCTGGCTATTCATCCGGCGCACACGCGTCGCAGGCAGGCTTGGCGACGGGCATGTCGTCCGGTGCCTCGTCGGCTGGGGTATCCACCGCTACCGCATCGGAAGATGCGAGCCTCATTCCGATCAAAAGTCCGATGGTCGGTACGTTCTATTCGGCTGCCACCCCCGAGGCCAAGGCGTTCGTAACGGTGGGCACACAGATCGATGAGGACACCGACGTGTGCATCATCGAAGCCATGAAAGTCTTCAACAACATCAAGGCAGAAACGCGCGGCACGATCACAAAGGTTCTGGCCACAAACGGTCAAACAGTCGAGTTCGGCCAGCCGTTGTTTCTGGTGAAACAGTAAGAGTCAGTAGTTATGAAAGTCTGTAGTCCATAGTCAGTAGTTTTGAATGTCGAAGGTGGATGGTCGAGTGTGGAATGTCAGTGAACGCGATTCTCTTACGACACTCCACACTCCCCGCTTGACGTTCGCCATCCAACGCTACGGACTTCGGACTTCGAGGACTACGGGCTAATCAAGATATGTTTTCAAAGATCCTCATCGCCAATCGCGGGGAAATTGCTCTACGGATCATCCGCGCTTGTCGCGAGATGGGGATCCAGTCGGCTGTCGTTTATTCGACTGCCGACAAGGATGCGGCTTATCTGAAGCTCGCAGACCAGGCGATCTGCATCGGCGAAGCGCCGCCAGCCGAATCCTACCTCAACATCCCGCGCATCATCTCCGCAGCCGAGATTGCGGATGTGCAGGCGATCCATCCGGGGTACGGATTTCTCGCTGAGAACGCGCACTTTGCCGAGATTTGCCGAAGCTGCAAGATCGAGTTCATCGGCCCGCCCGTCTCTGCGATGGCAGCGGTGGGTGACAAGGTCGCGTGCAAGCGGCTGGCGAAAAAGGCCAAGGTCCCCACCGTGCCTGGCTCCGAGGGCGCCGTCGAGGATGAAAAGCAGGCGCTCAAGATTGCCGCGGAGATCGGCTATCCCGTCATCATCAAGGCCGCTGCCGGGGGTGGCGGGCGTGGGATGCGCGTCGCCCATAACGACGTATCGCTCCGCGCGGGCATCAAGCAGGCCCAGGCCGAGGCCGAGAACGCCTTCAAAAACTCCACCGTCTACATCGAAAAATACGTCGAGTTCGGCAGGCACGTCGAGGTGCAGATTCTTGGTGACAATCACGGCAACGTCGTACACCTGTGGGAGCGCGACTGCTCGATGCAACGTCGTCATCAGAAGCTCGTTGAAGAATCGCCTTCACCCGTCCTTCGTAAGGATGTGCGTGAAAAGCTCTGCGAAAGTGCTGTGAGGCTGGCCAAGGCTGCCGGCTACACCAATGCAGGGACGGTCGAATTTCTGGTGGACAAGGATCAGAACTTTTACATTCTCGAAGTCAACGCGCGCATTCAGGTCGAGCATCCCGTGACGGAACTGGTAACGGGCATCGACTTGATCAAGGAGCAGATCCGCATCGCTGCTGGCGAGCCCCTGCGGTTTCGACAGAAGGATATCGTGCAGACCGGGCACGCGATCGAATGTCGCATCAATGCCGAGGACCCCGCACGCAACTTCGCGCCGTCGCCAGGGTTGATCCAGGAACTGCGCCTCCCAGGCGGGCCGGGCGTGCGAGTGGATTCACATGCCTATGCGGGCTATCGCATCCCCCCGAACTATGACAGCATGATCGGCAAGCTGATCGTGCACCGCCCCACCCGCGCCGAAGCCATCGCCGCCATGAAGCGCGCTCTCGGTGAGATTCACATCAGCCCGACGAAGACCACCGTCCCGCTGCACCTGCAGATCATGGACCACGCCGCCTTTCGATCCGGCGAAGTGGATACCGGATTCGTCGAGCGCGTCCTCCTGGCCAAGAGCTGATCACTGACGCAGGCGGACTACGCTCGAAGCTACACCGTAACACGCGAGGATTTTCCAGTTTGCATCAACCGCGCGCCCATCCAGTACGCGATCGAGCGAGTCGACGTCGTCCGTATCGAATGAGCAACATCGCAAGCGTCGCAGGCACGATTACCATCGTCATCATGAGCAACGACGCTTCGATCATCGGGTCGAAACGGGCGATGTGCACCCATGCCATCAACAGGGGTGTCAGGACTTGCGGATTCTGCGGGGAGATAAGCACTGTCGCGGGGACTTCTGTCAGCGACAACGCGCCGATCATCAAGGCCACTGCCAGCACGATAGGCCAACTCAGCGGTAGAATGACATATCGCGCCGTCTGCCACGGCTGGGCACCGTCGACCGCCGCCAGGTCGCGCAGTTCGCGCCAGGGGCGGGACCAGGTGCACCGAGCGCCCAGCAGCGCGATCCAACCGAACCGGCCGATGTAGGTCAGCACGATGAGGCAGACCGAGTCGCCTGTCCACGTCAATCCTGGCATGCTGCCCAGACGTAACATGGCAATCGCGAGCAACTGTCCGCCGATCAGGAATGTCGCGCAGCTGAGGAGCAATGTCCCGCGCAGCTGGCATACAATGCCTCCTACAGCCATTACCAGTCCGATGCACGAAGCGATGATTCCAACCAGAAAAGTACCGGTAAGTGCGGGGGCAAATTCGCTGACGATCTTTGTGATCGACAAGCTCACCTTAAGCGACGTCATCAACCCAATGAGCGGAAAAGCCAGCGTGACGATAAGCAGCATGATCGCCAGCAGCACCGTTTTGCGGGATGTATTGAGAATCTCCGGCCATTCGTCAAACGCAATCCCGTCGTTGGCGCTCAATCGCGCCGCTGAGCGGGCTCCGATGAGCGACAACAGACAGGTTGCAACCAGCAGAGGCGCCCCAACGAGCAACGCCGCTGCCGCACGGTAGGCCTGGTCGATGCTGCTACTGTCGACCTCGCGGGCAATCGGAGAGCTGATTGAATTGTTGACTGAGCTGAACGCGCCCGTGTCGAAGACCATTCGCACTTCGGTTGCGACCACGCTGATGCCGGTTGGTTCGTAGACTGAGAACTCCTGCGTCGCAAGAATCGTGACCGCACACACCGACACGAACGCAGGCGACAGCATCTGCCGAAACGTCACCCGCCAACGCCCGCCATCCAGGATGGCCTGCTGTTCAACTGTGGAATCAATCCGACGAAGGGCGAGCCCGAAGAGACATGCAGGCAACGCCCACAACCAGGCCGCCAGCGTCCAGATGCACCGCAAGACGTCGGCAGGCCCACCCGGGTCGAACGTCACACCGAGGCTGCGCCACAGCGGCGCGGTCTGGCGAAGAACCTGTGACCAGCCATACGCATATGCAAGCGACGGCAGGAAGATCACGGCCGGGGTGATGACCCAGAATAGGCCAGTCCACCACGATTTTGAACGACCAAGAACAAACCCCATGGGCACCGCCAGCACCATCGCGAGCACGCCCACAGTCAGGTTGTATGCGAGCGTTCGGGCCAGCAGGTGAAAGCGGAAGTCGGACCAGCGCATCGTTGCCCACGCGCCGGGCGTCCGGAGAATCGTCCAGAATATCCAGACCATCGGCACGACGCAGCAAAGCGAGAGGATCACCCAAACGCCTGTAACCACGATCAGCGACCCATCCGCGCGTGTTGCCTGACGACGGCCATGGATGTTTCTCGAGAGCATGATGCTGGCGACGATTCTCATCGCGGGACGGCATTTTTCAAAACGGGTGTCTCTCGCCACCATCGATCCCAGCGCGTATACTTTCAACGGTTGGATGACCGACTTTTTTCCTTGATGGAAGGAGCCTTCGTGGCCAAACGATCGCCCCTGGCAGAGCGACTCGACGCAATCCGTGAACGCATCGCGACCGCATGCGCGAAGGTGAAGCGCGACGCGTCGGAAGTTACCCTCGTTGCAGTCACCAAGACGGCCGGGCCCGAGCAGATTCGCGAGATTCTTTCGCTCGGCGTGACCGATTTAGGCGAGAGCCGCGCACAGAATCTCGCCCAGCGGGCCGGGCAGATCAGCGAATTTTTGCAGCGTCGCACGACGCACGGCGACGGATCGGCCAATCCGAAAGTACGCTGGCACATGATGGGGCATTTGCAGCGTAACAAGGTCAAGCCCATCGTCCCTTTCATCCATCTGGTCCACAGTGTCGATAGTTTGCGACTTGCAGAGGAGATCGACGCCCAGGCGCAAAAGCTCGGGCGTAAAGTAGCTGTTTTGATGCAGGTCAACACCAGCGAAGAGACGCAGAAGTTCGGCGTGGCCGTCGGGGCAGCGGTGCATCTGGCTGAACAGATCGATTCCATGCCCAACGTGCAGCTCATCGGCTTGATGGCCATGGGTGCACTCGACGCCCCCGAAGCCGAGGTTCGACATGTCTTTGCCCGAACGCGCGAGATTTTCGACGAATTAAAATGGCATAAGATCGGCGGCGCTGGTTTCAAACAGCTGAGCATGGGCATGAGCGGCGACTTTGAGCAGGCCATCCTCGAAGGGTCAACCATGGTGCGCATCGGAACTGCATTATTCGGCGGAAAAGCAGAGGACTCCGAAGCCCAGGAAGAGGGATAGACCGCCTTCGACAAGCGTGCATCATGTTCGATGTCGATCTCTTCACCTTCTTTCGTTACGTCCTCAGCCTGATCGTTACGATCTATGCCTCGATCGTGATTTTCCAGTCGGCGTACAGTTGGTACATCTGGCTGGCCGGCACGGATCGTTACACTGCTGTTCTGCGAAGGTACGTAATTGTGCAGGGCTTGAAGCTTCGCTTTCGCGCGTTCTTCGGGGACGTGATGCTCTGCCTCCTTCTATCAATCGCCTTTTGCCTGATGTGGCGGGCCCAGTACCTGCTCGATCGCATCAATGAAACGGTCGCGGCCCGGTAAGCTTTGTCTTACTCATCGTGATCGATTGAATGACACATACTGTGAGCCCAGCCCCTGAAAATCCTGAATTGAAGCTGCTGCCCCAGCCAGCCGGGCCGCCCGCGAACACGTCGGGCATGGTCGTCACGGATTCTGCCCCCGTCGCCCCCACTGCGCCGGCGACCGCACAACCGATTCAAGCGCCTCCTCGGCAACTGTCAAATGTCCCGATCGACGAGTTGCGACATCTGGCCGAGGAGCTCGGGCTCGATCCAACACATTTCGACACCCCGCAGGAGCTTGTCGCTGCCGTTCATCAGCATCGCCAGATGATTGCATCGCTCAACCGGGACGCGATGGTCGACGTTGTGGTGTGGGGACGCAGGCCGGTCACCGTGAACGCAACAAAGGAACAATTGGCTCAGGAAATCGCGCGTATCAAGGCGATGCGATTTTCCGGTTTATCGCATCGCGGGCTGGTGGTGCTTGCCCTCATCCGCGGGGTGCGCTGCTCCGAGGCCGAGCCGATTCCGGTCACCTTAAAAAAGCTGAAAAAACAGGAGGGACTTTTCGCCAAGCTCTCCCGAAAGCGACGCATGCTGCTCGGGTCCGTCGTATCGAAAATCCTGGGAGAGACCGGCGGAGGTGACTATCAATTCCTGCCCGGCCCCAGCGACGCCACTGCCGGTACGACCGCGCCCGCCCAGCCACGAAGTATCAAGCATGAGATCGAAGAATCAGGCCTGATCGGCGGCCTGGCAGGGCGCATCAAAAAGAGCGCCGACGGGTACGTCAATCAAAAGCTTGATGAGATCGAGGCCCGTATCGACCGCAAGCTCGATGAAATTGACCGCAGGCTCGGTGAATGGCGAGACAAGGAAATCGCCAACCGCATCCGCATCCTGAAAATCACCCTGTGGGCCACCATCGTTGTGGCGGCGGTATCGCTGATTGTGTCGTATATCAAGGTGTATATCCCACACTGAGGCTTGGTTGCGAACTGGCCCGCCCAGTTTTTTGTGCGGGTACCTCGAGACGACATTTCAGAAATCACACGGTAGATGATTTGAACAGGCTTGGAGTCATGCCTTCTCAAAGAATTTGGCAGGCCGGTGCGGTCCACGGAAAAGCCTAGCTAATTGTGACCGCACGCCCTTCACGGGCGGACGTACGGGCGGCGTCGAGAACCAGCATCGTGGGGATCACACTTTCTGCGCGGACTGCAGGCGGGGCGTCGGATTGTGTCGCACGGGCGAATTGCTCCCATATTTCCACTTCGGTCAGACCTTGGGTCAGAGTGCCAGCTTGCGTCGTTGTCCCATCGGGTCGGCGGATCGTGAAGGTGGCCCACTCGCGCGTATCGAATGCAAGGCTCGACGGACTGCTGATCGAGCCCGCCGTCCCGTCGACCCGCCAACGTGGGAGCGGGTCGAGCGTTGTCGTATTGATCTCGACGAAGGCAGACACCCCGTTGTCGAAGTCCATCAGCACGCGCGCAAAGTCATCGCAATCCGTTGACCAGACATTGCCCTGCAACTGGGCATACACGCGCGTTACCTTGGCGGGGAGATTAATCTGCAACATCTGGTCAATGAAATGGGAGCCCCAGTCGTTGAGCCCTCCTCCACCGTAGGCCGCTTCATTCCGCCAGCCCGGGCGATATTCCCGCGCTGCCGGCCCGACGCAGCTTGACCATTGCCCGAGCCGACTCTCAATATTGAAGACGCGTCCCACCGCACCGCTGGCAAGCAATGTTCGCAGCGTCAGAAAATCGACATCCCATCGCCGATTATGAAACACGCTCAGCACGCGCCGTTGATGCGTCGCCACGGCGATGAGCGCCAGCGCTTCATCGGCATGCAGGGTCATGGGCTTTTCGATCATCACGTGCTTACCGGCTTCAAGCGCCTGTTTCGCCAGATCAAAATGCATGGACGTGGGGACGGAGATGAGCAGGGCGTCGAGCGCCGGGTCCTCGATCAACACGCGTGGGTCGTGCTGCACCGAAAAGCCCGACGCTCGCGCCAGGTCGCGTCGCGCGGGGGTTGCATCGGTAATCCCATGCACGCGCAGCAGCGGCGATGACGACAGCCAGCGGGCGTGCTCTGCGCCGATGCGCCCAAAGCCAACGATGCCGATTTTCAATGGTGGGTGCATGATGTTCGCTTCAGACGGTCATTCGAAAAAGTAGTGCCTGGCACAAAACGTCAGGGAGCGCTTCCCACGATTGCCACGCGTCCGTATATTTCCCGACACGCTTCATGGAATCAACCCAACACTCTCCCGCGCGATTCACAGTCATCGTCCCCTGTTACAACGAGGAGAACGGTATTCTCGGTACGCTGCAAATGCTCCGCCAGCACTTGCGCGAGGCCGGGCCGTATGAACTGGTCGTCGTCAACGACGGATCGACCGATCGGTCAGGCGAAGTCCTCCGTCAGGCGGCTGCCGACGATGCAACCCTGCGCGTCATCGACCATGTCGTAAATCGCGGTTACGGCGCCGCGCTCAAGACCGCCATCAGGCATTGTCGGACCGAGTTGATTGTCATCACCGATGCGGATGGAACCTATCCCAACGAGCGCATCGCCGAACTTGTGGATGCCTGCCAGGATATCGACATGGTTGTAGGCGCGCGGGTGGGCGCGGATGTGCAGTATCCGTTTATTCGTCGTGTGCCCAAGGTTTTTTTGCGTCGATATTCAAGCTGGCTGGCCCGTCAAAACATCCCCGACATCAACTCCGGCCTGCGCGTGTTTCGTCGCGATATTGCCGAGAAGTTTATCCATATTCTGCCCAACGGGTTCAGCTTCACCACAACCATCACGCTGGCGATGCTGACCAATTATTATGCAGTAAAGTTCATCCCTATCGGCTACAAGGCGCGCATCGGCAAGAGCAAGATTAAACCGATCCGGGATACGCTGAAGTTCATGCAGTTGATCGTCCGCACGGGAATGTATTTCGCGCCAATGCGCCTGCTGATGCCCCCTGCCGGGCTGTGCTTTCTGGCATTCCTTATCAGCATCGGCTTTGACGTGTATCAAAAGGATCTGACGGAAAAAACCATGCTGCTACTGATGGTCACACTGAACCTGACTCTGGTCGGATTGCTCGGTGACATGATCGACAAGCGTTCCAACTCATGATCAATATTTGAAGTCAATCCCGAACCCGCCCCACACCTGGGTCTCAGCGAGAAGTTCCTCGTCAAGCTGGTCCGTGTAATAGAGGTAGCCCTGGATGGACCATTCACCAAAGCGTCGCGGGACGTTGAAAAGTGTGTTGAGCGAATATGTGCCGATCAGCCCGAGATCGAAGTGTGAGAAGCCGTTGTCCTTCTCGCTGGTAAAAATAAACTGCTTGTAAATCCCCGAGACATACGCCACGTCTGCAATTGCTGTCACCGTGATACCGGTATCCTCAATGGCAAAGTCGTGCTTCACGCCCGCCTCGATGTAAACGCCGTCGTTCACGTCGTAGTCATACGCAGCATAGAGGTACGGCGAGAGCAGCGGCTGCTCCGTGCTGAAGAGGAATGAGTCGTCAAACGTGACCTGCGCAAACGCCTCGCCGGTGTTGGACTCGTCGCGCTCGGGATAGATGTAGGTGTTGTTGCCGATCACAAAACGGAAGGGGCGCACATTCCAATCCAGGCCGAAAAAAGGTCTGATCTCCTGGAAGCGCGAGTCCGGATCAGAGTTGTACACATTGGCAAATACTCCGACAAACGGATGCGGCAGCTTGCCGAGATCGAACGTGATCTTCCCGTCAAACTGCAGGTTGGGTGCATCTTCATTCCCGCCCACCTCCGAATGATCGACCCCGCGATAAACGTAGTCGGTCAGATATCGAACCTGAAGCGCAATGTTGACGCCACCCTCGTTCACGCCCTCATCCTCCCTCGGCGGCGCGGGAGGAGAATAGATGCTTGGTGGATCAGGCAATGCCGACAGATACATCGGTTGATCGTACAACGTTGCAGACTCAGATGACGCGCCCGTGTGACCGACAAGAGTGCCCGCGGGGACGGGAGCGCGATCCAGGTCATCACCTGCCCGCGCGGTGGTGGCCATAGCGAACAACGCACATACGACACACGTCCCTGTCTTCATCAATACTCCAGCTGTTGGCTAGCCGACTGTAACGGTGCGGGCATCCTCCGGCAAACGTCCGGGAGAAGCGTCGATGAACTTTCGCTATACTTCCAAGGATGCTCGACTTGCCCATCCGTCCCCGACGGCTCCGACAAAATCCATACCTGCGTCAGACGCTGCAGGGCGTGTCGCTGTCCGTGCGCGACTTTATTCTGCCGGTCTTTTTGATCGAAGGTCAGAACCAGAAACGTGCGATCGCGTCGTTGCCGGGCGTCTATCAAATGTCGCCGGATGTAGCGATAAAGTGGCTGAGCGAACGTGCTACCGAGGGGTTCCTTGCGTACCTGCTTTTCGGCGTGATTGACTCATCAAAAAAGGATGACACCGGCTCCGAAGCGCTTAACGCTGACAATGTCGTATGCACATTTCTACGCCTGGCCTGTGAGAGACAATTGCCCATGCTGGGCATCACCGATCTCTGTTTTTGCGAATACACCAGCCACGGCCAATGTGGGATTCTGTCGGCCGACCAATCGACTGTAAAAAATGATGAGACCGTCGCGCGATTGGTCACGCAGGCGATCAACCACTGCCATGCCGGCGCTGGGATGATCGCGCCCAGTGGGATGATGGACGGGACGGTTGGGGCGTTGCGCGCGGGGCTGGACGCTGCAGGGTTTGATCAGATTCCGATCCTGTCTTATGCAGTGAAATATGCCAGTGCGTTTTACGGCCCCTTCAGGGAGGCTGCACAATCGGCGCCAGCATTTGGGGATCGCAAGTCATATCAGATGAACCCCGCCGCCAGCATCGATGAGGCGATCCGCGAGGCGACGCTTGACGTCGCGCAGGGCGCGGATCTGGTGATGGTGAAACCGGCCGGTGCATATCTCGATGTCATCGCAAGAGTCAGGCAGGCGGTACAGGTGCCGTTGGTTGCTTATCAGGTCAGCGGGGAATACGCGATGCTTGAGTCGGCCTCGCAGGCCGGCTGGATCGACCACGATCGTGCGGTGCTGGAATCGCTTTGGGGCATCAAGCGCGCGGGAGCGAGCCTGATCATTTCGTATTATGGGGAGATATTGGTGAAGCTGCTGGGGAAGTGAAATCGCGCTCGGACTTTCTTGTATTCTTGGCGGCTCAATCTTTTCGTTGAGTTGATCTACCCGACAGAAGCGCGGGGCAAGCCCCTCGGCGAAACGTGGATGTTCGCGATTTTCTGCGTGCGGCGCGAGGGATTGATTTCACTTTGGCGGGGTCAGTGCGTTCTCTCCCTGCGGGAGATCTTTCAGACTGTTTAATCCGAGGAGTTCAAGAAAGCGTTTTGTTGTCCCGTACAAAATGGGACGGCCGGGGATTTCTGCGCGGCCGGCGATCTTCACCAGATGTTTTTCCATCAGGCTGCGGATCGTCTCTCCGCAGGCGACACCTCGGATGGCCTCAATGTCGGCGCGCAGGATCGGTTGTTTGTACGCAATCATCGCCAGCGTTTCGAACGCGGGCTTGGTAAGCTTTGCATCCGCTTCTCGCTGATGAAGAAGCTTCAGCAGTTCACCAAATCGCGGAAGCGTCAGGAGCTGAAATCCCCCCGCCACCTGCTCGATACGAAATGCGCGCCCGCCGGCCTCATATTGCGCATTCAGATCGCGTACGGCCCGACGAATCGCCTTCGTCCCTTCCAATTTCAATAGCTCGGCCAACCGCGCTGCTGTCAGCGGATGGTGCGTGCTGAACAGCAGCGCTTCCAGTTCCGCCAGATCCATCGACGGATCGACAGGGACGTCGTCGGCTGCTTCGTCAATCGCTTGGACGCTGCCGTCCGGCAACTCCTGCTTTTGCCTGGAAGCGCGCAGCGTGTCGGTTTTCTCTTCGTCTGTATCCATGATTTCCACGTCCCGAACCAGTCTCATCGTGCACTCCGATCTTCAACACATTATCGGCCTACGCAAGCGAGCCTGTGCATTATTTCCACCCGTGCGATGGTTCAAAAGTCCTGCGTCGTCCTTGTCCTATCGCGCGGGCCTCATGCATCGCTATACTTACTGACATGGCATCAAGTCATTCCTCGGCCTCAACCGTGCGCACGTTCGCCTGGGCCGTGATTGCATTGGGCATCCTCGCTGCGGGCGTGCACTGGTATGCGATTGCACGCAACGCGTCGCTCGAAGGCAAACCGCCGGCAGCTTCCATCCTCAAAGGATCAGCACCGGCGATTGGATACGTCACGCTTGGTATGGGGATCGGTGGAATATTGACCGGTCTGGCGATGCTGATTGAAAAGCGCGCGGACGTCTCCAGCCGGGTTCATTCCAGCATCGACCGGGTGACCGAAGCAGTCCGCGAATTACAGGCAGCTGTGCAAAGTCTCCCCACGTCGAGTGCTCCTTCCGCACCGGAGGTCAGCGACGCCCCGCCACCTTTGCCATCGACTGATACGACGCGGTTGATGTCACGCATGGTGGATCTGCTTGAAGAATTGCGCGATACGTCGCTTCTCAACGATCCGCAAAAGCAGGCTCGCCTGCAGCAGCATGTCGAACGACGTCGGACAGCCGGTATCGAACAGGCACAGAAGCTGCTGGGCGAGGCCCGCTGGACTCAGGCCGAGCAGGCGGTGGCGACGATGGAGAAGGCGTTTTCATCCGACGTGTCGGTCATCACATTGCGAAGTGAGCTCACGCAAAAGCGCAACGACGCCGAGCGGGCAACACTTGCGAATATCCGGCAAAAGGTCGAGGGATTGACGGCTGTCTCATCATGGGATGAAGCACTCTCGACTATGCAGAGCTTCATGAAGACATTCCCCGGAAGTCTGGAAGGAAAGATGCTGCTCGACCGGTTGACGCGTGAGCGCGAGCTGGCCGTCGAAGGGTTTGCACAGCACCTGTACGATCAGGTGAAGCATGAATCGGAGCGAAGAAACTGGCCTCGCGCCAATGCAGCTGCGCGTCGCCTGATTGACCGGCACCCAGACCACCCGCTGGCCAAGAAAATTGCGCCACAACTTCCCACGTTGCAGGAAAATGCGGAGATCATGGAACGAAAGGAGATGGAGGGACAGATCCAGCAGTTGATGCGATCCAAGCGCTATGCGGATGCCATCGAGCTGGGCGACCAGCTGGTTGCGAAATATCCCGGTTCCAAGCAGGCCGAGACCATGGCCGAGTTGCGCCCCCGGCTCGAGGAGGCCGTCGCCAAGGAGCAGGCGGTCACGGAGTAAACGATGAAACTGTTGCAACAACTTTGTTCTGTACCGACGGCCCCCTTCGCCGAGCAGTACGTCGTGAGATTCGTCGAGGCGTTCGTTGCTGCCCGGCCAGGTTTGAAGATATCGCGCGATCGCTTCGGAAATCTCCTGATCGAACTGAAATCAACCGGGAAAAATCGCGAGCGAAGGCCGCGCTGGATTTTTGCCGCCCACATGGATCACCCCGGATTCGTAGCGGGGCGAATGATCGACGCGCGTCACATGGAAGCGGTGTTTCGCGGGTGGGTGGCGATTGAGTACGTGCGCGGGACGAAGGTGCGATTTTTCGACGGCGACAAAGAGATCAAGGGAACGGTCGTTGAAGCCCACGCGGAGAATTACGATCGATTGGCCGTCCCGTCGCGCGTGGTGGTGCGCGTGCAAAAAAGCGTGCAGTCCGGTTCGCCAGGCATGTTCGACCAGGGTGAAGGGCGCGTCCGCGGAAAGCTTTTTTACAGTCGCGTGTGCGACGACCTCGCCGGTGCGGCCGCAGCGTTGACGATGATCGACAAGCTGCACCGTAAGCCCCCGGCCGCCCCGGTGGCAGTGCTTCTGACACGCGCGGAGGAAGAGGGCTTCATCGGCGCCATCGCCGCCAGCCAGCATCCAACGCTGCTTCGAAAAACCGACCGCATCGTCGCGATCGAATGCTCGGCGCAGCAGCCCTACGCGCCACAGGGCGCGGGCGCGATCATCCGTGTGGGGGATAAATCGAGCGTATTCAATTCACAACTGACGTATTTTCTCACCGAGCAGGCCGATTTGCTTGCGAAGAAGGACAAGCAGTTCAACTATCAGCGCGCCCTCATGCCTGGCGGAACGTGTGAGGCAACCGTCTATGACGTCTACGGCTTCCTCGCGTCGTCGATCTGCGTCGCCTTGGGGAATTATCACAACATGGATCGCGGCAAGAAAAAGATCGGCCCAGAATATATCGACACGAGCGACTGGCAAAACATGGTGAAGTTGTTTCTGGCCGTCGCACGAAACGCCCACACGTTCGAGCCGGGGCATGGATCGCTGCGCGCGAAAGTCGAAAAGCGATTTGAGGCGCTCAAGCAGTTTTTGGATTGACCACAATCGACGAACGCCTCACGCCGGATCCCATCCCCCCTTCGAAAGGGGATGACATCGGCAGATTCGCTTCGTCGCCCGCCAGCTCCCTTTGATCGACCCATACTTTTCAATGGCATCAATGGCGTATTGGCTGCAGGTCGGCAGATACCGGCACTGTCCCCCTAGCAACCGGCCGAGGGTGATGCGATAGGCAAGGATGAGGAGGATGAGGAAGCGGGTCATTTCCGGTTGTTGGCTGCTGGAGACGAATGGGGATTGTGGATTTGATCAACAACGAACAACTAAGAATCAACCGCCTTCCCCCTGCCTCCCCACTTCCCATGCAGCTTCACCATCAACGTCGTCAACAGCTTCTGATATTCCGCCAGAGTAAATGGCTCATGGGGTCGGACGACAATGACCAGGTCGTATCCCGTGGGCAGATCGTACTGATGATGCCGAAACGCTTCGCGCAACAGGCGCTTGATGCGGTTGCGCCGCACGGCGTTCCCGACTGGTCGGCCGATGGCGATACCGAGGCGCGGGTGATTCAGATCGTTGGGAATTCCATACATCACCAGTGGCCCGCGCGTCTCCCGCACCTTGGGCGTGAAGACCGCTGAAAAGACGAGCCGCGTCTTCAGTTTGTGGGTTCGGGGGAAGGTGTAGGATTTGGCTGGCATGTCGTCGAATGGTGGATTCGCCCCCCCGTGACCCCGGCGTCCAGCCCGTGCCGAACAGTTCGCGAGCGGGAGTAAAGCTGCTTGTCGTAGCCAATCGCCCGGCAAGGGCTGGAAGCCCGTGTCACGTCGCGCCGCACACCCTCTCACATCAGGCCGGTCATAGCGCGAGCGTTACGCACACGGCCTCGCCCACGCTGGTGGTGCTGGCGGTTCCACCTAAATCCCTGGTGTGATTCTTGCGATCACTAATGACCGACAGACACGCCTGATTGATGGCAGTTGCGGCCTGCGATTGTCCCAAAAACTCGAGCATCATGGCAACGCTCAGAAACGTTGCGATGGGGTTGGCGATATTTTTCCCCGCAATGTCTGGGGCGCTCCCATGCACCGGCTCGAACATACTCGCCGTCTGGCGCGTGGGATTGATGTTCCCACTGGCGGCCATGCCCATTCCACCCTGTATGGCAGCGCCAAGGTCGGTGATGATGTCGCCGAACATATTCGTCGTCACAATCACGTCGTACACCTGCGGCTTGGTGACCATGTACATGGTGCAGGCATCGACGTGATGATAGTCCGTCGCGATGTTCGGATACTCCGCCTTCACATCCTCAAACGCCCGCTGCCAGAGATTGTGGGCGAAGCGCAGGACGTTGGTCTTGGCAACAAGCGTCACCTTTTTCCGTCCAAATTGTTTTGCATATTCAAAGGCGTAACGAATACAGCGCTCGACTCCGTGCCGCGTGGTCACCTCGATCTGATTGGCGACTTCGTGTGCAGTACCTTTGTATAAGAATCCACCATTTTGACAGTAAAGCCCTTCAGTATTCTCGCGGACGATGACCATGTCGATATCCCCGGGCTTGATGTTGGCCAGAGGGGTTGGCACGGTGGGCAGCAGCTTGGTCGGGCGCAGGTTGATGTACTGATCGAGCTCAAAGCGCATCCTAAGCAGAATGTCGGTCTCGATCAGTCCCTGCGGAATCTGTGCATTCCCTCGCGGATCAGCACCCACCGCGCCGAAGAGAATCGCATCGTGGGCTGCCAGCTCCTTCAAGGCCGAATCGGGCAGAGTGATCTTGGTCTTCAGATAATGCTCAGCCCCAAACGGATAGTCGGTCGTCGTATATGAGAACCCAAACTTCCTGGCGGCGATCTGGAGAACTTTCAATCCCTCGGGGATGACTTCCTTTCCAACCCCGTCTCCGGGCATGACTGCGATTTTCACGAAGCTCCTTTGGATAGCGGTTTACTGTTGACGGAACATAGCCTAAGGACGTTGGATAGGGCAAACGTCATCGCATACGATGGAAGCACGTTGGAGGCTTCCTGTTGAAACGAGATTTCGCCATCCTGCTTGTCGAAGACGATGCGTCTGTACGCAAGGCCATCGCGCAGACTCTTACAGACGAGGGATACGCCGTCGCCACAGCCGTCGATGGCAAGGAGGCGATCGCGAACTTCCGGGCGGACACGGACCTAGTCATCACCGACGTGAACATGCCCAACCTCGATGGACGTCAGCTTCTGAAGTGGGCGACGCAGCATCACCCGGCGAGCAGTGTGATTGTGGTGACAGCGTTCGGGACGATCCCGCAGGCGGTCGATGCCGTGCGTGCAGGGGCGGTCGCCTATCTGACAAAGCCGCTTGATCCGGACGAATTGCTGCAACACGTCAAACGGCTGGCCGATCAAAAAGCCCTGCGCAGCGAAGTCTCGCGATTGCGATCGCAGCTGCGTGAAGGCTGGCATTTCAAGCACATCATCGGACGCTCAAGTGCGATGCAAAGCGTCTTTTCAATGATCGAACGTGCGGGGGCAGTGAAGACAACTGTCCTGATCACTGGCGAAAGCGGTACGGGCAAGGAGATGGTCGCCCGCGCATTGCATGAGGCCAGCCCCCGGCGAGCGGGTGCGTTTCTCGCTCTGAACTGCGCAGCCATCCCGGAAAATCTGATCGAATCCACTCTTTTCGGACACGACCGCGGCGCTTTCACCGGCGCGGATCGGGCAAGCAAGGGATATTTTCGCGATGCCGACGGCGGATCGTTACTGCTCGACGAGGTTGGCGAATTGCCCCTTGGGATGCAGAGCAAGTTGCTGCGCGTGCTTGAAGACTCGTCGGTGACCCCCGTGGGTCAGACGACTCCGATTAAAGTCGACACGCGCGTGATCGCAGCCACCAATCGTGATCTCGAAGCCGAGATCAAGGCTGGGACGTTCCGCGCGGACCTGTTTTATCGTCTCAACATTGTTCGCATCGATGTCCCGCCTCTGCGTCAGCGTAAGGACGATATCCCAGTCCTGACACGTGCCTTCCTCGATGAGATCTGCCGGACAAACGGTTTTGAATCTCGCGAAATCGATCCGTCGCTCCTCGACGCGTTCACGCATTACGACTGGCCGGGCAATGTTCGCGAACTGAAAAATACGCTGGAGGGGATGCTGATCCTCTCGGGCAGTCGGGTGCTCAGTGCAGATGATTTGCCCGACCGGTTTTTCGCGGGGGAAGCGTCGGATTCGCCGATGCAGGGGGCTGCGGAATCAGGCGAACTCAATCTGACAGCTCTCTCTCGTCAGACTATTCTGAAGGCGTTGGAGGCCTGCCGGGGCAATCGCACAGAGGCCGCCAAGCAGTTAGGCATGAGCCGTCGCACGCTGCACCGCCGGTTGAACGAGTTTGGCCTCCGGTCATAGGGCTTAACGGCTGATCCAACAGTTTTGCAGCACCTGCTTATAAAATGCGCACGCATTCTCAACCCGCCTGTTAGCTGCCTATTTTCCTTCCGGCAGACATTCCTCGTATAAGTCCAAACGTCCGCGAAAATGGGGTGTTTTACCGTTGGTATGACACTTGCGATGGGGTTTGCGTTGATCGTGAAGGCGCTCCAAGGCCACCGAGCTTCGGGCACCGGGTTGCTGAAAGCGTGACCAGTAGTTGCAGAGATTCGGATGCAGGTGACGTCCCTGCCTACGAAATCATCGGCATCTCCTGGCCTCGTCCGAGCGCTTTTGATGGACTCTACTCAGACCCCTTTTGCGGAGATTCTATGCTTAGATCGTTGTCAGTAGGGCGCTTCCGGTGGCTTGCCATCGTGATGGGAGCGCTGCTTCTTTTCCAGACATGTACATTCGGTCAGGAGATGGCCACCGACGCTGCGGCCGCGGTCGTCGAGGCCGCACCGGCAGGGCCGGCGCCGGTGCCAGACGAGACCAGTTCCAGCGTCATTGCCAACACGGTCTGGACGCTGATCGCGGCCATGCTCGTCTTCTGGATGAATGCAGGCTTTGCAACGCTCGAAGCAGGACTTTGTCGCCGAAAGAACTCGGTCAACATCCTCGCGAAAAACTTCGTGGTGTTCGCCGCCAGTTCAGTAGCATTCTGGTTCGTGGGCTTTGGCTTTATGTTCGGTAACGATGGAGACAACAACTTCGTTGGTACGACCGGATTCATGCCCAGCCTCCTCGCGTCCGACGGAAACATGTATCTCTCGTTGGCATGGGCACAGGTTCCGGTCAGCGTGAAGTTCTTCTTCCAACTCGTCTTCGCTGGTACGGCTGCGACCATTGTCTCCGGTGCTGTCGCCGAGCGCATCAAGTTCGGTGTGTTCATCATCTTCAGCTTCGTGCTGGTTGCCTTTGTTTATCCGGTAACGGGTCACTGGATTTGGGGTGCAGGCTGGCTGGGTGATGCCTTGTTCCATGACTTTGCCGGTTCGACTGTCGTTCACTCGGTCGGTGGGTGGGCTGCTCTTGCGGGTGTGCTGATTCTTGGCCCCCGTCTCGGTAAATACGGGAAGGACGGCAAGATCAATCCTGTCGCCGGTCACAACATGGGATTGGCTGCCCTGGGCACGCTCATCCTCTGGCTGGGCTGGTTCGGCTTCAACCCCGGCTCGACGATGACGGCCTCTACGCAGATCGGTCACATCGCCGTCACCACAAATACCGCTGCGGCCTTTGCAACCATGACCGCCTGTGCTACGGCCTGGCTGGTTCTGGGCAAGCCCGACCTGGGCATGATCCTCAACGGGTGCCTCGCGGGCCTCGTTGCGATTACCGCAGGTTGTGCGGTCGTCAGCGTCGCTGGCGCTGCCGTGATTGGCGCGATTGCCGGCATCCTGGTCGTCTTCGCCTGTCTCTTCTGGGATAAGCTGAAAATCGACGATCCGGTCGGTGCTCTCTCCGTCCACCTGGTTTGCGGCGTATTCGGGACCATCTGCGTCGGATTGTTCGCTGCCCCGGCGGTGATGGAACCCTATGCAATGACCGGCTATCTCAAGGGCGCCGGCTTGTTCTACGGCGGTGGGACGGCTCAGTTGATCCAGCAGTTGATCGGCGTGGGCGCAGTCGGGGGTACCGTGTTCGTCGCGTCGCTCATCATCTGGATCGTGCTCAAGGCCGTCCTCGGGATTCGAGTCTCCGCTGCGGAAGAACTCGAAGGCCTCGACATTGGCGAGCATGGCATGGAAGGCTACGCGGGTTTCGCCAACACTGCTGTCGATCCGGTCGACACGTTTGAATCTCCGTCCCCTGTCATGGCCAAGGGTGTGATGGCTCACGCCTGACCACTCGTCCGACACTTTTCATGGACCAGACCCCACACTCAACAGCGTGGGGTCTGGCTCTTTTGAATGATCGGCTGTCACCTTTCTCCCCGCATCGAGAGACATCGCTATGGGTAAGGTCATCCGCTTTTTCTCCCTGATCGGCGCGACACTCGCGACGCTTGCGATCCTTCGCGCAACGCACGTGTTGATGTTCGACGCTGCGCAGGTTTTCAGCATCGCCATCTTTTCGACCTTCATTTACGGGACGCTGCTGTTCGGGGAGTTTCGCCTCGCATTCGCCTTCGGTGGGATCGCCTTGCTGCTGGGCACGAATCTGTTGACGGTCCAGGGTTTCACCGAGGCCGCCAACCTCAAAGTCATCATCTTCCTTGTGGGGATGTTTCTCGTCATCGGGTACCTGGAGGAGAACCAGTTTTTCGAACACATCGTCTCGTGGATCGTCACGAAAGTTGGTCCGCGACCCAAGGTGCTGCTGTTGGTTTTGATGATCATGGCCACCGTGTCGGCTGCGCTGGTGGACGAGGTCACGAGCATCCTCTTCATGACCGGTGCGATGCTGCACCTCACGAACAAATACAAATTACGCCCGATCCCGTTCATCATCATGCTGGTGTTCGCCACCAACATCGGGTCGGCTGCGAGCAGTATCGGCAATCCCATCGGGGTGATGATCGCGCTGAACGCTGGCTTTTCATTCACCGAGTTTCTGTACTGGAGCGCCCCGGTGGCGCTGGTCGTGAATATAGTCACCTACTTCATTTGCCGCTGGTGGTTCGCCGACAGCTTCAACGCCTTCGCCGAGGCCGTGCATGCCGAACACGAGGCTGCGGTCGCGCGCAAGCGCAGCGTTGCCAGTCGGGCTGCGTCGCCAGCATTGGCGATGGCTGGTGGAGGGGTCATGTCGGGTGGGGACTTTGCTTCCAACGGTAACGACGGCGAATTCTATGCCGAGCCGCATCCATCTGCGCTCGAGGATCCTGAAACGATCAAGAACCGTCGTGTTGCCTGGGTTGTCTTCCTTACAACGATCCTGCTGCTCGTCACACACAGCGCCACGGAGCATGCCCTGGGCACATGGCTGAACGTCGTACGTGAAACGCATCTCGTGCAAATCGCCCGCGATGGAAGTGAACTTCAGACGCGCGAGGACGGGGTGCCCAAAGGCCCGCTGGCTGACGGCCGAGCAATCGACGTGCATAGCGGGTCGCTTGTCGGTCAAAAACTGGCCGACGGCAGAACGATCGTCTCGACTGAGATGGGGCTCGGAGAAGGTTCGATGATGATCGGAACGTCGCTGCTCATGGGCAGTATCGTCCTGTTCATCAGACGTGAAAAAGCGAGGGAACTTGTCGAACGGCGAGTCGACTGGTGGACGCTCACCTTCTTCATGATGCTCTTCGCGTCAGTCGGGACACTCGAACACACCGGCGTGACAAGAGTCATCGCCAGGGCCTTGATCGGTGCGACCGGCGACAGCCCCACCCTGCTCATCATCATCGTCGGTTG
>Ga0105047_10003624_pt1 | contig 27191 bp, 26 predicted proteins | sample MAT04_FD_78384 | JGI IMG/M metagenome (GOLD analysis project Ga0105047, IMG submission 78384) | Freshwater microbial communities from Lake Fryxell liftoff mats and glacier meltwater in Antarctica - MAT-04 (megahit assembly) | ecosystem: Environmental > Aquatic > Freshwater > Ice > Liftoff... | reverse complement strand
TACAACTATATTGTATTCTACTCATACCAAAACAAAATCCATTCCACTTATCAGTATTTGATAAGTGGAATGTTTTTTTTAAACCTTTAAAAATATTTTTTTCCGGTACAGGAAATATAAAAATAACCACTTTACGGCGAGTGTGCTGAAAGCAATCAATACAGGCTCAAAACTGCCTGACTTATTGCTGAATCCATGGATAAATATGTTGGCGATTATCTCAAAATCGAATATTCCCTGGGCTACATAAATGGTAATTGGATTCAGGCCTATAACAATAAAAGGAAAAGCCCACTTCTGATAGCCTTTCACATCGATAATCCAGAAAAACAGGCAAAGTAATAAAAACGAAATACCACTTGTGAGCAGCATAAACGAGCCAGTCCACAGGTATTTATTGATAGGGAGAATTAAACTTAACAAAAGAGCTGCACTGATAAATATCCCACCGGTTAAAGAAAGTTTTTTAATCTTTTCGCTATTGCTGAGCGTACTCAAAAGCCACTGCCCGGCAAGTACACCAAACAGCACATTAACAATAGCCGGAATCATGGTTAAAATGCCTTCGTTATCGCCATAGGTATAACAGCAGAAGGAACCTGGCAAAAACATCCGGTCGATATACCCGCAAATATTACCTTGTGGTGTAAGGTCGTACGCATGAAAGCCCGGTGCAGGAATTAAAAGCAGAACCAGCCAGTAACCTAAAGTAATACAGGCGGCCCAAATCATCTGTCCCTTTAATTTAAAGTTCATCACAATAATGGAAGCAAATAAATAGGTAAATGCAAACCTCTGCAGAACACCACTATAACGAGCCTGTGCAAAATTGAAATCGAAAATACCATTATAGACAAGTCCAAGCAGGAAAAGCAGAACGGTTCGCCTAATAATATGCTTATAAAGTTCTGATCGCGAATCACCTTTCTCGAGTCGGCGGGTGATTGAAAGTGGCATTACAACTCCCATGATAAAAAGGAACAGAGCAAATATAATATCGTAAAAACGAAATCCGCTCCATGCCGGGTGGTCAAGCTGCTCAGCCAGTCCCAAAGCAACCGGAGTTCCTATAAATGTGAAAAAAGCAATAAAAAAGGTATCGCCGCTCGATATCCAGAACATATCAAAACCCCTTAAGGCATCTATTGAGACTACTCGCTTAAGACCTCGTTTTTCTGCCATACATCACACATACAATTTGATAAAAGGATTGAATCTTCAATACTTAATTCAAAGATAAAAAAATAAAGCTTTAAAGTATTCAGGATTTAAAAATACGTCAGAACATTGAAAGCTCTTTAATTATAGCTCATTGTTATAGTCTGGCCGTAAGCAGCAGTGTAATAGAACTTGTAGTAATTTCCTTGCTGATTGCTCAAAAAATCCTTTCTTTCAGAAAAATTCTGTACCTTCGATGCACTGGAATGTTATAAAATATGAAATTTATAATCGACGATAAAATACCTTATATTCAGGGAGTTCTGGAACCCTACGGAGAAGTACTATACATTTCCGGATCTAAATTTACCCCCAAAATTGTTAAAAATGCCGATGTGTTGATTACCAGAACAAGAACTATCTGCAACGCGCAATTATTATCCGGCTCATCCGTAAAATTTATTGCCACGGCAACAATAGGCTACGATCACATCGATACAGATTACTGCAAAAAAGCAGGTATTACCTGGATCAATGCTCCGGGATGCAACAGCAAATCAGTTGAACAATATATCGCCTCTGCGCTCTTCGTACTTTCAAATCGAAAAGGCTTTGAACTGAGAGGAAAAACCATTGGTGTAGTTGGAGTGGGGCAGGTTGGTTCCAAAGTGGCACGAATATGTGAATTATTTGGAATGAAAGTCTTGCTTAGCGATCCTCCGCGCGAAAGGGCCGAAGGAAAGGGAATTTTCTGTAGCCTGGATGACATTATCCGAAATGCAGATATAATCAGTTTTCATGTACCTTTGAATATGCATGGTGAGGATGCAACTTTCCATATGGCGGATTCATCATTTTATAAAGCACTGGAGCATAAACCAATAGTAATCAATTCATGCCGTGGCGAAGTAATTGATACAGTCGCTACAAAATCAGCTTTGCAAAAAGGACATATTTCAGGTTTGGTGATTGATTGCTGGGAAAACGAACCTTATATTGATTTGGAATTACTTGGCTTAGCCGATGTGGCAACACCACATATTGCCGGTTATTCGAAAGACGGAAAAGCAAACGGTACCAGTATGAGCATTCAGGCAGTGAGCCGTTTTTTCGGACTTGGAATTGATAACTGGCAAGCGCAACAGATCGAACTACCGGAACAATCAACGATAGAAATAGATGGATTAAATGTTACGGAAGAAGAAATTATGGTGAAAGCTGTGTTGGCAACCTATGATATAAGAAATGATGATGAAGCACTCCGAAACAATCCAGCATTGTTTGAGAATCTCCGGGGCGATTACCCGGTTCGCAGGGAGTTTACATCGTATACACTAAACACCATTAATGTTGAAAGCAAAATAGCAGAAAAATGGATTAAACTCGGATTCAAAATGAAGGTTTAGTTTAAAATCAGAACCTGTGAAAATTAACAGAACTACTTCAAATCCGTTAAAAACTGGTTCTTTAACTCAATATCATCAGAGTATTCCTTTTACTTTACATTATTAACCGCTAATTTTGCTTTGAAATTATTCGTCAAGGTGAAATCGACATTAAAATAAACCTATTTATCAATAAATACAGTATGCAAACTCTTGATTCATTAATTACCAAACTCGAAACCGGTTCTATAGTTTCTTTAACAGATTTATATGGAAACAGTCAAAATGTACAACAGGTACAAACCGCTCGGTACCTTAAATTATTGAACAAGTTCAGGTCCGAATTTCCCGAGTCGGAAGTTTATGTCTTCAGTTCACCAGGCCGTACCGAGATTGGTGGAAATCATACCGATCATAATTACGGCAGAGTACTTGCCGGTGCGGTAAACCTCGATAATATTGCAGTTGCAGCACCTAATAACTCAAACAAAGTTCGTGTAGCTTCACTTGGCTATCCTGCGTTTGAAGTTGATTTAACTAACTTGACACCCGACAGCAGCGAGTTTTACACCTCCGTTTCGCTGATCCGTGGAATTAGCACCCGTTTGCAGGAGCTGGGTTATAAAACAGGAGGTTTTGATGCCTGTATTGACGGTGCGGTTCCTAAAGGATCGGGATTAAGTTCATCGGCTTCGTTCGAGGTTCTGGTAGGTGAAATATTCAGCCATTTGTTTAACGATGGGAAACTCGATCCCATCCAAAACGCTATTATCGGGCAATATGCCGAAAACCATTTCTTTGGTAAACCATGTGGCTTAATGGATCAAACAGCATGTTCCGTAGGCGGACTTATTACAATAGATTTTAAAGACCCCGCAAATCCAATTGTCAAAAAAGTAAACTTCGATTTTATTGCAACCGGTTTTTCACTTATCATTACCGATACAGGTGGAAATCACGCCGATCTGAACGATGAATATGCATCCTTACCCATTGAAATGAAATCGGTTGCAGCCCAACTTGGGTCTAAAGTTCTTCGGGAGGTAACACTCGATAAAATTATTGAAAACATACCTGCCTTGCGAGAGAAAACAGGAGACAGGGCAATCCTTCGGGCAATTCATTTTGAAGGTGACAACCAACGTGTTGTTGAGCAGGTTGAAGCACTTGAAAAAAATGACTTTAACTCATTTCTGAATATGGTTATTGCGTCCGGACAAAGTTCCTACATGTATAATCAGAATATTTACCCTGTAACCAATGTAAAAGAACAAGGCGTATCCCTCGCTCTGGCTTTAAGTGAACTTGTGCTTAAGGGAAAAGGTGCATGGCGCGTTCACGGAGGCGGTTTTGCCGGTACCATACAGGCTTTTGTACCTAAGAATCTGCAGGAAAAATATATCGAAACACTTGAACATGTTTTTGGCAAAGGATCGTGCCATAACTTATTTATCAGGCCACAAGGAGCTATTAAGGTGGAACTGTGATCTATACTATGACCCACAAAGATTATTGACCTAAAATAATTCTGGTCTGCTGAACTCTTCTGATTGCCTTTTATAAAAAGCCTTACGTTAACCTTGGAAGGCTTTTTAATTTTTTTTACTATCTTGGAACTGTTTGATAGTTTTTTCACTATTTTTGAAGAAAATTCCACGGTTATGAATAATAATGAAAACAACAGTCGAAGGAAATTTATCAAACTGGCAGCAATAGGCTCAGCATCTTTAGGAGTAGCTCCATTAAATAATGTATTTGGATCTGGTAATATTTCTGATAAAAATTCATTATATCCTGAAAAGAAAATTCCTGCCAGTAAAGGAAAATCCGTAATGGGGCTTTGGTGCGAACCGTTGAAAACTGTCAGGATCGGACTTATTGGGCTTGGAATGCGTGGAAGCGGGGCTGTTGAGAGGCTGCTACAGGTTGATGGTGTCGAAATAAAGGCAATTGCTGATGTAGTTGAGAAGAAAGTAAAAGAATCGAATAAAAAAATTACTGATGCCGGATTTAAGGCTGCCATTGAATATACAGGCGAGGAAGATTGGAAAAAGATTTGCGAACGCGATGATATTGACCTGATTTACCAATGTACTCCCTGGCTGCTGCATACTACTATTGCTGTTTATGCCATGAAACATGGAAAACATGCAGCCTGTGAAGTACCAGGTGCAGTTACTCTTGAAGAATGCTGGGAACTTGTTAATACTTCGGAAGAAACACAGCGTCATTTTATGATGCTCGAAAATTGTTGCTATGATTTCTTTGAACTAAATACGCTGAATATGGCCCGCAATGGCGTATTTGGTGAGATTATCCATGCCGAAGGCGCATATTTGCACGACCTGCGCTGGCTTAAGTTTATGAAAGAAGGTGGTTACTATAAACGATGGCGTCTCGAATACAGCAAAATACATACCGGTGATCCCTATCCTACTCACGGTCTTGGTCCGGTGGCTCAGCTTATGGGTATAAACCGCGGCGACAGGTTCGATTACCTTACATCAGTTTCGACCAACCAATTCGGATTGTCGTTGTATGCAAGCGAAAAATTTGGTGCCAACTCACCCGATGCCCTACAATCGTACAAGCTGGGCGATATGAACACAACGCTTATTCGCTCAGTTAAAGGCAAAACTATTATGATTCAGCATGATACTACCAGTCCCCGGCCCTATAGCCGTATCCATCGCATCAGCGGCACTAAAGGTATGGCAGTAAAATATCCGGATGAACAAATTGCGCTGGAGCCAAACGCTCATGAATTTTTAAAGAAAGAAGATTTCGACACATTAATGAAAAAATACGAACATCCGTTAGCCACACAAATCGGCGAAAAAGCAAAAAAAGTCGGTGGTCATGGCGGGATGGACTTTATAATGGATTACAGATTGGTATATTGTTTACGAAACGGACTTCCCCTCGACCAGGATGTTTACGATGCCGCGGCCTGGTGCAGTATTGTTCCATTAAGCGAGAGAAGTGTTTTGAACAGGGGAAATTCAATTGATGTGCCTGATTTTACAAGGGGTGCGTGGGAAAAAGCAGCACCCTGGCCTATTGTTACCATTGATTAGTTTGCATTCATTAAAAATACAAAAATCGCATCACTTCAGGATGCGTTTTTTGTTACCAATCAGCAACTCCAAATCTCATGGCTTCAAACATCAACCCAACTTTAAATCCCATGTAAAAATTGTACGACCTGCCATAAACACCATGCGAATTGGGTATCTGCCATTCGTGGTTATTAATATCAGTAACGCCTATTGCAGTGTTGAGTGTTAAAAGGAGTATAGTTTTGCGATACCATTTAAGATCAACAAATTGGCTGACAGAGGCATTAATTGCAAAATCAACCCGCTTAAATCTATCCGTAATAATACCGGATGCCATCCATTCAGGATTTTGTAAGGCATTGCCACCTTCGCGGCTATACAGTTGATTTGCATTTAGCAATACCATAACATCGGGTCCTAAAGCAATCCATGCCGGAAAGCGCATAACGGTAATTTGTTTCATCACCATCAGCGGAACTTCCAAGTAAGTTAACTTTATACCTCTTTTAGCATGGCCACCAGCCTGAACGCCTGAATAATTCTGACCTAATTTAGTATAAAGAATGGAACCGTTGAATGCTGTTTTATTATCGTAAAAATAACTCGTCTCCATACCGCCGGTGAGTCCAACTGTAGGCGCATAGGCCATTTCCGGGTTTCCATAGGCATTTTGATTTATTGTCAGACTTCCCGTTAACTCCTGCAATCCCGTTTATCCACAATGAACGCCTGTGTTGGGCAACTAAATCAAATGAGTTTAGCAGCACCAAAATAACAACCAGAAACTGAATGTATTTTGTCATGAGTTCATTTTTGTAAATTGCAGGACAGGAAAGATTTAATTATTAGCTGTAAGTTTTACTACACCCAGTTTCGAAAGTATTGGTAATTACGAAAACAGATCCTGTATGCTTTACACAGCAATTATTGATGAATGTTCGACACACATAAAACGGTAAAACCAACAACTCTCGGGCAAAACAAATAAAATCTGGCGTTTTTTGTGTTTTTGAACGATATACTACTTATTCCCGTGCAGCCATAAATCATTTTCCATAACAACAATAGGCACAAACCCATCATTGAATTAAACGAATAACAAAATCTGCAGATCTCTACGGAAGAAATCGGGTCATTCATTTTCCTGTTACCGCAGGGAAAGACAGAAAGAACCTTATCATATTTTTACCAGCGTGAGCCACCTATTCTTCCGACTTTGAACATAAGCCCGAATTTAACACCGATGTAAAAATTGTGCGATGAACCATAAATATCATGTGTATTCGGGAGCTGGTATTCCTTACTGTTAATATCTAACAAACCGAAGGATGAATTTATAGAGAAAAGAAACATAAGGCTTCTTGAATAATTGAGTTCCACCATGCGGTTTAAGGAAAAATTAAGTGCAACATCAACAGGTTTGAATCGTTCCGTAACTTCGCCACTGGCCATCCCATCAGGGTTTGGCAACTCACTTCCGCCATCGCGACTGTATTCCTGTTTCGCTTTCAACAACACCATAATGTTGGGGCCAGCCGAAATCCAGGTAGGATACTCCCTATAAGGTATTTGCCTCATCAGCATAAACGGAACTTCGATGTAAGTTAAATTAACTTTGCGTTTGGCTAAAGCACCGCCTTGTTCGCCTGAATAATCCTGGCCTAACCTGCTCATATATACGGCACCTTTCATACCCCATTCCCGGTTTTTGAAATAACTCAGTCCAACGCCACCAGTTGAACCAAACGAAGTAGCATATTCCGTTTCCTGGTTTCCGTAAGCATTTTGATTGAGTATCCAGGTGCTGTTAAGACCAGCTTCACCGTTTATCCAGACCGAACCCTTCTGCTGAGCCATCACATTAAGCGAAAATATCAGCATTAAAACAAAAGAGAGGCTATGGATATATACTTTCATCTGTTTGGTATTTATGCTCCGGCTAATCTTTTTTATTGAACCACAAAATTAACGCTAAAATTTGAATATTAAAGCTATTTCAAATCCTCCATTAACGACGATGTTAATTAATTAACTGGGATTCAGTACAAAATGTTCATCCATTACCAAAAAACCGATCTTGCATGAACCCAAAGAGGCATTATTTTTCTTTCATTTTTTAATTTATTTTTTGCATTTCCATAAGACTAATTAGCAACAATTTACACAAAGTCACTACCGCCATCTATATCTTCTTGATTTTGATGCCTTTAACATCATTCCTGCTTTAAATCCGATATAAAAGTTATGACCACCCCCATACGAATTGTGTGTATTTTTAATTTGCCACTGAACTGTATTTATATCAGTAACTCCGATCGAAGAGTTTATAGAGAAAAGAAGTAATTGCTTTCTGCTTCTATCAAAATCAAACATACTGCTTATTGCCAGATGCAAAGCCACATCTACCGGTTTAAACCTTTCTTTAACGTCGCCGGATGTCATTCCATCGGGGTTTGGCAATTGGCTACCGCCATCGCGAATATAATCCTGATTTGCTTTTACCAGAATCATAACATCGGGGCCGACAGAAATCCAGGTAGGAAAGATCATACCCGATAATTGCCTCATAAACACCAAAGGCACTTCAACATAAGTTAACTTAACTTTGCGTAATGCTTCGGCACCCGCCTGCCATCCCTTATAATTCTGCCCAAACTTACTCAGGCTTACCGATGCGCCATAGCCCCAATCTCTGTTATAAAAAAAGTTTGCGCCCAATCCTGCTGTAGCTCCGAAAGTAGGGGCATACTCAATTTCCTGATTTCCATACGCATTCTGGTTCATGATCCAGTTGCTGTTAAGCCCGGCAAACCCGCTTACCCATATTGAACCCATGGTTAATGGTGAACGATGTGCAAAAGCTGAACGCCTGTGCTGCGCCATACCAGTAAATGTATTAAACAGCATTAAAATAGCTGCAAGTTTAAGCGAATAATTATTCATGTTGTAGTGTTTGTTTTCTGGTTATAAGTCCAGATTTAAACTAAAAAAAAAATTATCGTTAATTAATAACGTAAAACTGAAACCTGTTTAAAGATGACCGACCCATATAATAAGGTTAAACTTCGATCACTATAACACATTAATTTCAGAAGTATGAAACTGATCATACTTAAAATGATAATAGTTTTGTTTGATCCTAACCATTCAGAATGAATTTGCAATCTATAACTTGCAGTTTATCAACAAATTGATCTAATACTGACACACCTTCATTAAAATCAAAAACGCTATCAGCCCGAGAAAGAAAATCCGCCGCATCCTTCTTTTTTTTGCTTTCGTCCGGTAACCGCATCATCATCAGGAAAAGTCCCGGATTAATTATAAGGCGCAGGCTTCTACTTTCGCACACTATTATCTGTTTATTAATGTACTTTAATATGAAATGTAATACCGCTTTTTCGATATAATTTTCAGAAATCCGGATATAAAAAACACGGGTTGCGCCAGCTCTAAGCATTTTTGACGTATCCTTATAAGAATCGGGATTTAACTCTTCAAAAATTGTGAATCCGGGTGTATTTTCTTCGGTATGAGTACCGTGCATTTCACGCTCATCAGGACGTATAGAAGTAACTTTTAAACCAATAACTTCGTGTATTACAGATAATTTACTGATAATTTTACATGCCATGGTCGTTTTGCCGGAATTGCGCGAATTGCCGCCAATCATTACCATGTTGGGAATACTAAGCATTATGGGAATGGAATAAGAATAGCAAAAATTACGAATTAAGATCGTTGAGCAATCTTACAAATTCCTTATTCATAATTTTATCCATGCGCTGATGAAACACATCGAAGGATTTAACCAACCTGCGGCCTTCGTCTGAAAGCCTGGTACTGCCACCGTCCTGGCCTCCGCGAATGGTTTCGAGCAGATTAAAACCAAGCATTTTTTCGATCTTACGCAAATCGTTCCAGGTACGGCGGTAAGTGATGCCCATTTGTTCGCAAGCCCCAACAAGCGAGCCGCATTCATCAATCATCTTTAAAATTTTCCATTTACCATCACCTAAAACGCCTTCGCCGTCAAGTGAAGAAAACCAGATTTTATATTCCGGCCTGAGATTTTCGAATTTGTTCATGGGATTTTTAGTTGGGTTCTATATCGAAATCTTTTTCACAAAATTACAGCAGAAAATTTTTTTTTGTTTTGGATAACAAAGTCAATGAAATGCCAATATTTAGGTTCATCAGGCATTCAACTGAGCCCACAGCATTTCTTTAAGCTGGGTGAGTCCCATTTTAGTATGGGAGGAAATAAATACTGATGGAATCCTGGGTAATTCTTTTTTCATGAGTTTCATCATTTCATCATCCAGCATATCGCATTTTGTAATGGCGAGCAAACGGCCTTTATTAAGCAATTCGGGATTGAATTGTTTTAATTCATTCAGAAGAATTTTGTATTCCTTTTTAATATCTTTACTATCGGCAGGTATCATGAACAACAGCACAGAGTTTCGTTCGATATGGCGTAAAAACCTCACGCCAAGTCCTTTACCTTCGTGAGCACCTTCTATAATCCCCGGAATATCAGCCATTACAAAAGATTTGTCGTCGTAGTAAGGAACAATACCCAGGTTAGGCCTGAGGGTAGTAAACGGATAATCTGCAATTTCGGGTTTTGCAGCCGAGAGTACCGAAAGCAACGTTGATTTGCCTGCATTAGGAAAACCTACGAGCCCTACATCAGCCAGAATTTTAAGTTCAAATATCTTCCAGCATTCGATAAAAGGCTCTCCTGGTTGAGCAAACCTGGGTGCCTGGTTGGTGGAGGTCTTAAAATGATCATTTCCTAAACCTCCACGGCCACCAGGCACAATGATATGGGTTTCGCCGTCGGCAGTTACTTCAAATTCCACTTCGCCTGTTTCGGGATCACGCACCACGGTACCTAAAGGGACTTTAATGATACGGTCTTCGCCCTCAGCCCCGGTTGACAATGCTTTTGAGCCACCCTCGCCATCGCTGGCAATAATATGCTTGGTGTAGCGCAGATGCAGCATGGTCCACAGTTGCTTGTCGCCCTGAATGATAATATGACCTCCGCGGCCGCCATCACCACCATCGGGACCACCCTTTGATGTCATTTTACTGCGGTGATAATGATGAGAACCCGCTCCACCCTTGCCCGACCGCAAATAAATCTTTACATAATCAACAAAACTGGAACTGGCCATTTATTATTATTTGATAAAAGTTGAAGTTAAAGAATTAAAGAACACCTGCCTTTTACAATGCAGATATTTTTGCAAAATTACTATAAATGATTGATTTTTATTGAACTAAATCTTCAAGAAAAAAAAGAGTGGAATCACTTAGTTAATCTTTCAAAATAACTTCCTCAAAATGAAATTGAATTTCCACATTTAAAACTTTTGCCAATTATCGAAACGTAACTAATGAATATGCCGTTTACAAATATTTCGTATTTACGAGACTTTGACCAATAGGTCTATCTTATATTCTACCAATATCTTGTCCCTTTGGGACAGTCCCATAGATTATTTGCGCAAGCAAATAGCTATTAGTAGAAAGTAAATTATAAGTCAGTATAAAGTCCCGCAATATAGTAATTAGTCTGACATGAGCTTTATATCTCCGTCACTGTTAATTCAATTTGGGAAGTTATTTAGAAAGTTTTGCTTATCGTGATTTCTTCATGGCTGCCTGCACTGTATCCGAAAGGAGAGCAAAAATTTCCTCGTTGGTTCCCACGGCATTCACAACAACATGCTTATTTTGTTTTTTATACAATTCCAGAACCGGGGCGGTTTTAGTATCGAATTCCTCGAGGCGGTGAATGATGAGTTCAGTAGTTACATCGTATGGTCGAGCCTTTTCGGAGCGTCCACGTTTATCAAGTCGTTTTATAAGCTCGATAGTAGGCACAGCGAGTTCAACCACATAGGAAACACCCATATTCATGCGCCGCAGCATCCCATCGAGAATGTACGACTGCAGAATGGTGCGGGGAAATCCTTTGAAAACGAAACCATTTACATTGTTATGCACTTTCATTTCGCGCTCTATGAGCCTTATAACAGTTTCATCTGCAACAAGATCGCCTCTTTCGAGTGTTTCCTTCACATTCAAACCCAAATCGGTGCCAGCCTTAATTTCTTTTCGCAGCAACGAACCTGTCGAAATATAGTAAAGGTTAAATTTTTTAGCCAGCATATTCCCCTGCGTACCTTTACCAGCGCCCGGAGGACCTGATACAACAAGGTTGAACCATTCTTTTTCGAGTGTTTGTTCAATGGCATGACCCAGATTTTCAAAAATCTCAGGAATAGGTCCCACGCCCTTAATAGGTACATAAAGATCGCGCTCCTGGTAGTAACCAATTACCGGTGAGGTCTTATTTTTATATTCAGTGAGCCTGAATTTGATAACATCTTCGGTATCATCGGCACGTCCCGAAACTTTACCGCGTTCAATAAGTCTGCGGGTAAGTTCATCGTCAGGAACTTCGAGGCTGAGCATACACGAGAGGGAAGTATTTAGTTTGAGCAATAACCCATCGAGGATATAAGCCTGAACAAGCGTTCGCGGAAAACCATCGAACAGAATTCCTTTTTTATCGGAACTGGTAATAATCTTTTTCTCTATCAGATCAACCATCATTTCGTCGGAAACAAGGCCGCCCCTGCCAATAAGATCTTTTACATGCATGCCAAGTTCGGTTCCTTCGGCAATTTCCTGCCGCAACAAATCGCCGGTCGAAATATATGCAAGATTATATTTTTCAATCAGCATTTGCGACTGAGTACCTTTTCCGGCGCCGGGAGGGCCAAAGATTGCAATATTGAGCATATCAGATTTTTTTTGAGGATACCGGTTTAAGCGATATCCATGTTTATAGTAAGCCGGGCTATTTTATCCAATATTTTGGATAAAATACCAGAATGAAATTATCCTTCAATAATTTTGTAGATATCGCTTGAATTGCGACCCAGACCATCATAATCGAGACCGTATCCCACCACAAATTCGTTTGGAATGCTGAAACAAAGGTAGTCAACGGGGAATTTATCCTTAAAGGCATCGGGTTTAAGCAGGCAAGTAGCGACCAGCACTTCGGCAGGCTCCATTACGCTAAGCGTTTCACGAAACCTATCCAGAGTAAGTCCGGTATCAACAATATCTTCAATAATAACTATTGTGCGGCCTTTTATATCCAGGTCGAGGCCGATGATTTGCTGAACTACACCCGAACTATGCGTTCCCTGGTATGATGACAATTTCACGAAAGCTATTTCACAATCAATGGTTACTTTTTTCAGCAAGTCGGAAGCGAAAATAAAGGCACCGTTCAGAACTACTATAAAGAGTGGCTTTTTGCCGGCAAGATCTATATTTATGCGATCGGACATTTCACACACTTTGGCCTGAATATCGTTGTTGAGTATAAATTTATCGAATTTCTTATCGTTCAGTTTCCAGATGTCCGGCATAGCGAAATGGTTTATGATTGTGGATCGGGCAAAATTACGGTTAAAGCTCGAAATATCAAGTAAAAAGATGATAGAGAGGTGCTTTTTTGTTAAACATTAGTTATTGTAGGTAATTGCAATATTTTATCAATTCAAAATTTTAAGATTTTCATTACTTTCGCAGAAAAAACATCTGCATGACACCTTTGGTAAGTATAATAATGGGAAGCACCAGCGATTTGCCGGTTATGGAAGAAGCTGCAAAAGTGCTGAACGAATTACGTATTCCTTTTGAAATGAATGCATTATCGGCACATCGCACACCTGAAAAAGTAGAGGAATTTGCCAGCGGCGCTCATGGCCGGGGATTAAAAGTTATAATTGCCGGTGCCGGCATGGCTGCACATCTGCCGGGTGTTATTGCCGCGTTTACTGCATTGCCGGTAATTGGCGTTCCGGTTAAATCCTCTTTCGATGGAATGGATTCGTTACTCGCCATCGTACAAATGCCCCCGGGAATTCCTGTGGCAACGGTTGCTGTAAATGGTGCCCGAAATGCCGGAATCCTGGCTGCACAAATGCTTTCGCTCGGCGATGCAGAGCTTTTCGGAAGGCTGGTTGCTTTTAAGGAAGAACTCAAAAAAAAGATGATACAGGCAAATGATGAGCTGGCAAAAGTGAAGTATGAGTTTAAGGTGTGATTATTTCAGGGTTTCAATGTTTGAGGGTTTCAATGTTTCAGTCTGATGAATAGAAGTGTAGGGTTTCAGGTTAAAAAGTTACAGAGTTAAATGCTCATGAGATGACTACCGACCGACAACCGTATGACAGCATTATTAATACTTTTATGCTTGCTGTTTAACCATTATTTAACAACCCAATCTGTTTTCAACAGCAGCCTGTTGATATCCTGATCGAAAGTAGTTTAACAAACAATTAAATTGGCTTATTTTAGCTACTTCATTTGTTAAAATCAAACCTTCAGGAAAATATTTTCGATGAAAAAAACCATACTGTTGTTGACTCTGATTATCAGCCTGTTTGTAATCGATGCCCATGCTCAGCGAAAAGGAACAATTATTTTAAATGCCAGGTTTTCGGGAATACTCGATGGTTACGACCTTATGAATAAAACCGTGGTTTATGTTGATGGGCAAATGGCAGGCGAAACAACGGAGCAGTTGCAATCGAAACCAAATTCATGTTCAGTTACGGTTCCCCGCGGCAAACATAAGCTGCGAATTGTTAATATGGCCAAAAGCGATGGCAAATGGGAAGAGCATACTTTTGCTAACAACTACTCAATTGATGCGTTTTACGAAAGCAAAATGAAGCTCAGGAAAAAGCAAACCATAAACCTTGTGTTCGACATTACCCGGGAAAAGACAATTGCACGACTGGATTAAATTATCTTCAGGAAAACGCTTCAATTTTTAAAAGCCCGGTAATTACCATAATTCGGGCTTTTTTCTTGCCATCATAATCCCATCGCGTAAAGGGATAAGCAGGTGTTCAATGCCTTTATGATTCTGAATATATTTGTTAAAACTGATAATTCCGGAAGTTTCGCGATCCGTTTCGGCATCAGGCAGTAACACTTTTCCATACCAGAGTGTGTTATCGGCAAGGATATAACCTCCGGGTGACACTTTTGGGAAAACCAAATCGAAGTAGTGGATATAATTCTCCTTATCTGCATCGATAAAAACCAGATCGAACGGACCTTTCTGTTTCTCAATAATTTCGTTGGCATCTCCAATGAGCATGGTGATTTTATCTTCGAGGCCTGCTTCCTGGAAATAAGGTGCTGCAAAATCTTCCATTTCTGGATTGATATCCATGGTGATAAGTTTGCCTTCAGGCTTGAGACCCTGCGCGAGGCAAATGGCTGAATACCCTGTAAAAGTTCCGATTTCGAGAATAGCTGATGGCCTTATCATGTGGCTTATCATTTGCAGGAAAACGCCCTGCAGATGACCCGAAAGCATCTGTGGCTGATGTGTGCGCAGATGCGTGGCGCGCGACAGATGTGATAAAACCGGCAATTCGGCGGATGTATGTTCGCGGGCATATTTTTCGATGCCGGGCTTCATTATTCCTTCATCAAATTCGGACATGGCTGGCAGGTTTCTGATTATTAAAAATAAGTGTACTCAGGCGGGATGGATCAAACACTTCATTTGCCATATCCAGAAGATTAATAGCGGAAACTCCTTCAATTTTTCTGTATATTTCCTGAACCGGATCAACTTTTCCGTAAACCAATAGATTTTTTCCAATCGCAAGCATCTCGTTCTGATGCGATTCGAGCGAAATAACAAGCTGGCCTTTTAGCTGGCGTTGGGCAGTATGAAGTCCGGTTGGAGTAAGGCTTATCGTTCTGAATTTCAACAATTCTTTATGAATGAGTTCAATGGCTTTTTCCATCAGGATTTCATCGGTACCGCAATAGATACTCAACAGGCCGGTATCCGAGAATGGCTGGTAATTCGATTCGAGGTTGTAGGCAATGCCATGTTTTTCGCGTAGAGCAATATTCAACCTTGAGTTCATAGCCGGTCCGCCTAAAATATTGTTGAGCAATGCCATGGCATATCTTCGTTCGTCGTGAGCATGGCAGGCTACATTGCCAATTACCACATGAGCCTGGTGACGGGAATATTTTTTAGACATCGATTCGGGTTTATACCCCGAAAAAGGCTGCCGGTTCATGGGCGAAGGATCAGCGGCTATATTACCGAAGTATTTTTCGATAATACCGGCGGCTTTTTTAAGTGATGTGTTTGCAATGGAACTGATTACCACACGAGTCGGCACATATTTTTCATCGCGGAAACGCATCACATCGCTACGGGAATAGCCCCTAAGTTTAGGCTTGGTTCCAAGTATATTTCTACCCATTGGATGGTTGCCGAAAATGAGTTCATCAAATTCATCGTGTATCCACTCGGCAGGGTTATCCTTGTACGAACTGATCTCATCCATCACCACAGCTTTTTCTTTTTCGATTTCCTTTTCAGGAAAAACCGAATGAAATACTATATCGGAAAGCAATTCGGCGGCTCGCTGGTAATACCTGCCTTGTATTGATGCGTAAACGCTGGTATCTTCCTTGGTGGTAAAGGCATTAAGATCGGCACCTACATTTTCGAGCCGGCTTAGCACCTGGTAATTGCTGCGTTTCCGGGTTCCTTTGAAAATGAGATGCTCGATAAAATGAGCAAGTCCCTGCTGATTTTCCATTTCGTCGCGCGAACCCGCATTTACAATAACGCCAAGGTGTGCCACACCTCCACGTTGCTGCCTGTGAACAAGGCGGATGCCATTTTTTAATTCGTGGAACTGGTAGGACATTTGAAGGGTTTGAAGAGTTACAGCGTTAAGGGGTTAAAGATTTACTGGGTTACAGGCCGCGGAGCGGAGCCGATGCGCAGTGTTTCAAAGTTACAGTATTATACATGAACTTTATACTTTGAATTTTGACCAATAGTATCTGAAGTTCCGATTATTTTGATTCCAATTCACGAGGATATCTATCGTCAAAAAATACCCAGAAAAGAGGTTTGTAACCACGCAACTCGCCGGAATCGGTGCGGCGTTCGACCAAAGGGCAAATGCCCATCACTTTTTTGGAAAAAGCAAGTGTTTTATCATCCATACTCCATTCTTCAAGGAATCGCAGTTTTGTAATATCACTGAGCCTGATTTCGGTTACCAGCACAGTATCTACCAGGTCGTAAGGCGGAGTGGAACGTTCAACACTAATGGAATCAATGCGTTTCATCATACCTTTGATTTCTTCGGTGGTGAAAGGTTTGCTACTCACAAAATCATAAGCCTTTACCTCGCCGCTTATAACCTGCTGCATTATATTCTTAATAAGTTTTTCGCGGTTGCTGCCTTCAATATTCTGTACCCACCAATCCATATCAGAATCTGTATTGTGAATGGAAACATCGTACTGAATGCGTTTTGTTACACCATTTTTCCCTGCATCTCCTCCGTTTCGGCACGAAGATATGACCATCGAAAAAAACAGCATCGTTGATATCAGGATGAATTTATTCATAGTTTGCGTTTTGCTTTTACAAAAGTATCAATTTTGCAACTATAACGTCATTTCGCTATGCTTAATATTAAAAAGCCAACATTATTGCTCAACAGCGACATTTGCATGAAAAATATCATTGCCATGGCCTCCAGAGCGCATAAGCAGAAGGTATTTTTCAGACCTCATTTTAAAACACATCAGTCGGCGGCTGTCAGCAAATGGTTCAGAAATGAAGGTGTTACAGCCATAACGGTATCGTCGGTAAGTATGGCTATTTATTTTGCGCGGCATGGCTGGCAGAATATCACTATCGCTTTTCCGGTTAATCTGCTTGAAATTGATGAGATTAACCAATTGGCATCCGGAATAAATCTTAACCTGTTAATTGAATCAGAGGAAGCTGCTGTTTTTCTTGCAAGAAATTTAACCTCGGATTGCGGATTCCTTATTAAAATTGATACAGGCTATCACCGAACCGGTATTAATCCTTCGAACCTACCACTAATCGACCAGATTTTAGAAGCGGCGGATTTAGCAAAACTTCATTTTAAAGGTTTTCTTACCCATAGCGGCCATACTTATCATGCAAATGGCAGGTCGGAGCTTTTAGAGATTCAACAATTTGCTTCTGAAAACCTTATCAGGTTGAAAACGCATTACCAATGCCGGTTCCCGGAACTCATGCTTTCGGTGGGCGATACACCAAGCTGTAGTCAACTGACAGTTGCAGATGGTATTGATGAAATCCGTCCGGGGAATTTTGTGTTTTTCGATGTGATGCAGTTTGCGCTTGGCTCATGTACATTGGAAGAAATTGCCGTTGCTTTAATTTGCCCGGTAGTGGCTATTCATCCAAATCGACTGGAAGCGGTTATATATGGCGGTGCAATTCATCTTTCGAAGGAGCAAATAATGCTACCACCAGATCCTGAAGCCATTTTTGGACTGGCAATAAGCTGGGACGGGAAATGCTGGAATACAGGTAATTTACTCGGCAAAGTAAGTTCCTTATCGCAGGAACATGGCATAATAAAACTTACCCAGGCAGGCTGTAACCTTAAACCCGGCGACCTTGTTGCTATATTGCCGGTTCACTCATGCCTAACAGCGGATTTGATACGCAAGTTTTATGATTTGAATGGAGAGGTGATTGAAACGATGAATTCCTGATTAAATATTGTCCATAAATTTTCACAACTTAGCGAAGCGATTTCATGAGCACCTTTAAAAATATGTAATGAGCGAATAAATTATGCACAAATTCCCACAAATGGATGCCATAGTGGCACAAGGTGAGAAAGATTGAAACGATTCAAACCCTTCAAACCCTTCAAACCCTTCAAACTCTTATACCCTTCAAACTCTTAAACCCTTCAAACTCTTCAAACTCTTCAAACCCACTCCCGTTTACTTCTCTTCCGTTTTCTTTGTTTTCGTTTTACCTTTTGCTTTTGGCCTCATAAGCACTCCTGAGTTGGTTCGCCCATTTATAATCATGGTTAACGGATCATCAAAATGGACGTGGCGGATAAGATCATCCTCATATTCAGCCGGAAGGCTATCCAGATAATCCACATCAAAAAAGCCATCTTTTATGTAAGGATGAATGGTGAAATAGCCTACGCGGAAGGACGTGAGATTTTGAAAGAAATGCGTTCCCTGGCTGGGATCGATACGGTAATTTTCGAGTCCTGACTCAACGATAAGCCGGGCTGCTGCAATCTGTGGCCATTTAACAGGGATTCCAAGCCACGGATCGCTTGAACCCCAACGACCCGGGCCAACAAGGATATATTGCTTATGCGTTGATAGGAAAACATCGTTGAGAGCAGCAATTCTGGCTACAGTTTCAGAGTTTCGTGAAGGATCGAATGTGCCGGTTTTAATATACACTATATCGTGCAAATTATTCACAGTTCCGTTACCCAAAGCGGCATGTGAATAAAGAATAGTTTCTTCATATTTAATATCCTCAATTCTCACATCCACCCTTTCTTTGCTTTCGACAATAGGCCTGATTTGCAACAAATTGAAGGTTGCCGACTGTCCTTTAATTTTATTCAGTTCAACCGCGAACTCAATTTCAACCGGTTTGCCTATTTCACGAGCGCCCATTTCGAGACAAAGAGATAATATTTCGGCAAGCGGAAACCTATTGTGATTAAGAATATTACCAAAGGTTACAATTCTTTTCCCTTCCGACAGAATACCTTCGCGTATCACATGATTCTCAAAATCGAAAGTTGAAACCATATCCCTGAATGAAGAATCTTCGGCAGCCACATCAATTTTATGCTTCTTCACATTTACGGCATCGTCAACGGATGGCCTGAAACTGTAAGGATCCATATCTAATGCATAAAAGTGCTTTTGCGTTTCGCGCAGTGCCATCTCGGCCGACGAAAGCTGCATGATTTTGCGTGGATATTTAGGTGAAAAACGTATTGAAACGCCGCCATCAACAATATATTTACCCAATCCCATAGCAATGCTTGCGATACCATCTTCTGCCGTTTCGGGAGCAATGGGGTAGAAATTTATGGATCGGGCCACGCCCGAAAATGAAGGATAAAATCTGTCGCCATATTGTGTTCCGGCAACATGTTGCAATACTACTGCCATCTTTTCCTGGTCGATCACATTGCTGGTGGCGGCCATGTATGCCTTACTATCATGAAAGAAAACCGATGCATAAACGCTCTTAATGGCATTACTGACCAATTCAAGCGTAAAACGATCGTCTTCAACCATTACCGGAACCATGTAGGTGGAATAAACTCCTGCAAAAGGCTGATAGTGAGAGTCTTCTAGGAGGCTGGATGAACGCACCGCTATTGGTTTTTTACCCAAATGAATAAACTTGAGCAAATCATCATGTAGCCGGAGGGGAAGCCTGGCATTTACAAAATTGATTAATATCTCCGAATCACTGAGGTCGGAAAGCCCTACATCATAAAGGCTGTTAACCTCCATAAACTCATCGAAAATATCAGTACACAAAACCACCGTTTGCGGGATGTTGATACTTACATCGGGAAATCTGTCGAACATTCTGTTCCGTTTCACAATGGCATCCAGGAAGGCCAGACCGCGGGCTTTCCCACCTATGGACCCTTCGCCGATACGCGTAAAACTGATATATTCATCGAAAGTCTCACGATCGAACTGGGCAATAATCCCCCTGGCTTTGTTGAGTCTGTAGCCTGCAATAGTTTCAAAAATAAATCTGCGTATATCATCCAGATCGGTAAAATCGCCCGGACGTACATCTCTGAAAAATTCAGCCAACGGGAATAATGCTCTGGCAAACAGCCATCGGGTTAAATGATTCCTGAATATATGATATTCGAGCGATGCATCCGGAACCTGAAAAATGCGTTTCTGCAATGCTTTAAGATCGGGAGCCCTCATCAGTTCGCGGTGGGTATCGGGATCGTAGAAAACAAAATCGCCGAATGCGAAATATTCCATCATATAGTTGCGAAGCTCCAATGCCATAGTTTTTGAACCCTTGTCAATAAAGCCAACACCCAGGTTACGCGCTACATTTTGATATTTAGAATCAGACGACTGCAGTACAAAAGGTAGAAAATCCGTTTTTGCGCGAACATGATTCAAAAGTCTGAAACCAGCTTCCGGATCCTGATGCCCGCCCCTTTTATAGCTGATATCCGAAATAATTCCTAAAAGATTATTCTCATATTTATCGAATAGCCTCACGGCTTCGTCGTACGTTGTGGCCATTACCAGTTTTGGCCTGCCACGTTTGCGCATCATCCGCTGATGCTCATTGAGGCCCTCGGTCATAAAGGAATTGGTTTGCTGGAAAATGATTTTATAAATATTAGGAAGGTAACTCGAATAAAAACGGATTGAATCTTCGACAAGCAACACCACCTGCACACCAACTTCGAGCGCATCGTATTCCACGTTCATCTTATCCTCAAGTAGTTTAATGATAGCTACCAGCAGATCAGGATTTCCCAACCAACTGAACACATAATCGATAATACTTAAATCTTCATTGGAAAGCCTGAGTGTAACCTCGCGCGAAAAAGGCGTTAGCACAACCATTGGAATGGTCGGATAATTGTGTTTCACGTGTTTGGCCACATCGAAGGAATCAATATCTTCGAGGGTAAGCATACAGATTACCAGGTCAATTTTATCTGATTCCAATACTTCAAGTGCCAGTTCTTCCGAAGGCACCTGTATGAACTCAGGAGGATTGCTCAGGTTTAATGAGGTATATTCATTAAAGATATGTTCATCAATACGGCCATCACTTTCAAGAATAAACGCATCGTAATTGCTAGCTATAAGCAATACCTTGTGTATTCGCTTACGCATCAGTTTTATAAAAGGAGTATCGTCGAAGTAATACTTGCGCGAAACTTTCGAAAACAAGGAATCGGTCATGGATGAGTATTAAGGAAACAAAAATAGATATATTTAGGTGGACGGGCAAGTGGGTTGTAAAAATGGAGTAGAACACGGAGGTTTTAGTATGTTTCGGGTTTCAGGTTTCGGGTTTCGGGTCAGGTTTCGGGGTCAAACTCCAAACTATCCACAAAATTTGCCGGAGGGTTCCCCCTACGGGGACATGTCCGAAGGACAGAGTGGGCTTTTCAAGGTTTCAGGTTTCAGCGCTACAGAGTTATATAGTTACAGGATTACAGGCCGCTGAGCGAAGCCGAAGCAAAGAGTTTCAGATTTCGCTCCTTTGACTTTGGTATTTAATTTTTAACGATGTCATAAATTTTCAATCTATTTAAATTTGTGCGGTTTAATTAAAAAACTCTTGTCAATTTGTGGACTATACTTATCCCAATCACACTTGAAAAATAATACCTTTGCCGGTCTATAACAGATGAAACAAGATATGGACTTTGATTTTGACAAAATAATAGAACGAAAAGGCAGCTCATGCATCAAGTGGGACGGTATGGAGAAATTCCTGGGAGCCGGTGATGCACTGCCGATGTGGGTGGCTGATATGGATTTTCTGACTCCGGAATATATTACTGAAGCTATCATTAAAAGAGCCAATCATGGTGTTTTTGGTTATCCTTTGCGGGATGAAGGCTATTTTACCTCATTGATGAATTGGCTCCACAGGCGACATCAATGGAAAGTGGAGCGCGATTGGATTACCTTTTGCCCGGGAGTGGTTCCGGCGGTGAATATGGCAGTGCTTGCCTATACCTTGCCGGGAGATAAAATCATCGTTCAGCCTCCGGTATATTTTCCGTTTTTCACGGCTGTAACCGATCACAAACGTACCTTGGTTTACAACAACCTGGTGATGAGTGCTGGCAGGCTTTGCATGGATTTCGATAACCTGGAAACACTGGCAAAAGATGGCGCCAAAATGCTTATCCTTTCCAATCCGCATAATCCGGGTGGCAGCGTTTGGACAAAAAGCGAACTTACGCAAATGGCTGAAATATGTTTAAAATACAACGTGCTAATTATTTCGGATGAAATACATTGCGACCTGATTTATAAACCTTTCAAGCATACCCCTGTTGCGGGTATCTCAAAAGAGATCAGCCTCCAAACTCTTACTACCGTTGCCCCAAGCAAAACGTTTAACCTTTCAGGACTTGCTGCATCCTCTGTGATTATTGAAAATGACAGCCTGCGCCGGAAATTTAATGCTCAGCTTGATCATCTGCATATTGGCGGGGGAAATATTTTCGGAAATATCGCCTCCGAACAGGCATATTCACATGGCGACTCTTATGTGGATGAACTTATGGATTATCTTGCACTAAATATTGTAATTCTGGAAAAGTATGTTTCCGATAATCTTCCGAAAATAAAAATTATTCGCCCTGAATCCACATTTCTGGTGTGGCTCGATTGTAACGAAATGGGCCTCAATGATGAGGAACTGAATAAATTCTTTCTGCACAAAGCTAAAGTTGGAATGAATCCGGGTAAAATGTTTGGTGCGGGTGGTGAAGGATTTATGCGAATGAATATTGGTTGTCCGGCCGCGACTTTAATGCAGGGACTTGATCAGATAAAGGAAGCATTTTTTAAACAATGACAAAGGGACACAGAGACTATGAGACAAGGAGCGCAAAATAAGGAAGCCTTTTCTAAACAATGACAAGGGGACACGGAGACTATGAGACAAGGAGCGCAAAATAAGGATGCCTTTTCTAAACAATGACAAGGGGACATGGAGAAGGGAGATGGGGTGAAATGCTTATAAATCTAATGGAATAATTGAATAAATGAAGAATTGAATAAATGAATAAATGAACTATTGAATAAATGAACTGCGTTAACGCCAACCATAAATATTTCAGAAATGTTCTGGGCCTTCAATCCATTCAATCCCTTCAATCCATTCAATCCCATTCAATCCCATCAATTCCATCAATCCATTCAATCCATTCAATCCCATCAATCCATTCAATCCATTCAATCCATTCAATCCATTCAATCCATTCAATCCATTCAATCCATTCAATCCATTCAATCCATTCAATCCATTCAATCCCATTCAATCCCATCAATCCCATCAATCCATTCAATCCCTTCAATCCCTGACACTAACCCTAAAACCTAACCCCTACCCACATGATCCGCCATGTAGTAATGTTCAAGCTTAAAGAATTTAACAGCGAAACTACTAAAATGACTGCCGCAAATGAAGTTTTAAAACAACTGGATAAATTGCCCGTGGCAATCGATGTGATAAGACATTACCAAGCGGGTATTGATGTTCGCAAACTCAACTGGTCATACGATATTGTTCTGGAAATGGATTTTGATACACTGGCCGATATAGAAGCGTACACAGTTCATCCTGCACACCAGAAATTTATTGCATTTAACAAAGATTACTCAATTGCCAAAGTTTGTATTGATTTTGAATTGGTTAAAAGTTAAAAGAAAATAGTTAGAAGAAAATAGTTAAAAGTTAACAGAAAACAGTTAATGGTTGTGAAACCTCCAAACTCTTCAAACTCATCAAACCCTTCAAACTCCTCAAACTCTTCAAACCCTTCAGACTCTTCAAACTCTTCAAACCCTTCAAACTCTTCAAACCCTTCAAACTCTTCAAACCCTTCAAACTCTTCAAACTCCTCAAACCCTTCAAACTCCTCAAACCCTTCAAACTCTTCAAACTCTTCAAACTCTCGAAACTCTTCAAACCCTTCAAACTCTTCAAACCCTTCAAACCCCAACCCCTCCAATGATAGACTTCAGAAGTGATACCGTTACCCGTCCGACACCGGAAATGTTGAAAGCCATGTTTGCAGCCGAAGTTGGCGATGATGTTCTGGGCGATGATCCCACTGTTATTGCCCTTGAGGCGAAATCAGCAACTATGTTCGGTATGGAAGCCGCCCTTTTCTGCGCTTCGGGAACTATGGCCAACCAAATTGCTATTAAAGCTTATACCCAGCCAGGCGATGAAGTGATTTGCCATAAACTATCACATGTTTACTATTATGAAGGTGGTGGTATTGCCATGAATTCAGGCGCATCGGTTTGCCTGCTCGAAGGGGATCAAGGGAGAATTACTGCGTCAGATGTGGCTGCGCATATTAACCCGCCGAACGATCCTCACCGTCCGCTTACTCGATTGGTTTCGGTTGAAAACACCATGAATAAAGGAGGCGGATCTATTTACGATTTCAATGAATTGATTAAGATTGGCGAAGTTTGTAAGGAAAACGGGCTGAAATTCCATCTTGATGGAGCAAGACTTTTTAACGCGTTGGTTGAAACTAACGAAACCCCCGAAGATTACGGAAAAATTTTCGACAGTATTTCCATCTGCATTTCAAAAGGGCTCGGCGCTCCGGTTGGCTCCGTTCTTATTGGTAGTAAAGATTTTATCTGGAAAGCACGTCGGATCCGCAAAGTTTTCGGTGGAGGAATGCGGCAGGCCGGTTACATGGCAGCCGCCTGTGTTTACGCCCTTGATTACAATATTGATCGTCTCCGCGATGACCATCGCCGCGCCAAACAACTTGAAAGTTTATTGTTATCACTTCCTTATGTTGAAGCGGTAATGCCGGTACAAACCAACCTTGTATTCTTCAGCCTGAAGTACGAAATGCCTGCAAAGCATTTCCTTCATAAAGTTCTTGAAAATGATATTCATGCTATGGCCCTGGCTCCGCAGGAAATACGCTTTGTAACCCACCTTGATATTACCGATGATATGATGGTTAAGGTTGAGAGGGTGTTGAAGGATATGGAAAACATTTGAAACAATCGTCACGAAATCTCATAAAAACTGATTCTGTTGATATTCCCAAGTTTTGTGATAGCTAAACTTCAGATTTTGCCCCTCCGCTTTATCAATTGCTCGTAATACCGTGATTTAATCTGCCTGCTGACCATGGCTTATTTTGCCGGCGGCATTTTTAGCAATACTCCCAACACGGCGGTCTTTGCCCTGTAACATAGCAAAACCCCGTTATCAAGGATAAGGTGCTGCAAAATTCCTCGTTCAATGATCATAACAACTGTTTATAAACCCTGCTGTAAGTAGTTAATACCCTTTTGGAACGTGATTTCGAAGTGATGCTTTTTGAGTTGTAACTGCGAACACATAATCCACAACCCAGTCAACTCTCTTCATCCAAAAAGGCTTTCTTTAAATTTGGATTATTTTAGTTCCGGAATTCATTTCATTCGGTATAAACTGGAAAGATATTTTTCTGAGAAAATATATCTATTTCCGTATATTACTGAAAGTTAAAAAAAAGCATGTAAAAAGCTTCATTTAAATGGTTAAAATTCCTTTACATTTGCCCAAAATAAATTACTAAAAAAACCTACTGTTATGACAATAGGAATTCTTAAAGAAATTGACGGCGAAAACCGGGTTGCCTTGCTTCCCGAAAGTGTCGCTACACTGGTAAAAATGAATGTTACCTTGCTTGTTGAAGGCGGTGCCGGACTAACGGCCTTTGCTTCAGATAAAGAATATGAGGAGGCAGGTGCACGAATTGATACCAAAACTAATGTAATAGCGTGTGCCGACCTGTTGATAAAAATTCAACCACCAACTGCCGCAGAAATTGCTTTGATGAAAGACGGACAGGTCATTATGGCGGTGTTAAATCCTTATTTTAACAGTGACATGATTAAAGAACTGGCAGCCAAAAATATTACCGGTTTCAGTATGGATGTGGTGCCACGTACCAGCCGTGCGCAGGCAATGGACATTCTTTCGTCGATGGCTACTGTTTCCGGTTACAAAGCTGTGCTAACTGCGGCCAACACTCTGCCCAAGTTTTTTCCAATGTTTATGACTGCGGCAGGAACCATAAAACCTGCAAACCTGCTGATCCTTGGTGCCGGAGTTGCAGGACTTCAATCCATTGCTACTGCCCGCAAACTTGGAGCTGTAGTGTATGTATTTGATGTACGTGCTGCCGTAAAAGAAGAAGTTACCGGCTTAGGTGGAAAATTTATTGATGTGGAAGGTGCTGTTGATGATAAGGCAGCGGGAGGATATGCCGTTGAGCAGACCGATGAGTTCAAAGCCCGCCAGGCTCAGGCCATCCACGACCAGGCTGTAAAATCGGATGTGGTTATTTGTACCGCTCAGATTCCAGGACGTAAAGCTCCGCTCCTACTCAAAAAAGAAACCGTAGAGGCCATGAGACCAGGTTCAGTTATTATTGACCTGGCAGCATCAACAGGCGGTAACTGTGAACTTACCAAGGACAACGAAACCATCGTTCACAAAGGTGTAAAGATTATCGGAAACTCCCAATTTCCAACCGATATGCCAACCGACGCAAGCCGCATGTATGGCAAGAATATGATTAACTTCCTTAAACTAATTATTAACAAAGAAGGCGCTTTGAACCTGAACTGGGATGATGATATTGTGAAGGGAACGGCGGTTACCCATGGGAAGGAAATCGTAAACGAGAGGGTGAAAGCGGCGATTGGGGGATAGTGAATAGTGAATAGGAAATAGTGAATAGTGATTAGTGATTAGTGATTAGTGAATAGGGATTAGTGAATAGGGAATAGTAAAAGTAATATCACAATTACCTGGCAAACAAACTGAACACCAAGCATCAAACATCAAACCCCAAGCACCAAG
>Ga0105047_10003623_pt1 | contig 27193 bp, 22 predicted proteins | sample MAT04_FD_78384 | JGI IMG/M metagenome (GOLD analysis project Ga0105047, IMG submission 78384) | Freshwater microbial communities from Lake Fryxell liftoff mats and glacier meltwater in Antarctica - MAT-04 (megahit assembly) | ecosystem: Environmental > Aquatic > Freshwater > Ice > Liftoff... | reverse complement strand
GCTTCAAAAACAATCATTCACCTCAAAAAATCCAAAACCAGACCGTTCATCCACATTTATGTGCCCGCACGATCCGCCGCCGCCCCGAATCTTTAAAAATGCCCGCCGCTGGGACAGGCTCTATCCTATCCGTCGCCGCCTTAGCGACTTCGTTCAACCATGTGCAGCAGCGAACTGCTCCGGGCGTCACGGTATCCGTCCGATCACCGAGCAGTGGTTGCGGAGATCGAACTCCTCGCCAACGGGTCGAAGCAGAAGGACGCACCTGCGAAGTAAACGGGAAAACAAAGGTGACTTTTTATAGTTATTTGGAAATTGAAGCCGGTGTTTGAGCTCGAGCGCTAATAATACTGAGTTTTCGATCGTGATTCATAGAGATGCTCTCTCCCTCGAAGGTATTGAAAGCCTTATGGTTGCAACGCTCTGTGTTGGTCGCTGTGGGAATTTGCGTCGGCGTATTGTCCTGCTGGATTTTCCGGGAGACAGCCGATGATGAAGCCGGGCATTACGAGATTCCGCGTCATCCGGATTTACTCTGGCTGGAGACGGCGGATCCGCTTTCGGATTTCCGACGGGATTTCGCGACAGGTGAGCGTCGGTTTTGGGGTGTTTACGGTTCCTTGTGTGAGGAGACCGTTCCGGGAATAGATCGATATTGGGACTTCGAGCGGATCAAGGCCCAAGGTGTTCGTTTCATTCCGCACACTTCGCTATGCACGGCAAATCGGGAGGACACCGAGCGGGCTACTTTTTATGCGTGTCGATATAACACGCTGATGCGGCTTTATCTCGAAAACTGAAGTGATCTATTCGAAGACTGTGAAGAGGAGAGAGCCGACACCGAATAGGAATAGTGTGAAACCACCCATCGCATTAAGTAGAGAAATCTTGGGAACAGATATGCGAATAGAAATGGATGGCAAACGATCATGAGTGACAGGATTTCGGTGGCGTGAAGTAATTGAAAGCCTTCGTGGGCGTCAATTTGGAATCACGCAAATAGCTAAATTCAAACGATATATGGGAATTTGTGCTGAAATATTACTCGATTCTTCCAGGATGATTCCGGCTGGGTAAATGACCTCAGGCGTATCGATTGGGGGTGAGAGGCAGAACGTAACTACTCTGATCATATATTCTGTAAAACGTCCGTTTGGATTGTGCTTCGCGTCTTTGTGTTGTTGCTCAGCGCCGCCGCGCTTCGCTTCGCTCCACTCGAATCACGGTTCATTCCAAACGCCGATTCCAGTAACTTACTGGATAACAACGAACATGATTTTGATGATGTTTGCGGACACGAAGCGTCTGCATGGGAGCGCCGAGGAGGCGGAAAGGTAAGGAGGGAGGGCGAGAAAGCGACCCCGTAGGCAGTTTTCGGCGACTCGCCGAAAACTTCTAAATCATGAGGCGTAGCCTCCATTTCTCCAAACGCGTGATGCTTCGCATTGTATTTTAAAAGTTTTTGACGGGTCGCCAAAAACTGCACGCGGGGTCGTGTGCGCTCTCCATTTGGTTCCGGCATTGCCGGGTTGGGATAATTCACCATGATTTCGTGGACGTGAATTTCTGAAGACTTCCAGGATGGTTCGTTGACAAAGCCAAAGCCACGCTGCTAGTTTCACGCAACCCGAGAGAGCTATGTTGCTCAATTACCCAGTCTTAGTACTCAATCGGCTGTGGCAGGCGGTTCACGTATGCACAGCCCGTAGGGCTTTCACTCTCTTGTGCCAGGGACATGCGCAGGTGGTTCATGCGGCAGACGGCACTTTTTCCACCCATGACTTCGATAGCTGGCGCGATTTTTCCGGACGCGAACCGAACCAAGAAATGGTGAGCACTGTTTCTTTAAAAATCCGGATTCCGCGGGTGATATTGTTGATGTTTTTCGACCGTATGCCCCGCAAGGAAGTGAAATTCACACGCCATAATATTTTCGAGCGTGACAAGAATACCTGCCAGTATTGCGGCAAGACATTGGATCGCCGTGAGTTGAATCTCGACCACGTTATCCCGCGAGACCGCGGCGGACAGATGACATGGGAGAACATCGTCTGCTCCTGCATCCCTTGCAATACGCGGAAGGGAAACAAAACACCACACGAGGCAAAAATGCGTCTGCTCAAAAAGCCGGAGCGTCCGAAGTGGCGGCCGTTCGCGCACCTGACATTCGGTGCACCTCACCACGAGAGTTGGTCACACTTCATTGATTTTGCTTACTGGAATGTGGAACTGGGCGACGGGAAATCCGGGGTATAGGTCGCGACTTGCCAGAAGTTAGTCAGCCAGCCAGCATCAATGCATGAAGTCCATCCTCATCGCCTTATGCTGTTTTTTCGTAGTCGCACCACTTCACGCTGAGCTGAAATGGGAGCTCACACGTCAGCGGGTGATTGTGAAAACCAATGGGAACGCTGTGGAGACCGAGTTTCCCTACACAAACACAGGAAAAACCGAGGTGGTGATCAAAAAGGTACGCGGAGCGTGCGCATGCTGCACCAAGGCAAAGGCGACGTTAAAGAAAGTGCCGCCGGGAGGAAAGGGAATGATCAAAGTATGGGCCAGCTTGCAGAAAAAGCCGCTGCCGTTGGTGAAAGCGCTCAGCGTGACGACCGATGATGGACAGACAACCGTCCTGCTGGTGGACGCCGTGGCGGAGGAAGTGAAGGAGTAAACTTATCGGCGGCAGTGAAATTACACCGCATGAGACCGCCGACTTGCCAAAGCGATCAATAGCCAAGACCTAAAAAACCTATGGAAACCACCAACCTTTTCATCACTCATGAGGAGTTTGGCCTCGAAACATTCCAAGTAGCGGATGCGCGCTGCAATCTTTACAAAGGTAGAGAGGGGATTTGGGAATTCGTGCTTAGGGTTCGGACGAGCAAGCCGATTAATAGACCGAAAGAACTAGAAAAGCTCGTTTATGCGGAGCCCCACTTAGTGGGGGCTGCGATCCTTTCTCTAGATGACACGACGCTCAAGGACGGCTTAGTGATCGTTCAAGCTAAGGGCTACGATGAATCAAGAGGTGAGAACCTCTCGGTGCTCTACTATTTTGAGCACAATTCGATAGAGGATCTTCGCGTGGAGCTTGTCAACGTAACTGAGACATGGATCGACGCGACAGTCACAGGTTCCGCGGTGGTCAATGGATCAAACGGCATTGACCCTGATGCCCGTCTTTCAGTGCGGTCGAGGTTCATTCGCGACAGTAATCTCAGGAGAAGCTTCACTTGAACTAGCCGGACTAAACCTGCGTGGCCATTTCCGGAGGGTGCGATTAAAAGTGGGTGCGGTTGAGGGAGGTGCTGGCGAAGCCAGAGGAGCGAAGCAATGTAGCATAAGCTTCCAGCTTGCGCCGCGCATCGCTGCCAATTGGAAACAAATGCTGATGATTTCCGTAGAATGCCCGCCTGCAACGCTAGGCTTAGTATTGCGGGCAGGCGCAAGCTGGAAGCATGCGCACCATTGGGCGGCTTCGCCGCCGCTCGCGCGTCAACCGCACCCACTTTTAATCACACCCATTTCGGGAATCTGCGCGCTTTTTCCGTAGTCGAGATTGGAGGGGAGGGAGGCGAATTTTCCCATTGCGGTGTGGAGTTCGGTGAAGTCCACATCGAAAAGCTCGCCGATGAGACAGTCCGTGAGCTGGCCGCGTACATGCGGGAAGGTTTTGTGCATGCGCCCGAAGCTAAACTCCGGTTCGTAGAACGCGTAAACCAGCTTCCGCATGTTTTCCACGCCGGAGCAAACCGTCTCGCCGTATTGGGTAAACATGGAGCCACTCAAATCGCCTTTGGTGAGCGCGGTGTCTATGGCGTCGGCAGCAAGTTCCCCGCTTTTTAACGCCAGAAAAACGCCGCTGCTGAAAACGGGGTCGAGGAATGTGAATGCATCGCCTGCCAGAACCAGGCCATCTGTCGCGCAGTAACGAGCGCGGTAGCTGAATTCATTGGTGACCCAATATTCACCGGTCTGGCTGCCTGTGGAAAGATGATCGGCGATCCATTGGTTCCGCTCAATCTCGCGCGTGAAAATGTCCGCAGGATTTTTTGATTCGCTAAAGAGGTAGTCTTTATCGGCAACAATGCCGACGCTGACGATGTCGTTCTTAAGCGGGATATACCAAAACCAGCCGCGTCCTTCGACATAGGCTACCGTGGTGTTTCCTTCATCAATACCCGGATCGCGCTTTGCACCGCGCCAGTAAGTCCAGACCGTCATTTTGTTGAGCTTGGGGTCGCGTTGATACCAGCCTTCGCGCAGCATGCTCGCGCGTTCGCGTCCGGAACAGTCGAGAGTGATCGGGGCATGAACGGCGTAGGTATTTCCGTCGCTGGATTCGGCTTCGATGCCGACGACTGCGCCGGCGTCGTTCCGGAGAATCTTGGTGACTTTCGTCTGCTCGCGCACTTCCGCTCCGGCGTCGCGCGCGTTGTTGAGCAGCATGTGGTCGAACTCCGCCCGCTCGATCTGCCAGGTGACCGCACTGGGATGATCGTAGTGCTGAAAAAAGTAAAACGGCTGCGACTGGCGTCCGTCGGCGGTAACAAATTGCACGCTATGCTTTTTGGTGAAAGCGAGCTCCTCCATTTTATCGAGGACGCCGAGACGTTGCAGCGTGAACCAGCAATAGGGCATGAGCGATTCGCCGATGTGGTAACGTGGAAATTTTTCTTTTTCGCATACCAGCACACGCCGTCCTTTTTTTGCCAGCAGAGCTGCTGCGGTCGATCCGGCAGGGCCGCCACCGATGACAATCACATCGTAGACTTGTGTTGCTGTCGTCTTCATCAGCGGCTTTCGTTTGCGAATAGAATTTCTACGATTTCCGCCAGGGTGTGGTCGTTATCGTCCAGAAGCACATTGCTCCTGCCGTATAAGGTGGTGGGTTCGGGCAGTGAAAAAAACTCCATCAGCCGCTGATCCGGTTTGATCGAGAGAAAGGCCTTTGGTTCGCTTCTGTAGCGCATCTTCCGTTGGTTTAAGATTCCGCCGAGAGGTAGCACGCCTTCCAGGATTTCAGTTCGAACTTCAGGGGTGAACGCTTTGAGATGGATTTCAATCGCGCCATACTCAGTTACTTGCCCGGTGTTTGTCGTGCACAGTAAAACCTCACGTCTGTATATGTCATTGTCCTGTTCTTGAGCCAGAACGCGCAGATGGAGTTCGCTGGAGTAATATTCCTCGAGCTTGGAGGTCATGTCGCCGCTGTGCGCGAGGAGCCGGTAATATTGCGGCGGAAGCGCGGAGGCCGGGATTTGCTCAAACTCAGGAACTGGCCGGCCGGCCCGCTGGTAAAAGGTGCGGAGTGGCGAGAGCGATTCTGGAGAGAGAAGCGAGCTCATGTGTAGCGGGCGTTTTGGTGCTGCGGCAGGAAGAACGCGTGAAGGATGACATCGATCTTCAATAGCGCGCTGCGGTTGAGGACGAGCCAGTCGCCGCTTTCATCGAGAAGCCCGCGTTTTTTGAGCTCGTTGAGCTGGGCGTGAAAACGTTCGTCGATATTCACCGCGAACTTGTCAGTAAAGTAACTGCGCGATACGCGCCCGAGCTTTAATTGAAGAATCAGCTCGCGGATCATCTGCTCATCTTTCGTTGTGGGAAGCGCGCGTCCGATGGGAAGCGCCCCACTTTCAACGGTCTTGGAGTAGCTTTCAAAGTCCGGCAGGTTTTGAAAATGCACGCCGCCGAGATGGCTGAAGCTAGCGACGCCAAGCCCCAGTAAATCGGCGCCTTTCCATAGCTCGTCGCGATACACAAACTTCGTCTTCTCTGGATCGCGTACCGCAGTGGTCGCACTGGTGACGGTATAGCCAGCGACTTCGAGTGCCTCGAATGCTTCGTTTACCCAGCGTCGTTTTGTTGCCCAATCCGCAACCGGTGCGATCAGTTTTCCCTCCACTTTCATCTGCTGGAAAATTCCCGTATTATAAGGCACCTCCATTTGGTAGATCGTCACGCTGTCGGGCATAAGCTCTATGAGCTTGGCGATGTTGCGCTGCCAGTTTGCATCCGTCTCCTCGACCATCCCCGCGATGAGATCGACATTGATCTGTGGAAAACCGACCTGCCTGGCGAAATGGTAAGCCCGGTAAATTTCGTCCTCCCGATGCGCTCGCCCGTTGATTTCCAGAATGTGTTTGTCAAAATTTTCGATTCCCAATGAGAGACGGGTGATGCCGATGTCACGTAGCGCCTGGAGCTTTGCTTCGGTAAGCGTTCCGGGTTCCGCCTCGAACGCCACTTCCTCTGCCTGATTCCAGGGAAGCAATGCTTTCATCCGGTCGGTGAGCGTGGTGAGCTGAGTCACTGAGAGATAGCTCGGAGTGCCGCCGCCAAAATAAATGAACTTTGGATGGCGTCCGGCGATACGGGGAGTCTTTGCGTATTGTTCCAGCTCCCAGATCGCGGAATCAAGGTAGCCTTTGATCTCGTCCGCGTTTTTGTCGGTATAAACTCTAAAGTAACAAAAATGGCAGCGCTTCCTGCAAAACGGGACGTGGAAATAGACGCCCAGTGGATTTTCTGGCGGCGGCGCATGTTTGATGACTTCCCGAACCTCGTCCGCCTTGGCGGCATCCCAGAATGAAAATGGCGGGTAATTGGCAACAAAATAGTTGCCAGCAGTGGTTTGGTCTCCGTCCGCCAAGAGCAGGTCGAAAACTTCGGAAGTCGTGGAAGCCATAGTATACGAGGGGAAAGGCAAGCTGACCCAAGACACTAAACGTCGCAAGGATTTAGTGTGTATACGTATTAGTTTAAAGGAAGAAGGAACAGGCGCTTCGCGTGATGAATGGAAGATTATTTTAAAATAGTGCGGAGCGTCTCGATCTTTTCCATTCCTCCTTTTTTTTTCTCCCTTCTGCTCCCTACTTCGACGCCTTCACTTCAATAATATCGTGTGGCGCGGATTCGCGTTGGCCTGCTGTGGAGACTCGAATGTAACGCGCTTTCTGCCGATGTTCGGCGAGATTGGCGGCTCCGAGATAGCCGAGGCCGCTTTGCACACCGCCGATAAGCTGGGTGAGGACGATTTCGACCGGAGGGCTGACTTCTTTGAGTGCTTCCACACCTTCCGCAGCGATTTTGCGGGTGGAATCCTTTTGGGTGTGGCCGTAACGTGCCGCACTGCCAGCGGACATCGCCGCGTGACTGCCCATGCCTCGGTATTGTTTATAGAGCTTCCCGTTGATTTCCATGATCTGACCGGGTGCCTCGGGACAGCCCGCGAGCAGGCTGCCGCAGATGACCGCGTTGGAAAGAGTAAGCGCCTTTACGATATCGCCGCTCTTTGTAATGCCGCCGTCTGCGATAATGGAGACGCCCTTTTTCGCCGCTGTGATACTGCTAACGTAGAGCGCGGTGAGCTGCGGGATGCCGACGCCTGCGACGACACGCGTGGTGCAGATCGAGCCGGGACCTTGTCCGACTTTCACAATACTCGCGCCCGCGTCTGCGAGGAAATCCACGCCTGCTCCGCTGGTAACATTCCCCGCGAGAATCGGAAGGTCTGGGAAGGCGTCGCGTATTAATATAACGGTATCGCCGACGCCCTGACTGAAACCGTGGGCTGTGGAGACAGCAACGACGTCGCATCCACGTTCGACGAGCGCGCTGACGTGGCCGATGATCCGGTCCTTGTCGAGGGTGCCGTCTGGCTTGCGAACGCCAACGATGCTTGCGCCGCAGAGGAGACGGAATTGAGAATCGCGCGCTGGTTTTAAATGAGAGCCGCGTTCGTTCAGGATGCGCTCGATGTCTGAAAGCGTGAAGAGACCGCGCAGCTTGTCACCATCGCCGACGACGAGGAGTTTGTGAAAGCCGAGGTTCTCGCTGAAGAAGCGGTCTGCACGCGCGATCGGATCCTTACCCAATTCCCGCTCGTGCACAGTGAGCACGCCTGTGCGGGGAATCATCGCCTCGGAAACCTTTTTGGATGCATAACGGGCGCGGACGGAATTACCCGGGAGGAGACCAATTAGGATGTTGTTTTCATCTACCACGGGAAAGGTGCTGAAGCCAAATTCGCGGTCTTCTATCATGGCGAGCACTTCACCTACGGTCTGACCGGCATGAACCTTGATCGGGTCCTGGATGAGTCCATGGACATTGTTTTTGACGCGACTGACTTCGGAAAGCTGCTGCCTTTCCGGCATGTTGCAGTGGATGAGTCCAAGACCGCCCGCGCGGGCCATGGCAATTGCCATTGGGGATTCCGTGACGGTGTCCATGTCTGCGGAGACGATGGGAACATGGAGCTGAAGGCCATCATGCAGTCTAGTGTCGAGGTTGGTGTCCTTGGGGAGAACGTTGCTGTAAAGCGTGGCGAGTGTTACGTCGTCATAAGTGAGCGCCACATCTGAGTGCGCCGGGAAAAACTGGCTCGCGGGCTTATAGAAAGGAGCGTCGCAGGAAGAATCGGTTGCCATATCGGAGACTGCCAGAAAGTCGCAGCGAATGGGAAGTCAGAATTCCAGCGGGATTTCAGAAATGGTCCACGAAGCACACTGAAGGAACGAAAAACGGTTTTTAAGGAACACTCCGAAAAGCACGGAAAAGAAAAGATGAGCGACAACAAATCTCGCTGATGCAAATCACAAACCAGAGAGCTTGTTGATAGAAACCATTTAAACCGTTTCGAATTTCTGCATCGCTCCTCGTGGACGATTTGATTGCCTTGTTTTTGTTTTTTGTAATTACAGCGCCAGTTTGTCCGGACTTTTCGAACGGAAAATAATTTCATGTAACGCAATGTCGCACCTTGCGCATCGGAGAACTTCTCTACAACTTGTCCTATATCACTGTTGAATGCGCTGCGGCTCACGCGAAGTGCGGAGCAGAGCGGCACAGGCACGGGGATAGCTCCAACTATCATGATGAACAACTTCACACCAAGAGCGCAGCAAGTGCTTGCGCTGGCACGCAAAGAAGCAGATCGCTTCAACCACAACTATGTTGGCACCGAGCATCTATTGCTCGGGTTGATCAAGCTCGGTCAGGGTGTCGCAGTGAATGTCCTCCAAAAAATGGGCCTCGATCTTGAGACCGTTCGCATGGAGGTGGAGAAACAGGTGGGCTCGGGTCCCGAGACTAAAATGGTGGGTAACATCCCATATACACCGCGTGTAAAGAAAGTGCTCGCACTCGCGGGCAAGGAAGCAAAGGCGCTAAGCCACAGTTATGTTGGCACCGAACACATTCTACTCGGATTGCTGCGTGAAGGCGAAGGTGTTGCCGCCCGCGTGTTGAAAAATCTCGAAGTGGACATCGAGCGCACCCGGAATGAAATTTTGAAAGAACTCGATCCAAACTTCACTCCGCCGGAAGGTGAACAGGATGCACCGCAGGAAAGCGGCGGCGGAGGAGGAGGAGGGAAGCGCGATTCAAAGACACCAGCGCTTCGTGCGTTTGGACGCGACCTCACTGAGCTTGCGAAGAAAGGCGAGATGGATCCCGTTGTGGGCCGCGCCAATGAAATCGAGCGTGTGATTCAGATTCTTTGCCGTCGCACAAAGAATAACCCCGTATTGATCGGTGAAGCCGGTGTTGGTAAAACAGCCATCGTCGAAGGTCTGGCGCAGGAAATCGCGGCTGGCAACGTGCCCGAACTGCTGCGCGACAAAAAGGTAATCACTCTTGATCTTGCGCTCATGGTCGCCGGAACGAAATACCGCGGTCAGTTTGAGGAACGAATCAAGGCCGTGATGGATGAAATCCGTCGCGCAAAAAACATCATCATCTTTATAGACGAGCTACATACGATCGTTGGAGCTGGTTCTGCGGAGGGTGCAATGGACGCATCTAATATCATCAAACCTGCACTCAGCCGTGGTGAGTTGCAGTGTCTTGGCGCGACTACGCTGAACGAGTATCGTAAATATATCGAAAAGGACGCTGCGCTTGAGCGCCGCTTCCAGCAGGTGAAAGTGGAGGCACCTAGCGTTGCAGACACGATCGAGATTCTCAAAGGCATCCGCCCGAAATATGAAGCGCATCACAAGGCGAGGATTCCAGATGAAGCGCTGAAGGCTGCGGCTGAACTCAGTGATCGCTATCTAACCGGTCGGTTCTTACCGGACAAGGCAATTGACGTCATGGACGAGGCTGGTGCACGCGCCCGGATTGGTTCGATGACGCGTCCGCCGGACGTGAAGGACATTGAAAAAGAAATTGAAGAGATCAAGGCTCAAAAGGAAGGCGCGATCAAGGCGCAGGACTTTGAGAAAGCAGCCTCGTTGCGTGATACCGAAAAGCAGGCCAAGGAACGCAAGGCTGCCATTTTAAAAGAATGGGAAAAGAAGCGCGAAGAAAAGGATGTCGTCGTTACCGAGGATGATATTCGTAATGTCGTGAGCAAATGGACTGGCGTGCCGCTGCACCGGATGGAAGAAGCGGATACCACGAAGCTGCTCAAGATGGAGGAGGAACTGCGTGGCAAAGTGATCGGTCAGGACGAGGCGGTGACCGCCATCTCCAAAGCGCTGCGCCGCAGCCGTGCGGATCTCAAAGATCCACGTCGCCCGATCGGTTCGTTTGTTTTTCTGGGGCCAACCGGTGTGGGTAAAACCTTCTTAGCGCAGACACTCGCCGAATACATGTTTGGTGATCGCGATGCGCTCATCCAGTTCGATATGTCCGAGTATCGTGAAGAGCATACGATCTCGCGTTTGATCGGTTCACCTCCCGGCTACATCGGTCACGAAGAAGGCGGTCAGCTTTCCGAACAGGTGCGTCGCCGTCCTTACTCTGTCGTGTTGTTCGACGAAATCGAAAAGGCCCATCCGAACATAATGAACCTGCTCCTCCAGATTCTGGAGGAAGGCAAACTCACGGATGCGCTCGCCCGCAAGATCGACTTCCGGAACACCATCATCATCCTCACTTCGAATATCGGAGCGGATTCCATCAAGAAAGCCGCGCTTGGTTTTGGTGCGCCGAAGCTCGATGGCAGCTATGAGGAGATGAAAGGTAAAGTGCTCGGAGAAGCCAAACGTTCGTTGCGTCCTGAGTTCATCAATCGATTCGATGATATGATCGTATTCCACCTGCTCGATAAGCCCGACTTGCTCAAGATCGTGGATCTTGAAGTGGAGAAGGTGCTGACACGCCTGAGAGCCAAGGACATTCACATTGTGCTGGATGACAAGGCGCGTGAGCTTCTGATCGAGAAGGGTTACGAGCCAGCTTATGGAGCGCGTCCGATGCGTCGTGCGGTGGAGCGCTATCTTGAAGATCCGCTCGCGGAAGAGTTATTGAAAGGCACGGTCAAAGCAGGCGATACCGCGAATGCAACAGCTGAAAATGATACCTTGATCTTCAGTGTGCCGAACTCTACACAGCAGGAAGCTGCGAGCAGCAAATAGACTTTGTAAAAGAAAATTCCCCCTCCCTGAGGGCGGGCGAGCAAGCCACAATGGTAGCTCGCCCGCCCTTTCTTTTTTACTCCGTATCAGTAACCGAGTTAGCCGAGTTTAAGTTTTAAGAAGAGGAACCCATGAAATCACCGGATATTCCAGATGAGATCGCGGAGATCGGAATGTATGAAAACTTGAAGGAGGCGCGTGATCATGGGCTCGTGATTTCGAGTATGGAGCTTGCCCACTGGATCATTCAGCGCGACGGGAGGTACGTGCTGGTCGTGGAGGTTGAGGATGAAGAGGAGATCAGACAGGCGATTGCCGAGTATGATGCGGAGCAAAAGATGCGTCGTCCTGCCGACAGGGAGAGAGCGAATATGGACATCCCGGGGTATGCCTTGTTTTGTATGCTGGCAGTGATGTGGGGGTTTTGGGTGTTTCAAGCCAAGACAGCCTGGGCGGTGGAGCAGGGAATCGCAGGAAGTGTGGAAATCCAAAAAGGCGAATGGTGGCGTGTCATCACGGCACTGACGCTTCACGGGGATTCGTTTCACTTCATTTCCAATCTTTGCATTGGAGCTTTCTTTTTTGCGTTCGCACTCGCTCGGGCGGGCGGCGGGTTGGGCGCGCTATTGATTCTGACTGGAGGAGCGCTAGGCAATCTCATCAATGCCTGGGCATATCGCGGTGAAATACACAACTCGCTTGGTGCCTCGACTGCAGTCTTTGCCGCGATGGGTATCTTGGTAGGAAGCGGACTTGTGGAGCATCTTGCCGATCGCACGCTTCGTACGGCACGAAGGCTTATCATCCCGATTGGTGGAGGGATGGCGCTTTTCGCGTTTTTTAGTAGCGGCGAGAGCAATGAGCGGATCGACGTCACTGCGCACTTGTGGGGGTTTGTCTCGGGGCTGGTCTTGGGAACGTTTTTATTCTGGCTTACCGAGAACGTGTCGAGGCGGCTTCAAACTCCTGCTGCAGTCTGCGCATTTGGTTTGCTTGGCTTGGCTTGGTTTCTAGCGTTTCCTCATTGAGGATAATGAAGAAAGGTTGATCGTGTTTACCGCTTACGATCTACTAAGCGTGTTATAAATGTTTGCAATCATTCATAAAAACCCTGCGCTTTGTGCGGCTGTTATCCTGGGATTTTTTGGATCAGTTCCGGTATCAGGAGCCGATAAACCAACCAAAGCAGAAGAGCATGAGCAATGGGTAAGAGGATTCTTGCAGGAGCGCGCGCGCGATTTGATTTTTGTGAAAAGCAAGGAAGGCAAGGGAAGTGGCTTCCTGTGCAGCTTCCGCGGAAAAGATGTGCTTGTGACCAATATTCATGTGGTCGCAGGTATGGAGAATCCGCAATACGTAAGGTTAAGTGGCGGACCGGTGCAGGTGGGGCTTGCAGCAGCAGCGGTTGGACACGACGTCATGTGTTTTGGAGTGTCGCCTATTGAAAAACCTCTGGAAGTGATGGAGCAGATCGATAAAGAGGTTGGAGTAGGAGACGACATTTTGGTTATCGGAAATACGGAGGGAGCGGATGTCGCGCTTCCACTTTCAGGTAAGGTGGTGGCGATCGGACCCAATTTAATGGAGATCAGTGCGGAGATTCAGTCCGGTAATAGTGGGAGTCCGATTATTCACAAGAAAACGGGAAAAATCATCGCAATTGCCACGCATCTTTTGCGAAAACCACAGATCCCTGATGATGAAGACAAAAGTGGTAAGACAAAAAGCAAGGGTAAGGAAAAGCAGGATACCCGTCGCTTCGGTACGCGTCTGGACACTATTAGGGAATGGAATCGCGTTGAATGGACTCAGTTTAAGCGTGAGGCGATGCAATATAACCGGATCTGTTCACAAACCCATGAGCTCGCGAATCTGCTATTTGGAATGAAGGATCAAGGAGTGGCTGCTTTGTTGGAGTCCAAAAATCCCTCACTGCAAGATGCTGGTATGCGGTATATGCGAATGCTGAAAAACAGGCAGTCAACGAGATACGATTTCATTCTCGCTTCCGAAAACCTTGTGAATGAAATGAAGGGCACATGTCGCTCGGATGTCTGGAACGCCAGGAATTCGTTTCAGATCGATTTTTTCCGATCCAGGGCTGAGGAGGAAATTCCGTTCAGACAGGAGATGGCGACTATTTTTGAGCAGATAGCGGCTGGTATCACATCCATGAAGGGGCAGTAAGCCCTATCGATGTGTGCAACGGAGTACCCTTTTGGAAATTGGTCGGGCCGACTGGATTCGAACCAGCGACCTCTTGAACCCCATTCAAGCGTTCTACCAAGCTGAACTACGGCCCGACAAAGAGGACGGGGAAGATGCGAGCCTCTGCTACGAATGGCAAGTGTGTTTTGTGGAAACGAACGCGAATGGCGATTTCGTCACATTGTCGGAATGACAGTGGAAAAAACAGTCGCACGCCGCAGGCGGTCTGCCTAGCCTCAGCGCATGCAATCCACGTTACAACTTTCCATTTTCGTCGAAAACAAGCCCGGAACCCTCGCTGCCATCTGTGAGGCGCTGACCAAGGCAAAGATCAATATTTATGGCATGACCATCTCGGACACGGTGGATCATTCCGTTATCCGTCTTGTGCTGAGCGATCCGCGTAAGGCGTTGAATCTCTTTGAAGAGCGCGGCGTGCTGGTGGTTGAAAACGAGGTCATTGTGATCGAAAATGCCAACAAGCCTGGAGCTATGGCTGATGTCGCCCACAAGCTGGAAAAGGCGAAAGTGAATATCGAATACGCTTATCTTGCCACACACCCGAAAGCCAAAACCGGCCTTGCTATCCTGCGTGTGAGTGACACCAAAAAAGGTCTTAAGGCCTTGGGTAAAAAGAAGTAATCCGGCTCGCAGCTCACAACTTGGCGACGAGCTCTTATCCGTAAGCTTTGCTGGCTTTCTCAGGCTTTGCCGCCGTAGCTCACGAAGTCATCGAGATCCAGCACGTCGGCCCAGGTTTTGAGATCTTTGCGCGTCTTGCTGAGCTCGTTTACATACTTGGAGAAAAAGGCGAATGATTCTTCATCACTGTCAGGTCCGCGACGCTCTTGGAATTCGCTCCATTGCTGGATTTCCCAAGGCTCGCGTTGATGTTTCGCGTTCGCCTGAATCCAGTCGAGGATTTCGCCATCGCCTTTTCCTGTGGCGAGTTCGGCTTTTAGCGCGACCGGATCTACCTCGGTAAATTGGATCCAACGCTGGTCCATCGGACAGGCGTAGTGAAAATCACCGCTCTTACCGATCAGTTCCGCGCGGCCTTTATCGAGCATGCGTGGGAGGATGACATATCCGCCGAGACGGACGCGTAAGCTGCGAGGCGGACGTTGGGTGAGGTCGATTGCAGGGATGGTGTTGCTCATAATAATTGATGAAATGGTTTTGGATTAGCTCAGCGCCGGAAATAAATGGAAGCTATTTTCGGCAAAGGCTCCGCACTTTGGGTTTCTTGCTCCGCTCGAATCCGCTTTCCGGTTTAGCGTTTCTCGGGGAGAGAATCGAAATACTTCTGAATGGTGGAGTGATAGCCTGCTGGGACCTTTTCGTTACGGATGGCTTCGCTGACCGATTGCTTCACCGCTTCCACAGCCTCCTTGTAGTCGCCCCTCTCACCGGTTTCACCGACACCTTTGTCTTTCCATTCCATCAGCATTTTTCCCGCAGTGATCTGTGCGTTGGTTTTCTGAGTCTCAAAATTGGTGTTCGTGAAATCGTTTTCCCCGACGCTACCGCCGAAAGCCTGTCCTGGGTTGGGTCCGGATTGCCCCTGCCCGCTTTTGTTCTGCGAGAGCATCTGCTGATACATGGCGGCGTAGGCGGCGAAGCTGTTGCAATTGCCGCACGCTTCGCCACTCAGCTTGCTCATTTGATTGAGTTGACGCGCCATTTGCAGGCTCTTGAGGGCGTCTTCCATGTTCTGCATGTCTTTAAATGCTTCGGCCAGCCGGGCCATTTCCTCCTGGCTGAGTTGAAGGGATTCCGATGCGCCACTTGCTCCGTCTGCAGAGAGACTGTTTGAAAGATCCATTTGTTCCATCGCCCTAGAGAGTGCGTCGTTGATCTCCTTGGATCCAAGCTGCTCCTTTAACTGGTTGGATAAATCCGCGAGTTGCTTGGCGAGCTTCTCCATTTGCTCTTTGCGTGCAGCGGGATCGGTGGCGGCGGCGGCTTTTTTTGCCTGATCGAGTAGATTCTGAATTTCCTTATTCAACTCCGAGGCATCGCCTTTTTTTAGCTGATCGACCATCTTCTGGATATCCTTTTGATTCGCCCCAAATTTCTGGGAGGCGGATTGCATGTCGGCCTTGGGGATGGTGGGGGAAAGACGCTTCCAGTAATCATTTAGATTGCGCGCCTGTTCGTTGAGTTTGCGTTCGTTCAATTCCCGTTCCAAGGGTTTCGCCGTCTTGAAAGTTTTGTTGAGCTCTGCGAGTGCGGTATTGATATGTTCAGAGGTGCGCTTGTCCTCTTTTGTCAGCTCGGCTTTACGCATGGTGGTCGCGATCTTGGTCGCTTCGAGACGCTCTTCTTTTTTGGTAAACTCCTGGCGTTTCTCGTTGAACTTAAACGGATCGAACTGTGGTAGCCACAAGGTCCCGGCAATCAGCAGGAGTGAGGAGACGAGCATTCGCGCCGCGCCGCGTTGCCAGTGAAAAGGGAAGAGCGCTGCGATGTCCGTTTTCTCAGCGCGTGTTTCTGCTTGCTCCTGTACGAGTTGACCAAACTCCTGCTGCATGGAGGCGGTTGCAATGGCTGTAAGGAATAGATCCTTGCTGCCAGCGCGTTCATCCACTTCGCGGGCGACATGTGCGGGGGCTAGTTTGCGATACAGTGTGAGCGCGACGATGGCTGATGTAGTCGGGATGACCCAGAAATAGGTGGGTTTAAAAAAGTCAGGAATGACGCCGAACAAACGGGCTATTAACAGAAGACAGAACAGCCCGATCGTAACGGCGATAAACGCGCGGTAAAAACGTCCAACGTTGGACGCGACTTGTTTACGTAACGCCGCTTTGCGAAGCAGCTGGTTGAGCTTTGGTTGATGCACAGCACTCAGGCTAATGCAGGTGAGGAGGTTTATGAAGTAAGATTTAGGATTTGCGGTCCAGTCTTTAGGAGGCTGCTGAAATACTCAGCGACGCATTTCGTTGGGGCAAAATCTTGCTCTTGATCTTACTCCAAGCGGATCTTCTCCTTGCTCTCTATTTTCGCTCCACCTTCGCAGATCTGGATGACTACTTCTTTTGCTCAGCAGCCGCTGGCTCAAGCTTTTGCGCTTCGGGTGGGCGGACTGCAAACGGTTGCGCCTCCACTCCGACGACGAACATCACTAGCTTTACCGTGGCGGGGCCGGGATTGATGCCGTTGTGTAAAACATTCACGACCTCCGCAAAGGCGTGACCTGCCTTCAGCGTCTCGACTTTTCCTGTCTCCAACTCGACGCGCAGTTCCCCTTCCAGAATGTAAGCAAAACAAGGGACCGGATGTTTGTGCCAGCCGGTCTGGGCACCCGACGGGATTTCCACCAGCACGGCTGTTGCCTCGGCATTGCCGTTGGTAGGATAGACCAGCTTGTTGCCAGCACCGTCCTTCTGTGTTTTCAGCAGCGGCGTGATGACGATCTCGCTCTTGTAAGCCTTTGCGTCATCGGCATGAAGACTGGCCGCGATGAATCCCGATCCGATTAGGAGCAGCCCGCCAAGGATCGTCCTGAGCCTCATGAAACAGCCGGTTGAGCAGGCGCGGTCTTTTTCGCGGTCGAGGAAATATAAAGCTCCCGGAGTTGCTTGAAATCCACTTCCACGGGCGACTGGGTCATGAGATCCACGCCACGGTTGTTTTTCGGGAAAGCGATGACTTCGCGGATGGACGCAGCATTGGCGATCAGCATAACGAGACGATCTAGCCCGAGCGCGATGCCGCCGTGAGGTGGCGCGCCGAAGCTGAACGCGCGAAGCAGATGGGAGAATTTCGCCTCCTGTGCCTCTGGCGTGACGCCCAGCACATCAAACATTTTTGCCTGCAATTCCTTCTCATGAATCCGGATGGAGCCGCCGCCCAGCTCGACGCCGTTTAGCACGACGTCATAAGCGATAGCGCGCACCTTCTCGTAATTTCCGGCTTCCAGCAGCGGCATGTCTTCGGCCTTTGGACGTGTGAACGGATGGTGCACCGCAACCCAGTGATTGTCTTCCGGGCTGAATGCAAGCAGCGGGAAATCCACCACCCAGAGAAAATTGAGTTTGGTTTCGTCCTTGGTGAATCCGAGCAGGTCAGCGCAACGGAGGCGGACGCGTCCGAGCACATCGCACACGGGAGCGAGCTTCATATCTGCGCCGAAAAACAACACGTCGCCTTCGACAAAACCCAACTTTTCGGCCAGCGCTTTGCGTTCAGTCTCGGAGAAAAATTTCACGATCGGCGACTCCCATTCACCGCCAATACTCCATTTAATATAGGCGAGCCCCTTAGCCCCGAATTCGGTCTTCACCCATTCCTCCCATTTCTTGAGCTGTTCCTTGCTCAGCAGGGCAGCCGCTCCTTTGGCGTTGAGCGCCTTGATGCAGCCACCGCCTTCTGCGACGGAACGGAATACTTTGAATTCCGACTTTGTGAAAATCTCTGCGATGTCCACCAGCTCCAGACCGAAACGGGTGTCTGGCTTATCGGATCCGTAGCGGTTCATTGCCTCGTCGTAAGGAATGCGCGGGAATGGCGTCGGAATATCCACCCCTTTTGCTTCTTTGAAGATTTTGACCAGCAATCCTTCGATGAGCGTCTGGATTTCCACCTCGGTTATGAATGACGCTTCAAGATCGATCTGTGTGAATTCCGGCTGGCGATCGGCACGCAGATCTTCATCGCGGAAGCAGCGGGCGATTTGGAAATACTTATCCAGTCCGGCGACTTGTAATAATTGCTTGTACTGCTGCGGCGCCTGTGGGAGTGCGTAGAAGCTGCCGGGGTTGAGGCGGCTCGGCACGAGGAAATCGCGTGCGCCTTCCGGGGTCGGATTGGAAAGCACCGGCGTTTCGATTTCCAGATAGCCTGCGTCGTCGAGATAGTCGCGAGTCGTCTTTGCTACGCGATGACGCAGCTTGAGGTTGCGCTGCATGTGCGCCGTGCGGAGATCTAGGTAACGGTATTGCAGGCGAAGATCTTCGTTTACACTCGGGTCATCAAGCGGGAAGGGCGGTACATCCGCCTTGTTGAGCACTGTGAGTGCACTGGCGACGACTTCAATCTCGCCGGTCACCAGCTTGCTGTTTTCAGTTCCAGAGAGTCGTGCTGCAACTGCTCCGGTGATTTGAACCACGTCTTCAGACCGCAGTTTGTGAGCTGCGGTTGCGACTTCTGGATGTTCCTCGGGACGGAACACAACCTGCGTTATGCCTTCGCGATCGCGCAGGTCGATAAAGATGACGCCATGATGATCCCGGTTTGTATTCACCCACCCGGCAAGCGTTACGGTTTGTCCAATGTGTTCTTTGCGCAGGCTGTTACAATTTGTGGTGCGGTACATACTTTTAAAATAAGGGGCGCGCACCATAGCGGGAAACCGCCAACAGGGGAGAAGTTTTTTTCTCAATGCATCGGCCTAATTTGAATCTTTATGGTGCTTGAATCAACAGGCTTAGCCGTATCTATGCAAAATCGGAAAGCGGAAAACGAAGAGCGGAAAGAAGGAGCGAGGTTTTTGCGGATCATTCACGCGATGTGAAGACATTCACTTTTCAGTGAGCTTTGGCTCTTCACATTAATCGTCGCTTAAGAGATTGAAAAGGACTCGCGCAAATCCCAACAGGATTGAGACCTCCTGGGTTGCAAAACACGAATTACCCTGGGTTGGAGGCACTCATTTTCCGGCAAAACCACCGCTTTTCGCTTCAGTAAAATTCTTTTTAAAAACTGAAATTTCATTCACGTAACACAACTCTCATGCCGAACACTCTTGGAGACAATCCTATGTAGTGTAGTCCGCCGTAAATCGTGAGACATATAATTAAGGCCTTCGTATTGTCTTGAGATGCAGTGGAAATGGGCTTCCAGCAGCAGAGAGTGAGTTTGAAATTACCAGAATGTCTCGTGATTATAAGTTACGTCATTTGCGACGGCCTACAGTAGCTTCCATCACACTTGGAACGATAAGCGGCTATTTCTCCTTCGTGGACTTCGTGTGCTTCGTGGTTCAATCTCTCCGTTTTGATACACCGTTATGCGCATCCTTGTTTTAGCAATTGCTCTCCTGTGGTGCGCCAGGCTGTCTGCATCAGAAGACCGCAAGCCTGGACACTCGGCCCACGGGCAGGCGTTTGATGAAGGGCCGCGTCAGGCGGCGGTTTTGATGGATGGAATGGGCGGCGTGAACTTTCCGATCATGACGAAGAGCAAAGATTGCAGACGGTTTTTCAATCAGGGTGTCGGGCAGCTGCATGGCTTTTGGTATTACGAGGCGGAACGGTCGTTTCGTCAGGCGGCGGTGCATGATCCGGATTGCGCGATGGCTTACTGGGGCATGGCAATGGCGAATTTTAATAATGCGTCGCGTGCAAAGGCTTTTATCAAGGAGGCGACAAAACGGCAGAAACAGGCGGATCGCCGTGGGCAGGCTTACATCGCATCGCTTGATGTATTCTTTACCGATTTCAAAAAATCTGAAACGCAGAAACGGGAAGCGCTAGTGAAGGCAATGGAGCGAATCGTTGCCCGCCACCCGGACGACATCGAGGCGAAGGCGTTCCTCGTTTTTCACCAATGGGATAATGCACAGAACGCTGTGCCGCTGAAATCGCGAGATCGCACCGAGGCACTGGCGCGCGCTGTTTTGAAAAGGAATCCGATGCATCCCGGCGCGCATCATTATCGGATTCATCTTTGGGATGATGCCGACGACGAAGCTCACGCCCTAGACAGCGCGGCGTTGTGTGGTCAGTCCGCGCCCGGTATCGCGCATCTTTGGCACATGCCTGCACATGTCTTTACGGGATTGTATCGTTATGACGACGCGGCCTGGCATCAGGAGGCAAGCGCACGGGTGGATCACCATCAGATGGCTGTCTCGCGGCTCATGCCCGACCAGATTCACAACTACGCGCACAACAATGACTGGCTTGTAGAAAATCTTTCCTATGTCGGGCGCGTGGAGGAGGCGATCACTCTTGCGAAAAACATGATCGAGCTTCCGCGACTCGCGCCGGAGACCAAAGTCGTCGGACGCAAACCGGGACCGGATAAGGACAGCAGCTTTCTCCAGGGACATTCCCGGTTGCGAGAGGTCTTGATGGATTGGGAACGTTGGGACGACATCCTCGCCCTTGAGGATAGTGTGTATTTTGCGCCATCGGGGGAGACAGGAGACGACGCCAGATGCCTGAGAGTAATTGCAGTCGCAGCTTTCCAAAAAGGAGACATCGCCCGTGGAGAGGCAAAGGCGAAGTCGCTCGACGACATGTTGCAGAAGACAAGACAGGAACGTTTTGCCAAAGCCGAAGCGGCGGAACGGCTAGCGAGACAGGATAAAAAGAAAGACGAGGAAATATCCGGCGTGATGGCTGAAGCGCTGCTGCCTTCAAGTAAGCTCGTATCGCTTCTGGAAAATTTGATCACTGAAGTCTCCGCCTGTCGTGCTTTCGCCACAAAATTTTCCGGGGAGAAGGTGGAGATTAAATTCCCTTCGTATGACAAGGACGGAAGTGTGCGCCGAACCCGCCTTTCGCAAATGCATCTCGGAGCGGGAAATGATTATGAGGCGGAGGATCACGCGCGCCGTGCAGTGGAGGAAGGAGAGGGGCAGGTATTGCCGCTGGCAAATTACGCCGATGTTTTGTGGCGACTCGGCAAAAAGAAAGAAGCTGTGGAAGCCTGTCAAAAACTACGCTCGCTTTGCGCCTATGCTGATCTACAGCAGCCGGTTTTCCAGCGTCTTCAGATTTTGCAGACAGAAATGGAGCCGCCAGAGAAGTGGAGTCCGGAACCGCCACTTAAAACTGATGTTGGTGTTCGCCCGGACTTGAAGACGCTCGGACCGGCGCATTGGTCTCCGTTCAAGGCTCCGGAATGGACGCTTCCTGATCAAAAAGGTGACATGCGTTCGCTGGCGGATTTTAAAGGCAAGCCGGTGTTCGTTATTTTCTACCTTGGTGGCGGTTGTCCGCACTGTATCGATCAGCTGAATATGTTTGGCCCGCTTGCTCCGAAGTTTGCTGAAGCCGGAATTCAGCTTCTGGCGGTCAGCGCCGATCCGGCGGCAAAGTTAAAGGAGACATTTGCGCAAATTAAAAACGACGAGACATTTACTTTTCCGATTCTGGCCGACGAAACGCTCGCGACTTTCAAAGCTTATCGTGCCCACGATGATTTTGAGAAGACACCGTTGCACGGCACTTTTCTGATCGATGGAGACGGCTTCATCCGCTGGCAGGACATTTCGTATCAGCCATTTTTACAGCCGGAATGGATACTGGAAGAGAGCCGTCGACTGCTGAAGGTTTCTTTAAGTTTACCGAATTGAAATTGAGCGGGAAGGTTGACGTGGAGCTCTCAGGCGGTTCAATGGCTAACGTCATGAAACATCTTCCTGCTCTAACTATGTGTGCGCTGATGACGATTTCCGGCTGCTCCGAGCAAGAGAAGAAGGATCAGGGAGGAAAGAACACGACCATTCCGGTTACGGTCGTTGAGGTAAAAGAGATTCCGTGGGAGCGCAGTTTGCAGTTAGTGGGAACACTTTTTCCAAACCAGGGGGCGCGTCTCGCGGCGGAAGTGGAAGGGCGTATTGAGGAAACGCACGTAGAGGTGGGAGACAAAGTTAAGAAAGATCAGGAACTCGCGCAGATCGACAAAGCCTCCTATCAAGGGCAGGTCAATTTGCAGACGGCCAACCACAACAAGGCGCAGATCAATGCGGAGACTCAGACCAGAAACATGGAGCGTCTGGATAAGTTGAATCAGTCCGGAGCGGTCTCGCCCACGGCATACGACGAAGCGATGGCTTTGCAAAAACAGGCGGTAGCTGAAGTCTCGGCGACCAAAGCCAGTCTCGGCGGCGCAACGACCTCGCTCAAGCGTTCGACTTTAAAAACGCCTTTTGATGGTGTGATCACCGAGCGCATGCTGACCGAAGGCGACTTTGCACGCATCGGCACGATCATGTTTAATATTGTGGACGATACCGTTCTGAAGTTTCGAGGGGAGGTTCCCGAGCGTGAGGGTGCAAAAGTAAAAGCCGGACAAAAAGTGCGCATCACGGTGGATGCGCACCCCGGAAGGAATTTTGAAGGAACGATCACATGGGTGAATCCTGCGGTGAATCCCGAGACGCGCGGCGTGGGCATGGAGGCGCAGATTAAAAACGAAGCACTTACCTTGAAGGCAAATTCGTTTGCGCGCGGGGAGATCATTATTTCAGGCGACAATCCCGCGATGGTCGTTCCGGTCGAGACGATCATTAATTTTGCTGGCATCAACAAGGTCTTCATCGTGGAAGACGATAAGGCGGTCCCCCGTGAAGTAAAACTGGGAGCAATCCGCGACGGCCAGCAGGAGGTCGTTGAAGGACTAAAAGGTGGTGAGCGCGTCGTAATTGGTGGCCGCACCAAAGTGCAGCCGGGCTCGGCGGTGAAAGTGGAAGCGAAATGAGTTCGCCTCTTCCAACCCCAGAACAGCAGCGCGGCAGCCTCGCCGATCTGTGTATTCGTAGACCGGTCTTTGCGACGGTGATGAATCTGTTTCTGCTCGTATTGGGAATCTTCAGCTATCGCGATCTTGGCGTGGATCAGTTTCCAAACGTAGATATCCCGACTGTTACCGTGACGGCATCGCTGCCCGGTGCATCGCCGGAGGAGATGGAAACGAATGTCACCAAACCGCTGGAGGAGATCATAAATACCGTCGAGGGAATCGACGAGATGAGCTCCAAGACGAGCGAGGGAACAACCCGCATCAATATCGGCTTTCTGTTCTCCCGCACCAAGGACGCCGCAGCGCAGGATGTTCGCGACAAGGTGAATCAAATCATGCCGCGCCTGCCGAAAGGCGTGGAGTCGCCTATTATCGATAAATTCGATCCGGATTCCGCGCCGGTGCTGGCGGTGTGTATCAGCGGACAGCGCAACATGAAGGAGCTGACTTTCATTGCGCAAAAGCAAATCAAAGAAAATCTGGAGACGGTAAAGAATGTCGGCGCGGTTACACTCGCAGGCGGACGCCGTCGCGCCATCCAGATTGCAGTCAATCTTGAGCAGCTCCGTTCGCACAACCTGACCATCACCGATCTCCGCACCGCGCTGGAACAGCAAAATGTGGAGGTGCCCGGCGGACGGGTTGATCAATCGAGCCGTGAACTGACGCTACGCACACTGGGGCGTGTCGCCGAAGTTTCTGAGTTTGAGAATCTGAATATCGAAAGTCGCGGGGGGGTGCCGATCAAGCTGCGGGACGTTGCCACCATTACTGACAGCGTCGAGGAACCGCGTTCGCTCACCCAGTTTAATGGGGAGAACGCCGTCACTCTCTACATCCGCAAACAAAGCGGGACGAACACCGTGGAGGTGATTGATGGAATCAAGAAACGTCTCGATCTCCTGCGGGACGAGTTACCCCGCGATTTGAAGCTTACCATCACGCGTGATCAATCGCAATTCATCCAGCGCTCACTGGACGAGGTGAGTATGCATCTATGGCTGGGAGCTATTCTGGTGGCGCTCACTGTTTTCTTCTTTTTGCACGACTGGCGCGGCACGCTCATCGCCTCGCTGGCAATTCCTGTCTCCATCATCGGCACTTTCGCGGTTATGAAATGGATGGGCTACACGCTCAACAATTTCACCATGCTGGGACTGGTGTTTGCGGTCGGGATCGTGGTGGACGACGCCATTGTGGTGGTGGAAAATATCCACCGCATCATTCAGGAGAGAAAGCTGGATGGAAAAGAGGCTGCATCCATCGCCACGCGCGAGATCGCGCTTGCCGTCGTGGCAACCACACTTTCACTGGTCGTGATCTTCCTGCCAGTCGCTTTCATGGATGGACGTGTCGGGCGTTTCTTCTCCAGCTATGGCGTGACGGTTGCCGTCGCGATCATGGTTTCGCTTTTCGTCTCCTTTACGCTCACGCCGATGCTCGCTTCGCGGATGCTCAAGCACACCGATGACGAGGCGCTCAACCGGAAGCGTGCGGAAGGCGGGATGTTGATGCGTTCCATTACGCGTCGTTACGACACTTTGCTTGGCTGGTGTCTGCAACACCGCTGGATTGTGATAGGAATCTCACTGGGGGTCATGTCACTCACTTATCCTTTGGGCAAACGGGCTGGCTTTGATTTCATCCCGAATGATGACTCCAGCGAGTTTGAAGTCATTGTGCAGACTCCTGAAGGAACGAGCCTCGCTGCCAGCACCGATCTTTTGAAGGAGATCGAAGGGAGAATCCGCGCCATCACTATGGACGGATCGCCGGGGATCACTGACACGCTGGTTTCTATTGGCGATTCCACCGGGCGCGTTTCGCGCGGGGAGGGAAATGTCACCACGGGTTCCATTTACTGTAAGCTGCCTCAGTTGGGTGGGCTTACTTCCAAGTGGCTCGGCAAAACACGCAGCTGGTCACAGTTTGATCTGATGAAAAAAGTGCGCGAAGTAATGCGGAAATATCCTGATCTCCGCACCGGGGTGCAAAATATCACGCGTATTTCTGGCGGCGGTTCCCGCAATGCCGATCTCGATGTGGGGCTGACTGGTCCCGATCTGTCGCAGCTCATTTTTTACGCCGATCAGCTTGTCGAGAAGATGGCTCAGGACGGACATTTTGTGGATGTGGACACCTCGCTTTCCAATCGTAAGCCCGAGCTGCAAGTGCGGATTGATCGCGACAAGGCGATACAATTTGGTGCCAGTGTGCAGGAAGTCGCCACGGCATTGCGAACGGCGGTCGGCGGAGAAATTGTCTCCTTTTGGAAAGAGGGAGATGAACAGTACGACGTATGGGTTCGCGCGGAGTTGCAGGATCGTTCTACGCAGGAGGCGATCGAGCAGGTATCTATTCGCGTCCAGACCCCGGACGGGACGCAGGCGATTTTGCCACTCACCAACTTTGTTCAACTCGTGGAATCCCGTGGCCCAGCGGAGATCGAGCGCTTCCAGCGTCAGCGTAAGATCACCGTGATGGCGAACCTGAACGGATTGGCATTGAGTGGGGGAACTGATCGTGTCCGGGAAATTGCCGCCACGCTGGGGATGCCGCCGGAATACCGTGTGGTATTAACCGGACGAGCCAAACGTCTTCAGGAGACGATGAACAACTTCTTAAAGGCATTCGGTCTCGCGCTCATTTTCATGTATCTGATTCTCGCGGCTCAGTTTGAGCATTTCATTCATCCCGTCAGCATCCTGTTGGCTGTCCCGCTTTCGCTGCCGTTTGCTTTGATGAGCATGGCGATGCTCAATCAATCGCTCGATATTTACGCGATCTTCGGTGTCTTCATGCTTTTCGGTGTGGTGAAAAAGAACGGTATTTTACAGGTGGATTACACCAACACACTCCGGGCGCGTGGCATGGAACGCGACGCAGCGATCCGTGAAGCCAACCGTGTACGCCTACGTCCGATCCTCATGACCACCCTCTTGCTCATCGTCTCGATGATTCCGATCGCCGTTGGCGAAGGCCCTGGTGCTGCCGGACGCGCCTCCATGGCAAAAGTCATTATTGGTGGCCAGTTGCTTTGCTTACTCCTCAGTCTGCTGGTAACCCCGGTGAGTTACGCGATCTTCGATGATTGGGGGTGCGGGAAGTTTTGGAAAAAGAAAGGGGAGTGATGCAACACGTGTAAGTATGTCCTGACACCAATGAGCATAAGATGGATTTCCGCCCGCTTGTACATCGGAAGCTCACACCCAGCTATTCCACTTTCCTAAACTGCTCAGTGACCTGTGCGATGACGATGCCGGCTTTACTGATGGTGGTGTGATTGATCATCGTCCGCCGGTCAGGCTGGAGATACATCCACTGGCTCATCACCACGTTAAACAAGGGGTTTCCGGGTTTGGTGGCTAGGGTGAACTTCCAGTGAAATGTGTCTCCGGATGCAGTGCCCCGCGCAGTGCCGATGATGTCATTGGCAGTTGCCTCATAACGATGCGCGTCAATCCTCCGAATCGCCCACGTGCGGTGTGAGCGCCGGGTGTCGCCGAAAACAAGTTCCTGTTGGATGTGGAGGGTGTCACCCTCCCATGTTCCTTTGGTCTCGGTAGCGACTCGCTCTCGTGGCTTTCCCCTGCGACTTTCCACCACTCCAGTTGACTGGGTCCGGCCGGAGAAAAACTTCTCCGGCTCGAACAAAGGGCGGCCGCTTTGGAAGTCGGAAGATTTCATGTTCGCACAGCTCGTGAAAAGGCACCCACCCCAGAGGCACAGCATGACCCTTGTTAAAAACGCGTGAGGATTTTTGCTAGGAAGTCTTCGGTTCATAGAGAGAGCTTTCTTGTATATTCGAATGCAAACGGCGTCCCAAGTGCATCGGTTTTCCGCATCGCTCGGGACACAGGGAAGCGTCGTTACGGGAACACCCACCCGAGCCGTAGGCGAATCCTATACCCATATTACGACCTCGTTCCCGCCAGACTTTGTTTCGAGGAAAACGAAATCAACTGATGCTACCAATTGTAAATGTTAATTTAATATGGGAGCGTCGGCGGGATGTGATGATGAGTGGGTGCGGTTGACGCGCGAGCGGCGGCGAAGCCGCCCAATGGTGCGCATGCTTCCAGCTTGCGCCTACCCGCAATACTACGCCTAGCGTTGCAGGTGGGCATTCCACGGAAATCATC
>Ga0105047_10003621_pt1 | contig 27202 bp, 19 predicted proteins | sample MAT04_FD_78384 | JGI IMG/M metagenome (GOLD analysis project Ga0105047, IMG submission 78384) | Freshwater microbial communities from Lake Fryxell liftoff mats and glacier meltwater in Antarctica - MAT-04 (megahit assembly) | ecosystem: Environmental > Aquatic > Freshwater > Ice > Liftoff... | reverse complement strand
CGGCATAAGTAGCGCCCTTACTGATCCAACCCGCCGCCATTTGGGCGAGCGGAGGCAGTGGCGCCCTCTCAGGCAGATCTTTCGCCTGGAGCGGCGCTGGCCGCCAGAGCTTGATCAAAGCGGCGGCGCAGATCGGCGGCTCGCTCCAAACTCCACCAGTGGGCGAATCGTTCGCTCGCGGCCTTCATCTCCTGCTGATCGCGCATCTCAATCTCGCGCAGCGCCTCTCGCAACTGCGGGTCGTCCCAGCTCGCCAGCCACGCCTGGCACTGCTCGATGGCGGCGGCTTGATCGTTTACTTCGCCCAGCCGGGTTTGGATCTCTTCCACCGCCGGATAAAGCGTTGAGCGAAAATCGGGATCGAGCGCCGCGGCGAAGATTTCCAGCGAGTAACGCAAGTGCTTGGCCTTGATCCGAAAATCGTGCAACGCCTGCGTGTGTTCCGTGTCCGCCATGGCCGCAGCAAAAAATGGCTCTGCCACGGATTGCAGGCAGGCGGTCGCTGCGCCTGCGAAACTGGGCTCCGGGCCCTTTTCTCGCCAGCGCGCTCGTTTGGCGATCTGACGCGACTTCTCCGCATAGCCGCGGCGCCGCATCTTGACGTAAATCTTTCGCAAGGCCGGCTGGGCATCATCGCGACAGGATTCGATCTTGGCGATCAATGCGGCGCGAGATTCTCCCCCCTCCGATGGCAGCTCCTCAGCGATCCGGCGCCCCAGCACGTCCAGGTTGCGGGCCGCGCCGGCAGTACGGCGGATCCGCTTCAACTGTTTCGAGAGCCATTTGCTCTGCCGCGCAGCCAATAACGGTGCAAATGTGCGGACTGCGGCCAGCGCGCGTCTGGAGGCCACTCGCAACTGGTGTACGTACTCCACGTCGCGACTGCTCTTGAAGGCGGCCAGCGGCAAGTAGAAATCGACGGCGCGCAGTCGCGCCCTCAGTGCCTTGCGAGCGGCGACCGAGACCGGATCACCCGGCGTCGCGCCTTGAATCCATTTTCCCTTGCGCACCCGACGGTCCTTTGCGACGCCCCGCGTTGGTCGTCGATCCGTCGTACGTTGGGGGCAAAACGAGAGATACATCCGATCCGCGACGGCCATTCCTCGCGCCGCGAATCAAATTGGGATTGAGAGCTACTTTTCTTCTTTGTCTTCCGCGGGCTTCTCTTCTTCGGCCGGCGCTGGCGCCGCGCCAGGAGCGGCGAGCAATTGCTCCAGGGCCTTGCCCAGAGCGGGGCCACGGACATTTTCCGCGACGACTTTCCCTTCGCGATCGACGAGGAATGTCGCTGGAATAGAATGAATGTTCATCTTCACGGCCAGCGGGTGCTTCCAGCCGGTCGCTTCGCCTTCGCTGAACAGATTGGCCCAAGGAAGTTGCTCATCGCGGAGAAACTCCATCAGCACCTCGCGATCGCTGTCTAAGCTCACGCCTACGACCTCGAAACCGCGATCGTGATATGTGGCGTAGTTCTCTTTGACGTTTGGCAACTCCGCACGGCACGGTCCGCACCAAGTCGCCCAGAAGTCAATCAGCACGACCTTGCCGCGGTAGCTGGCCCAGTTGATGGGCGTGCCGTCGACCAGCGTCCCTTCGATCTCCAAGGTTTTGCCGACGAGCGTTGCGGGCTTGGCGCCTTTTTCGATCTTGCGACCGTACTTGGAAAGCTCGCGGTCGTCACTCTTGGCAAATACGCCGCCGAACTCCTTATAAGCCTTCGAAGCTTGTTCGTCATTCGCCAGCCGGTTCACAATCCGCACCGTGGCCGAGGCCATCCGCAAGTGGCGACCTTCGGGCGAGTGGCTGGAGAAATAAGCGCGGACCTCTTCCAGCAGCGCTGGCAGATCCTTCACTTCGACACTATCCGCGTTGAGGACGTGATCTTCGAGTTGAAAGAACTTGACCTGCTCGGCAATTTTTTCGTGCTTGTCGTTCGCCAGCGATTCCACGGCGTCGTGCAGTTGCTTGTCCGCTGCGCCGTCACCGAGACAGGCCATATAGTGGAGTTGATCCAACTTCTCCAGGAGCGCTGCGCTCTTAAGCGAGGCGTCGGCGTCCGAGCCCATGATCCGTTCCGTGGCGTCAACTACCGCCAGCGAAAACCCAGGGCGGTTGCGCACGCTCTTGGGTTTGGACTTCATCCGATCGATAAAGTCCAGCAGCTTTTCTGGAGACATCCCTTCGCGCGCCATGTATGGGTTGACGCTGGTGTCGTCGGCCAGCGACGGCGGCTCATCCGCGGCCCGGCTGACAAAGGCAAACGAGCAGGCGACCAGCAGGCCGAGGCTGACCAGCATCCAGAAGCGATTTGAAGGATTCACTGACATGGGGAATGACCCTTTCGGGGATTGGATATTCACTGTTCCAGTCTACCCTGCCACGGCGCGATTCTGGTCACCGGCTGCCACTGAACCCTGGTGGGGATTCCGGTCGGCGGCCAGAACGAATAGCCTACCACGCCCCACCATCCTAACGCAAAGTGGCGCCAGCGGTCGTTTGGAGGGTTTGTCTTCGGTTTGAGTGTCGCGGGCCGACGGTTTTGTTCGCGATTTTCCGCGGATCAGAAATCCTACGGCTTGGCGTTCGACCCGCGGTTGGGCGCCTCCTGAAAATGGGCCGCGTATTCAGCAGGCGCCCTTGGGGATCGTGGCTGCAACACCACGCGACGTTGCTCACGGCTTGATGGTGCGGCCGCCGTCGACCGGCAGGCAGACGCCGGTGATGTAGTCATTCTCCAGGAGAAACGCCACGGCGCTAGCAACGTGTTGGGGCGTCCCTTCACGCAGCAGCAGCGTGCCGGCCACGGCTTCGGCCCGTTCTTCGTCCGAGAGTTCCGGCGGTAGCATCACAGGGCCCGGCAGGATGGCGTTGACGCGCACTCGTGGATTTCTAGCGGCCAGTTCGATGGCGAACGTCCGCGTGATCGTGGGGATGGCGCCCTTGGATGGAAAGTAGGCGGCGTAGTCCTGATAGGGGCGGGCCGTGGCCCAATCGCCAATGTTGACGATCGCGCCGCCGTAAGGCTGGTTGACCATCACCAGGCCGGCCTGCTGGCAACACAAAAACGTCGCCAAGGTGTTGATCTCAAAATGCTCACGGACGTCCGCCGCGGTGACTTGCTCGAGCGGTTTGCTCTTCCAGATTGCCGCACAGTTGACCAAGGCGTCGATCCGGCCAAACCGTTCGACGGTCTGCCGCATCAGACCGACGACGGATTCTTCGTCGCGGAGATCGGCCACGATGGCAATCGCTTCGACTCCGGCCGCGGTGAGTTCTTCGACAAAGTCCTGAGCTTCGGCGATGGACGTGTGCGCGTGGATCGCCAGGCGATAGCCCCGCGCGGCCAACTCTTGCGCCACGGTGTGTCCCACCCGACGCGCGCCGCTGCCAGTGACAACGGCGACGGGAGGCGTGAGAGGGGCCATAAGCAAATTACCAGTGCAAGTTTCAGCGTTTTGATCAGTCTGTCCGGACAAAGGACGCCGCGGATCAAGTCTAGGCCGGCGCGGGCCTGGGTCAAGCGCTCACATGACGGCGTTGTCGTGCTGCTGCTTTTCCTCGACTCCGGGAAAGTGCCGCGCGTGAAATGCTCCGAACGCCAGCAAGGCCGAAACCAAGCCAACGATCAAAACCGTCGCCGTGTATGCCTCGGCGTTGTCGAAGGGATTTACGGTCTGCGGCCAGTGGAGAATCATATAAATTACCGTCGGCAGCACGATCGCCGAGCGCGGCGCGCGCAATAATACCGGAAACGCGATCGCGATCAAACGCAACAGCAGCACGACCACGGCCAGAATGCCGGCGACAGGGAGCAAGATCGCGTCCCCCAGAAACAGCCCCACGGATGCGAGCGCCGCGCCGAGTTCAACAACCCGGGCGCGATCGCTGCGGCGCGGATCGAACGACCAGCCGATACACGTCCCCAGCACAGCCCCAATGATCAGGTGGCGCAGCGCCAGTTGCACCGTGGTGTCCGCGGCCCAGGTCACCGCATTTGCTTTCAAAGAAAACGTCACGCGCAGTTCGGGCCAGATCACCGGCGGCAGCAGACCGGCGCACAACGCGAAGACGAAAAAGCCACGCGTCAGGCGGCTTCCCTCGGACTCAATCAGCGCGATTGTCGCCAGGATCGACACGAGCGTTACGTGGTAGAGCCACACGCCCAATAGCGTCCAGTCGAACATCAGGCCAGTTGCGATTGGCTTCAGCGCGTTGCGCGGCGGAAAAATGCTCCCGGCGGTTGCGAGTTCATAATATGCCAGCACGCCAAACGCCACGCCCATCGCAAGTTCCACCAGCGGATAGCGAGGCGAGATCTTGCAGCCGCACGCACGGCAGCGACCGCGCAACAGTATCCAGCCGAGCACGGGAACGTTGTCGCGCAGGCGGATCGGCGTTTTGCAACCGGGGCAATGCGACGGCGGCTTCAACAGGCTCATGCCGAGCGGCAATCGCCAGGCCACCACATTCAAAAAGCTCCCAATGCACGATCCCAACACAAACCCATACGCAGTCACCAGCATTTTTTTGTGCGACGCTTCCGCGTCGGTTTTGTTGGGTCGGTGATGTAGGGCTTATGAGACGAAAGACTGTGTGGTATCAGGGCGTGGGAGCGACGGCCACCGGGGCTGGCGATTTTAGATTCGGCGTGACGCACAGCCGACGGGCGCGCTCACGGGCCGGCAGGAGCATGACTTGAGCGGGATAGGGATCGTCGTCCGGTAGGGAATCGATGGCGTGGCAGGTTGCCTTGGCCCCCAGCCCTGCGTAGACGACGACTGAATAGCGCGAATTCTTGGGGTTCGGGCCGGCCGCGATCACGGCGCTGGCTGCGTCTGCATAGTTTTCGCCGCGAACCTCGAACGATCCGGCGCCAAACGTCACGGGGAGCGATTTCGCCATCCGCGCGGTCAACGCGTTGGTCGCCGGGCGACCGATTAGCAGCAAGTGATGTCCAGCGATCGCCGCGTCATCTAGTTCCTGGTCAGAGCAGATTGGAATCGCCACGTTACTCCAGCGGCGGGCGATTTTGCTTTGCAACTGCTCGGCGGCTTCGCGCTGGCCGGTTCGATCACCCAGCGTGCCGTAGACGATGATCGCGCTCTCGGGCTCTTCCTCGAACGAGTCGATCGACCAGAAACCGTCTCGCGCCGCGAGCGCTTCGTCGGAGCCGCTTAGCCACTTATCGAAAAAGCTGTCGAGCGATCGGCCGGCCGCCTGTTGCGCCGCCTTGCGAAAATCGGCGGTGGTGACGGCCTGTCCGGCGTGGGCGCGACCGAAGTCGTCCATCAACCGGTCAAACGTCTCGAAGCCTAGTTCGCCGCGGAGCGCGGCCAGCAGCATGACCCCTTTGCCAGCCGCAACGTGATACCAATCTGTGCCTGCAGGGTCACTCTTGGTATCGACCAGCGGAATGTCATGGCCAAGACGCGCAGCGGCGGACAGCCATTGCGAGCGGCGATTGAAGAGCGCCACGTCCAGATGATCTTGCGACCCGCGATCGAGCGGCTTGTCCTTGGCTTCGGCGTGGAGGCCTTTTTCGAGCGCGACGATTCGTTCGTAGCCGGCGTTGCCTGCCGCCAACCACGTGTCAGCGTCGCTCGCAGGCAGAAGCGTTCCCCGCCACGCCGCAGAGAGAGACACGGGCTTGGCAAAGCGGTCTTCTTTTTCTTCCGGAAACGGGACGGCGTCTGCCAGCTTGACGGCTTCTTTGGGCGCGGCGCCAGCGGCGTCGATCGAAAGGAGCGCCCAGTCATTACTGACTAGCGGACGCAGTTCGGGCGAGTGTTCTTGTTCTTCGCGCGTTGGCGTCCAGGCGCGCCCCATTGGAGGGCCAAACAGCGCCCAGCTTTTCATCTCTTTGGCCAGTTTGGTTGTCGTGAACTTGGCGTCGCAGGACGGAAAGGCCGCCAGCGTGGGCGTGGTAAATGCCTCGAAGCCAAAATCCTCGGCCAAACCCCCGCGATGTTTGTCAAACAGCTTCAGCCACGCGCGATCGCGATCGGTCGAACGAAATACCAGGTTCCCAGGCTTGCCGGCAAGCGACGGGAGGGACTCTTTGCGCACGTCGAGATCGCGGCCATTGTTGCAGCCCCAGTAAAAGCCCTTCGTGCCTGCGTGCCACTCGTCCCGGCTGCTGCGCCATAGTTTTTGTTTGTGCGTGCCGAGTTCCAGCATGGCGATTTCGCCGGTTTTGATATCGGCCAGCAGCCACTCGTTGGTGTAGAGCCCGTTGTTGCTCTCGGTCAGAATTTCCACGGCCTTATCGATACTCTCGGCGTATTGCACGGCGCGGCGAATGCGCGAGGCGACGGTCAGGCCGGTGGCGTCAAAGTGGGTTTGCTCGATCGTGGTTTCCAGCACCAGCATGCCGGCGTCGTTCATGTAGTAGTCCAGTCCACTCATGATTCCGCCTGGGTAGCTCTGCATGACGATCCGTCGCCCGGCCGTCGGCTTGAGATCAATCCAGACATTGTACTCGTGAGCATCGGCCAGTCCGCACATGGTGATGTGCCCAAAGACAATCTGGCCATCGGCCGTGGCGGGTCCGGTCGCGGCGAACGCGCTGCAATGGTCCTCGGCCGGGTGCGGTCGCTCCGTGCTGACGGGCTGAGGGAACTTGCCCTCTTCCAGGCCGGCGCCGGCGGCAGTGGCGGTCAACCCAGGGCGAAGGTAGGCCAGTTCCAAGTCGGAATTGATCGTGGCGATATCGATCAGATCGACCGGACGATCGTCGTACTTGCCGCCGGCCGCCGCGGCGCCGTCGGCAATGCCCTTCATCTCTTGGAGATACTCCGCGTCATAGCGGCGCAGAAACAGGGCGTTGACCAGCGTGCGCGCCTCACGCCATGCTTCGACCGGGGACTTGGAGTTTCTCGCGATCGCGCGGGCTTTGATAAACCCAACGATCTCGGCGGCCATCAGGCGGCCATGTTGCACGCCGCGCTCGTATGGAGCCCCTTCAATATGGAGCACCGTCCAACCGGATTGTGGATAGCGATAAGCGGGGCCATAGCGCAGCACGCTGGCCGGGTCTGGTTTGAACTCGGTCGCGGTCGCGGTCGGCGGTGGCGCGTGTTGCAGCTTGGAAAGTTCGACTGGATCGACGGCCCCGGCCGGGCTGGCAAATCCTAGGACAGCCAGCAGGATCAACGGCGTCAGGCCGCGACGGGTTATTCGCATCCAATCATCCTCATTCGATTACAGCCAAGATGGCGGCGGTTTTCTGCGTCAGTGTCGCACGCTGATCTCTGGCATGATCAGCACCGCGCCTTCGCGGCGAATCATCTCGAATCGGGAGGGCGCTCGGATAACTGTTGAGACTGCTCAATTTTAGCTCGCACGCCGCGACATTTAATAGCGTCTGACCGCGTCTCAACCCGATCGACCTGGCCCAGTAAGTGCGCATCGGCCCATCAGCCAGGCGCGCAATCCAATCGTGGCGGCGCGTGCAAGGGTCGGCATCGGAGCCCCAGGCCATTCTACGCAAGAGAGCGGTTTACGACTCGCTGTAAGCTAGCGCGTCGCTGTCTTTTTCGCGGCGACGCTTAATCATCGTGACGATATTGCCGCGCTCGCTGTATTTCAACTCATCCACGAAGGTCCGCATTAAGAGGACTCCGCGTCCGGAGATCTTATCTAGATTCACTTCCTCCGTGGGGTCCGGCAAGTTCGCCGGGTTAAAGCCGGGCCCTTGGTCGCAAATGGTGAACGACGCGTGCTCGCGAGTGACGTGGACCTCGACCTTGATCGATCGATCCTTGTATGGCGCCACCTGGCAGCGCTCTTCGACCAGCGCATAGTATTTGTCGTGATCTTCTTCGAGAAGTTCCGACTTGATTTCCAGGTTGCCGTGGTAGAGGGCGTTGACCAGCGCCTCTTCCAACGCTACGCCCATCCGCACACGCTCGATCTGGTCGAATAGCTCGAAGCGGGTCGCGAGGTCTTGCAGATAGGAGATTAATGGCGGGAACAGCGTGCAGTCATTCTCAAGCTGGAACGCGCAGCGCATTTCGGTCATACGGCTCAGCAGTCGAGCCTGCACTTGACGCGGGCGAGAAGCGTCGAGCACGCCGCGAACTGTGTCCAATAGCGTCTGCGCAAGCTGGCTCTTGGGAACGTAGCTGGCTGCGCCGCGTTCCAGCGCCTGCACCGCTACTTGTTCGTTCCCTTTGGAAGTCATCAAGATGACCGGCACGAACGGATACTGCTCGCGGATCTTGGTGACCAGCTCCAAGCCATCCATCTCCGGCATGACCAGGTCCGTAACGACCAGGGCTGGCACGGACTGCCGCATGAGCGTCAGGGCGTGCGTGCCGTTGGCGGCGTACGCGACACTGAGCTCTTCGTCTTTCTCGATCAAACCGCCCACAAGCAGGCGATCGACCGTCGAGTCATCAACGACAAGCACAGTCGGCATGGCGAACTCCGGTTCTCTGTGCGGACAACGCGTTATTGGGCGGACGGAACGGCGCACGTATCATTCATCATTCCGACCCCGGTGTAAACTCCCGCGGTATTTGCGATAGGCCTGGAATCAGCGTCAGCATCCGCTCGCGCAGTGGTCCCGACGCCGCGATGGCATCTGCCAGGCGCCCGTCGCGACCGAGCGTTTCTACCCCAAAGGCTACCTCCGCCAGGGTCTCGGCGCCGAAATAACGGAGCGTCCCTTTCAGCGTATGGGCGGCCCTACTGAGCGACACCGAATCTCCCGATTCGGCCGCTTGGCGCAAATCCTCCAGCAATTGCGGAGCCTCGATCTGAAACGCAGCGGTAATTTCGGCCAATAGCAGCGGGTCTTCGCCAACACTGGCCCAGGCAACGGCCCAATCGATGCAATCGGCCCCTGCGACCAGACCTGGGACCACGGCGGACAGACTGGCCGGCGCGCTGGTCATCACTTGATCGATTGTGGCGAATAGATCGGCGGCGCGGATCGGCTTTGAAATGTAACCGTCCATGCCAGCGGCCAGGCAACGTTCGCGATCCCCTGTCATGGCATGCGCGGTCATCGCGATGACCTTCACGGGGGGGCGACCGCTTGCCTGCTCGCGCTCGCGAATGGCGCGGGTTGCGTCCAGTCCATCCAACTCCGGCATCTGCACGTCCATCAACACCAGGTCGAACTGCTGCGTCTCCGAGGCGGCCAGTGCCTCGCGGCCGTTATTGGCCACGAACAAATGATGGCCTTGCCGCGTGAGCAGTCCCAGCGCCAGCTTTTGGTTCACCAGGCTGTCTTCAGCCAGCAAGATTCGCAAACTGCCGGACTGGGCAGAGGCGGGCGACTTCTCTGTGGGTTGCGCGGTGGCGTCCAGAGTCTCGACACCCACGGCGCTAGCGATGGCATCGAACAACTCAGATTGCTTAACCGGTTTCATCAGGTAGGCCGAGATCGACAGTTCCTTGCACTGCGGGATGTCGTCTGGACGATCGCCCGAGGTAAGCATCATGATCACCGCGCCGTGCAGGTGTTGATCCTCGCGAATTTGGCGAACCAGGGCAAAGCCATCGACGTCGGGCATATTGGCGTCTGTCAGCACTACCTGAAACGGCTGGCCGACACGCTCGGCGGCCAGCATTGCCGCCATCGCGGCTTCCGCGCTCGGGACGGCGACAGGCGCCATCCGCCAATTTCGGAGCATATCGACCTGGATCCGCCGGTTGGTTTCGTTGTCGTCGACGATCAAGACGCGCAGACCGTCCAGTGTTGCCGGCAAGGCGAGGATTGCGCTGGCCAGCGGAGCGGTTCGCGAACGCCGACCGTTCGGGACGGTTCCCTCGGCAGGCAGGTCAAGCATCGCCGTGAAGTGGAACGTGCTTCCTTGACCTTCTACGCTCTCCAGCCAAACTCGGCCCCCGAGCAAATCGACCAGGGCCGACGAGATCGCCAGGCCCAAGCCTGTGCCGCCGTAGCGCCGCGTGGTGGAGCTATCCGCCTGCTCGAAAGCGTGAAAAATCAACTCGCGTTTATCTTCAGGGACGCCGATCCCGGTGTCTCGCACGGCGAAGTGCAAGAGGAGCGAGTCCGCCGTTTTGCCCGCCCCAGACGCTTCGGGAGCGATCTTCAGGACGACTTCGCCCTGGTCGGTGAATTTGATGGCGTTCCCCACCAGGTTCAGGATTACCTGACGCAGCCGGTTGGGATCTCCGACGACACATGGTGGAACATCGGACGAAATATCGTGGATCAGCTCCAAGCCTTTTTTGTGCGCCCGCACGGCGAGCGACTTCATCGTGTCCCCCACGCTTTCGCGCAGGTCGAACGGGACCGGGTCCAGTTCGAACTTGCCGGCCTCGATCTTGGAGAAATCGAGCAAGTCGTTAATGATCGAGAGGAGCGAATCTGCCGATTCCAACACTAGCTGGATGTATTCACGCTGTTCGGCATCCAGCGGCGTATCAAGCACCAATTCCGCCATGCCGATCACGGCGTTCATGGGCGTGCGGATCTCGTGGCTCATGTTGGCCAGAAACGCGCTCTTGGCCCGACTGGCTGCCTCGGCCGCTTCCTTCGCCTCGCGCAGTTCGGCCTCGTAGCGCTTGCGACGGCTGATGTCGTGCAGAAAGGCGTGAAACATGTACGTTTCGCCCAGCGGCATTGGCGCAATGGCGACTTCGACCGGGAACTCGCTGCCGTCGCGGCGCATGACATTGACTTCGACCCGATTTTTGAACAGCGTTCCGCGGCCCCGCTCCAGGAATTGCCGCACGCGGCGAGTGTAGGCCTCGCGATAGTGTTCCGGCAGGATCAGGTCGCGGATTCTTTGGCCGATGGCCTCTTCGCGCGACCAGCCGAACGCGGCCTCGGCCTGTGGGTTCCATTCGACGACCAGGCCAGCGGCGTCGACCGCGACGAAGGCGTCGTACGCCGTGTCCAAAATCAAGCGAGTCCGCTCGGCGCTTTGACGGAGGCGCTCTTCGGCGATTTGACGGGCCGAAACGTCCCACCACATCCCTTGCACGCCACGGATTTCGCCATTGGCGCCATAGATGGGCGCCTTGAGGACCTGGACGTAGATCATCTCTCCGTCGGCTTTGCGATATTCTTCGATAACCTCCAAGACTTTGGCCGTGGTCAAAACGTGGGAGTCATCGCGGCGATATTTCTCAGCGAGCTCGACCGGGAAAAAGTCAAAGTCGGTCTTACCCCGCAGCTCTTCCAGCGGCCGGCCAACGCTTTCGCAAAAGCGGGAGTTGGCAAAAATAATCCGTCCATCGCGGTCCTTGCCGAAAATGCTCAGCGGCAGGCTCTCGACCAAGGAGTGATATTGCGCCTCGGAATCGCGGAGCGCTGCTTCGGCGCGTTTCTGTTCGTTGATGTCGCGAAAGAAACAAAGGGTGGCCGGACGACCGTTCCAATCGATCATCACCGAGTTAATTTCGATCCACAGCAGCGTTCCGTCGCTCCGGCGAAAGCGAAACTCGTACTGGTGCGGCACGTCCTCGCCCCGCAACCGGCGCAGATAGCGGTCCAGTACCAGCGGGCGGTCTTCCTCGGCGATCACTTCCGTGAACGGGACCTTGGCGATTTGCTCCGCCGTGTAGTCCAGCATCTGGAGCAGCTTGGGGTTGTAAAACTTGATCATGCCGTCCTGCGCGACACAGATGCCGTCGTTGGCCGTCTCGATCAGCAGGCGGTATTTGACCTCGCTATCGCGCAGCGCTTGTTCGACCGCGCGCCATTCGCCGGAACCGAACTGGCCACCGCCGTTCACCAATTCCGCCGCGTTGGCCGTCGCGGCTGGCGGTTCCTGCTCCGGTAGGGCGCCCAGCGCGCGGCGCCACCAACTCATGCCGAGGAAAAAACCGACTCCGGCCAGACCGGACAGAATCGCTCCCAGGTGTTGGAGCGCAGGCTCGTTCGAACGGAGCGCGTCGTCCGAGTTAGCGAGCACTGCCAGTAGCGTTGCGGCCGAAAAAAACATGACAATTTTGCAAGGAACCTTGCGATCCAGCGCGCCAAAGCGAGTTGTGCGTTACGTTGAGACCAAGCGCAGTAGAATCCACGCGCGCCGGTGGTCCTAAAGTGGGAGCGACCGCCGCGAAGTGTCGTGCTACGATTTAATGTCGCAGACCGGCGGTCCGTGTCAATCAAAAAGGGATTGGGGCGGCATCAGCCCGGATTTCACCTTCCCTGAACAATCCATCGCAACGGCAGTCCTACTATGAGTCCAGACACGGATTGGCACTACGAAACGACAAAAGCGGCGGATTACATCGCGGATCACCGCCGGACCGAACAGCACGGCGCGATCGCTTGGGAGCCCAAGGGAACGGTGCTGGCCTTCATCAACGCCAGCGAATCGAACGATCGTCGCGCTAGTATCAAGGCCGCACAGCAGACGATCGCGGTCGTTCGCCAGCGCCTTGAAACAAAAGGTATCAAAGTGCTGGGCCTGGCCGGCAGCAGCGATACCTGCGCCTGGGCATTGCTCTGCACGACGGACGATATCGGCCTGGCACAACGTGCGGCCTACGACGCCTGCCAGATCGTGGCGAGCGCGGATCCACACTCGGCGGAAAAAGAACGCATGGCCCCGCTCGACAAGACAGGCGTGCCGATCGACAACAAGCAGGCGCCTTCCACGGCCAGCATGGTCTTTAAACGCCTGCTGTAGTAAGTGACTGGCTGCTCGAGCAATCGCTCTTTTAGGCGCCGGTGGAACGGGCCTCGGCCGCTACGATATCCGTTGTCGCAACGTCATCGCCGGTTGCCGAAGATTCTTCTGGCGTCGACAAATGCAGCGGTAGCGCGCCTTGGCGCTCTGCGTCATGCGCCTCTTGGACCATCAGCCAGGCGGTGGGCGCCACCACCAAAGCCATGCCGGTGAGCGTGGCCGGGGTGAACGATCGCCCTGTCAAGACGATGTCAAACAGCATCGCAAAGCCAATCTGCGTGAGCGCCACGACTGACACCTTGGCCGGGTTGCCGGCCGCAAAGGCCTTGGTCAGCAAAATCTGACCAACGGTCGCGGCCAGGCCCACGCCCAACAGCATCGTCAGCAATCGCGGGCTGGCGAAGTTGGGCATGCCGTGGGTTCTTGGGAAAAACAGCAGAGCCGCGGCGCAAAAGAGCGTGGCGACGCCAGAAAAATGGACGACGATCGCCCTGACGTCAATGTCGCGCAACCGGTGCAGGCCGAGCATCGCCACGGCGGTGGCAAAACTGCCGGCCAATACAATCAACGCGGCTCCATTAGCGTCGCTGGCGTGCGGTTGTTCGACGAGTGCTACGCCGCACACGGCAGAGATCACGGCGATCCAAACGCCTAAGCTGGGCTTCTCGCGCAAAACGGGCCATGACAACAGCGCCACCCAAACTGGGAAAACGTTCGAGAGCGTAAAGACGTCCGCCATTGGCAGCCTCGTTAACGCGTAGAACGTGCAGAGCATGCTAATGCTGCCGGCGATGCTACGTAGCCAGAGCGTGCGCGGTCGCAAGAAGACCAACCGCACGCCGGCGCTTTTGGCCAGAGCAAACGAAAACGCCAGTGCTAGCGCAGCGCGGGCGAGCACAATCACTTGCCAGTCACATTCGGCTTGTAAGCCCGAGGTGAAGGCGCCCATGCAGGCAAACGCCAAGGCTCCACAAAGCATCCACAGATAAGGGAGCACAAGATCTCCGGCGAAGCCGCGGTAAACCAGATAGCCTGTCGATTGGTTTGCTTTTGCGCAGCGACAGGCGAAGTCCCTATTTCACGCGGAAAACGCGTTTGCCGCAAGGCGGGGTACGATCTCGTAAGTTTGGCGCAAGGCGACTTTTCTCGCGGCTTTCCCTAAGGTCGAGGCGGCTTGATTTCGACCTGTCTCCGGTCTATCGTGCGAACCAGACGCGGGCTGCGTTTCGGCCACGGGCCCATGAGCGGTCGCGGTATCCAAGAAGTACGAACGGAGAGTGGCGGATGTTGAGGAGCCTGATTTCGCTCGCGCGATGCACGACCGCGGTCCTCTTGATCTTGAGTCTGGCCGGCGCATGCCTGGCAGCCGACGCCCCGGCGAAAACGAAGAAGGTCCTGTTCCTCGGCATTGACGGTTGCCGCTTTGATGCGATAAAAGCGGCCGAAACGCCCAATCTCGACAAGTTAATGGAGCAGGGTTGCTACGACGAGGATTGCCAGATCCTAAGTGAGCGATTTCAGGGGAATGACACCATCAGCGGGCCGGGCTGGTCGAGCATCTTGACCGGTGTTTGGGCCGATAAGCACGGCGTGATGGATAATGAGTTCAAGGTTAAGAACTACGACGAATACCCACACTTCTTTTCGCGATTGAAGGAAGTGCATCCGAAGGCGCGGACTGCTTCGTTTGTGGATTGGGTACCGATTCAGATGTATATCGTGCGGTCGGCGGACGTCGCCAAAGTCTTTCCTCCGCTTAACAAGGATTACGACGCCGTCGACGTGATGTCGACCAAGGCCGCGATCAAGGAATTGAAGGAAGAGGATCCCACGGTCCTGTTCCTGTATATCGGGCAGGTCGACGAGGCGGGGCACGCGAATGGTTTTCACCCGACGGTATCGCCGTATCTAAAGGCGATCGAGCGAGCGGACGCTTTCGTCGGCCAAGTGCTGGATGCCGTTAAATCGCGCAAGACGTTCGATCAAGAGGATTGGCTCGTGCTAGTGACGGCCGATCATGGCGGCAAAGGGACGGGACATGGTGGCGGTCACAAGATCCCAGAAATCCGCAACAGTTTTGTGATTGTTTCAGGCGATGCCGCCAAGCGTGGCAAACTGGAGGAGGACACGTTCCTGGTCGACGTGCCAGTCACAGCGCTCAAGCACCTGGGCGTGGCTGCGGATCCCAAGTGGCAGCTCGATGGCCGCCCGGTAGGCCTGAAAGATGAGACCAAGAAATAACCACCCGCGACGGCTATCGCGATTACGCAGTGGGCGTCAGACTGAGCCGCTGCATTTGATCCAATTTTAAATCTGTAGTTTGCTTTAGAAGGGAACAACCTTGCTCGTTCACAACGTCTATTTCACGCTCAAAGATCGTTCGCCGGCCGCCACGCAACACCTGTTGGCCGAGTGCCGTAAATACCTGACGGATCACCCAGGCGTGGTGCTATTCGCCTGCGGCACGCTATCCGACCTGAGCCGGCCGCTGAATGACCGCGCGTTTGACGTCGGCCTGCACGTGGTCTTTCAGGACCGCGCCGCGCACGATGTCTACCAGACCGCGCCGCGCCACCTGGAATTCATCGAAGGCAACCGCGACACGTGGCAACAAGTTCGTGTCTTTGATAGCGATTGCTAACGCGGGACAGCAAACGCCGATCCGCTAACGCGGCGCGGATTCCCCAGTGGACGCTGGCACAGGATTTGGGGCTGCATGGCTGGGCGCTGTTTCTGTTTTCTTGTAATCGCCGCGGCTGAAGTATTTTTCCAGCCAGACGTACAGCACGATAAACAGATACCGGCTTCCCATTTCGCGAATTTTCAGCTTTGCCACGCCACTGCGGCGGTTGCGCCAAGTGATCGGAATCACCGTCCAGCTATAGCCGCGCACGATCGCTTTCAGCGGTAGCTCCACCGTGAGATTGAAGTGGGGCGACAGAAACGGTCGACAGCCATCTAGCGTAGTCATCCGATACGCCTTGAAGGCGTTCGTCGTGTCGTTCAGCGGAATGCGGAACAACATTTTGATGAACCGGTTGGCCATCCGATTGAGCCAATACTTGGTCCAAGGGTAGTCAATGACTCCACCCCCTTTGACAAAGCGGCTGCCGAACACGGCGTCGTAGCCTTCGGTCAGTAGATGCCAGTAGCGGACCACGTCGTGGCAGTCGTCCGATTCATCGGCCATCATCACCACGAGCGCGTCGCCAGTGGCAACGTCAATGCCACGGATAATCGCGCTGCCAAAGCCGTGCGGGCCCTGATTTTGGATCGGCTTCAGCTCCGGAATCCGCGTCATCAGGTCCGTCAGAATGCTCCAGGTGGTGTCGTCGCTGCCGTCGTCTACCACTACGATCTCGTGCGGCACGTTCTGCAATCGCAGATCCAAGTGCAAATGCTCGACCGTCGCCGCAATGCAGCCTTCTTCATTGCGCGCAGGGATTACGACCGATAGCCGCGTCAGCGGCGGAGCCAAAGGGTTAGGACGCGGAACAACCATTTTTGTTCGATGCTTTCGCATCGGTTGTGGGGCTTGATTCTTGGGACGCTGCTACGTGAATACTATTAGGCCTGCGACAGGTCCAGCCACTCGGGGTGTTGGCGATGATGCTCGGCAATCGCGGATAATATATCGTGAATCGTCCGACGAGGCTGCCAGTCAAAGGCCACTTGGGCGCGGCTGCTGTCGAGCACAACCCAGGGGACGTCGAACGGCCTGGGGCTGCCGTCCGGGGTCACCGCGTGCGGGCCGAATTCTATTTCGCAAAAGCGGCTGACTTGCGCAAGGGACATCGTGTTGGCGGCGCCTCCGGCGACGTTCCAGATCTGCCCGCTGCTCTGGGCGGGGTCGGCGATCTGTTTGAGCAGCAGTTCTGTCAGGTCCTCAGGCGATAGAGCGTCTCGCGCCTGGTGGCCATGCCCGCCGAATCCCAGATAGCGCAGCGGCCGCCGCAATGCGTAGGCTCTTACCCAATACGAAAAAATCCCCTGCTCTGGCACGCCAAACTGCCCTGCGCCGGCCAAGACGCCGCAACGATTGATGATCACCGGAAAGCCAAACGACTGACCGTACTCCAGGGCCATCACCTCCGAGGCGAGCTTGCTTGCGCCGTAGAGCGAGATGGGCGCCGCGGTCGAAAAGTCCTCGGCAATGCCGCGCGCGGTGCAGCCGTCGGGCGCATCGCCAGTGGCGTCAAACACAAATGACTGGTCAACCACGGTCAGCGGAATGCGGACAATCGCCGGAATATTGTAGACACGACTGGTCGAGAGGAGCGCCAGGCCGGCTCCGGCGCGGCGCGCGTATTCCAGCACATTGATCGTGCCGAGCAAATTGTGCTCGATCAGTTGGCGGCTGCTGGTGCGGCCATCAATTCCGGCCAGCACGCTGGCGTTGGCGGCAGCGTCAATAATCCAGTCGCAAGTTGGCAGCGCGTCAAAATCGCTGGCAGCGCGGACATCGCCGTGGCGAACCGTGACGCCCGCCTGCTTCAATCGCCGGCGGTTCAACTCGCTCCCCGGCCGAATCAGGCTATCGATCCCCACGATCTCGGCGTCAGAGAGCCGCTCGCGTAGCGCAATCGCCACGGAGCTACCGACGAACCCGCAGATGCCAGTGATCACAATACGCATGGAACTTGGTTGGGTGAGGAAGGACTGACCGAGGGAAGCCGATTTTTACGTAGCGCTGGGCCTCTGCCAAGCCTACCTTGTTTCTTCCGGTTGAGGGACAGGCAAAAGGCGCCTTTCGATGGTGTACGGAGCCGCAACTTCGACGATACCTGCGGCTTTGGCAATCGCTGGCATCGCTTCCGCGGACGGTTTAAGCTGATGGCCAAGCGACCGCCCGCAAATCGCACACCCACGCACCGCAAAACGAAAGGTCTCACCCATGCGTCTCACGCTTACCTCGGGTCGTCCCGCTCAACTGTTTTCTTCACCGGCACGCTCGCTGTGCGTTTCTGTGGTTTCGTCCATCGCCCTGGCGCTAGCGATTGGCGCGGTTGCCAGTGCGGACGACGAGCGGATTGTTCCGCCGCGCGAAGGGAAGAGCGAAACGATTCAGCTCTTCAACGGCAAAGACCTGAAGGGCTGGATTGGACACGAGACGTTATGGAGCGTGAAAGATGGCGTGATCATTGGCAAGAATACAGAACCCGTGCCGGTGAGCACTTACCTGTTGACGGAGCGCAAGGACTTTACGGATTTTCGTCTGACGGCCACCGTGAAGCTGGTCGAATCCGAGATGCACAGCGGAATTGCGATGTGGGGCCGCAACGCGCCGGAGCATGGTGACAAGTACACCTTTGCCGGGCACCTGGTGATGTTTCCATCGGGCTGGGGCTTTTACGATCTGTTTGGCCGTGGTGGTCTCAAGGTGGACGGCGAGCCTGCCAAAAAAGTTGGCAAGCAGCACGATTGGAACGACCTGGAAATCCTCGCTCAGGGGAACCGCATCCGATTGGTGGTCAACGGCGTGCAAGTAGCCGACTGGCGCGATCCAGAGGCCAAAGCGATGTACGAAGGCCCAATTGGCCTGCAACTTCACTCCAACAAAGTGCCGCAAGAGATCCACTTCAAAGACCTGGTCCTGACCACGTTCCCTGAAGACAAATTGACCACGCTCAAGGCGGACGAGAAGAAGTAAGAAGGGACACTAATCGACACTAATCTCCACTAATGCTTTTTATTAGCGGAGATTAGCGAAGATTGGTGTGCTTAAAATGGATTGCCACTACTGGGACGGATGGCGCTTCGCGCTAGTGACGTAGCACTCACGGTCCCCGTGAGGTAGCCGCCGTTGAGCTGTGGCGAGCTGTGGCGACGCAGCGTCAGCGGTGGTTGAGCGCCGAAACGGCAACATCACGCCTCGCATGATGGCTATGGACGACGGCACATCACGCCTTGCCTCCTAAGCCAGCACGTCAAACACCGGTTTGCCGGCGGCGATGACTAGCGGCCGATTGTTGGCGTCCATCACTTCCTGGCCGGGGTCGATCCCTAGCAGGTGGAACATCGTGGCTGCTAGGTCTTCTGGGCGGACCGGGTCACGCGCTGGGCGGGCGCCGTTCTTGTCGCTGGCGCCGTGGATGTAGCCCCGTTTGACGCCGCCGCCGGCCAGCAGCACGGTGTAGCAACCGGGCCAGTGATCGCGACTGACGTTTTCATTGATCTTGGGGGTGCGGCCGAATTCTCCCATCCACACCACCAGTGTCGTATCGAGCAGTCCGCGCTCTTCGAGATCTGTCAGCAGCACCGGCAGCGTTTGGTTGGTGATGGGGAGGTGGAACTTTTCAATGATCGGAAACATGCGCGTGTTGTTGAACCCGTGCGTGTCCCAGCCGCCGCCTGTGGTGCTTTGCCCGCCGATGGAATTGCTGAAGTAAACGTTCACGAACTTGACGCCGGACTCCACCAGCCGGCGCGCGAGTAAGCAACTCTGCCCATACGTAGTGCGGCCATAGCGATCGCGGACGTTTTCCGGCTCGGCGGCCAAGTCGAACGCCTGCCGCACGCGCGGCGCGTTGAGCATGGCGAGTGCCCGTTCATAGTACGAATCCAATCCGCGAGCTTCGGCCGAGTAATCCAAAAGCTTCGACTGCCGGTCAATCAATTGCTGAATCTGTCGCCGACTCTGCAACCGGTCCGAAGTCAAGTTCGCCGGCAGACTGAGCTCCGGGAGCCGAAAGTGTTTACCGGCCGGGTCTTCGGTCACTAGTAGCGGATCGTGGACTTTGCCCAGGAAGCTGGCGTGCTGGCCCGGCGTGATTTCGCCATCGCGCAATACGTACGGAAACGCGGCGAACGTTGGCATCTCATCCGCGCCCGGCGCCAGTCGATCTACTATCGAACCGTACGCCGGAAATAAGTCCAGCGTGTCGCGCAGGCGAATATCGTCCGATGGCGGCGCGCGCCCGGTGAGGGCGTAGTACGCCGCCGAATTGTGATTCTTCATCTCGTGGTTCACGCTGCGAATCAGCGTCACCTTGTCCATCACGCGCGCCACGTCCGGAAGTTGTTCGCAGATGTTCAGTCCTGGCAGGCTGGTGGCGATGGACTTGTGCGGCCCGCGGATCTGTTCCGGCGCGTCGGGTTTCATATCGAACATGTCGATATGGCTGGGCCCGCCAAATTGATAGAGAAAAATGACCGACTTCGCCCGCGCAGGCAATTTACGCGGTGCGTCCGCGGCTGCCAGCGCGCTATGCCAGTTCAAACCCAACAGCCCGGCGCCGCCGATAGCCAGAGCGCTGCGCCGCGAGGCCTTCAGGCCTTGGAATCCGCGACATGCGTAATCGTGTTTGTTGTTTTGTGCGCTCATGGCGAAACCTGAATCCGCGAAGGTGAACCGGCAAACTTATCTTCGCAACACGAACTCTTTGGCGTTGAGCAAGCCCCAGACAATGTCCTCGAGCGCGCGGCGGCGGTCCGAGGCGTTCGCGACGTAGTCGCAGGTTGTGGAGAGTTCTTCCGAAGTGGGCGCCCTCGCGAGCGAGGTCCAGTAGAGTTCGTCGATCCACTCGGCGATCGGACGTCCGTCCGCCGCCAGTTTGGCGACACGGCCATCCTCGCGTGCGAGTAGATCGTTAATCATTGGACCGCTGATCATGGCGAACGCTTGCGAAAGCGTGGTCCCGGTCGAGCGTTCGCACTCGCAAGACATCAGGCGTTGTGGTTTACCGAAGAGCGTGAGGAACTGATCGTCCATGCTGGGGCCAGACTCGCGCAATCGCACCGCAGCCACGCCGGGAATCTGCGTGGGGCCAATCCCGCGTGGATAGCCGTTGAACTTGGGCTCCACGCCGGCGACGCGATGCGACGCGTCGAGCAGTTGCTCCGCCGAAAGCCGCCGCACCAACGCGTGCGAGAAATTGCGATCGTCCTCGGTGCAATCGGCGTTCGGCTCACTGGCCAACTGATAGGTTCTGGAGACAGCGATCCGCCGCACGAGTTTGCGTAGATCGAAATTCTGCGCGGCAAAGTCCTTGGCCAAGGCGTCCAGTAGCGGCGGATTCACTGCGGGGTTGGTATCGCGAACGTCATCGATGGGTTCCACTATGCCGCGTCCCAGCATGTAGTACCAAATCCGATTGACCTGCGCCGCGGCGAAAAATCGGTTCTGCGGACTGGCGACCCAATCCGCCAGCGCCTCCAGCCGATCCTGGTCCTTGGCGACCTTGGATTTCGGCTCGCCCAAGAACCGCGGCAGCGCCGGCTTGCGGGTCCGCGGATCGGTCACTTCTCCCTCGCGGGCCATCCACACAATCTGCTCGCCATCGAACTCGTGCTTGTCGTTCTTGTCCCGGCGATTGTTTTCCAGCACTTTGTATTCGACGCGGGCGAAGAAGCCAGCCCAGCGGTAATAGTCATCCTGCGTCCAACTCTCGAATGGATGATTGTGGCATTTGGCGCATTGCAATCGCACGCCCAAAAAGACTTGCGCCACGGCCTCCGAGCGACTGACCGGATCGCGCAGCGCGCGATAAAAATTGGCCGGCGCGGATTGATACGTGCTGCCCCGGGCCGCTATCAGCTCGCGGGCGAACTCGTTCATGGGCTTGCCGTCGGCGATGGCTTGCTCAATCCAATGATGAAATGCCTGCACGCCCTTGCGGTCGAGCGTCTTTTCCTCGTTATGCAGCAGATCGGACCAACGGAGCGCCCAGGCCGACGCAAACTCTGGCCGCGCGAGTAATTGATCGACCAGCTTCTCGCGTTTATCCGGCGACGTGTCCGCGACAAACTGCCGGGCTTCTTCCGCCGATGGGGGAATGTTCAGCAAGTCAAAAAAGACTCGCCGCACAAAGACACTGTCCGAGCAGAGTTCCGCCGGCGTGATCCGCAGCGAGCGGAGCTTGGCCCAAACCAGGTCGTCGATGTAATGTCCTGGAGGAGGATCGGGCAGGTCAAAACCTTCTCGCGCGGGGACAAACGCCACGCGGACGGCGACTTGCTTTTGTAGGTAGCGGACCAGCACCGCGGTTTCGCCAAATGCCTGACGCGTGACCTGGCCATCATGGTCGACGCTGACCAACCGCTCGGCCGGATCGTAGACGGCCAGGCGGGTGACGTCGCGCTCGGAATTATCATCGAACCGAGCGATCACCCGCAGTTGCAACGTTTCCTGGGGCTCGGCGACGACGGCGAACAAATCAGGCTGCGCCAGCGCACGTTCGGTCGGCGAGGCGCCGGTTGATGCATCGGCAAAGGTGACCTCGAGCGATGTCAAGTTAGGCGCGGTTTCAACATCGTCCGTTGCGCCGGCGTTAATCCACGCTTCCAGTAATTTGTATTCGGCTGAATCCGTTTGGAACCGTTGGCCCCCTTCGTGCGCCACCTGCATGGCGGGCTTGCGGAGCAGCAGACTCTCTGCCGAGTTGATGCGATCGACGCGCCGCCCGGCCTGGTCGCGGACAAGCTGCGCCAGGTCTTCGGTAGCGTCCTGACCGCGGAGCGAAAGGCGAAAGCCTCCCTTGCCGTTTTGATTGCCATGGCAGACGCCCTGGTTGCATCCGGCCTTGGAGAGGACCGCCATGACGTCGGTGCGAAACGAAACGTCAGCCGCCGCCGCGCACGATGGCATTCCGGCAGACAGCGCGCCCCAAGCGCAGCATGCACAACAAACGAATTGCAGGAGGAATCGAATCATCAGGTCAGGCGGGATGCGGGCAGAGGATTCTTGCAGGCAGTAGCTCAGACGCTGGAACAATTGCGGCAAACGGACGTGGTGAACGGCGAACCGAGGTAACTCATCAACCTCCGAGCGCGGATGCGATCGCTTCGTCGAGCGATCCGGGGCTGCCGTGATTATGCCAGACGACGCGACCATCACGCCCGACGACAAACAGCGTGGGGATGAACTTAATGCCGAGCGAATCCGCGGTGCTGGCTCCGTAACCATTTGGCCAGGGCACACCCGCCTTCTTGACGAAGTCTCGCGCGTCTTCGAGCGTGTCCGGAGCATCTTGTGAGAGACCAAAGAACCGGACACCGCGTTCCTTGTAATGCTCGTAGGTTGCAATTAACTCCGGCGTGGCCTGTTTGCAGGGACCACACCAGGAAGCCCAAATATCGACGACAAAGACCTGCCCCTGCAATTCTTCCGGCGAAGGGGCGTCGCCATTGAACCAGCCGTCGGCCGTCAGGGGCGGAAACGGAGAGCCGGGAGTGAGTAGCGCGCCGGGCTCGGCCAGATTCGTCGGGCAGCCCATGCCACCGGCGTTACGAGAATGATCGCAGCCGGACGTGGCAGAAAAGGTGACGACGGCGAGCAGCAGCAGGCTGGCCGCCACGGGTGACTTTACCTGGCGAATCATTTTGGGTTCCTCGCTCTTTGTTGCGTTGCGAGCGCGGCCCCAGGGCGCCTGGGATGTAGTTTACCAGATTTTGCGAGGCCGCGCCTTCCAAAGATCGGTCCGGCGCGTGCGAAAACCGCGCCGGCGCCGGCGGTTACTGCTTGATCCGGTCGCTACAAAAGGCAATCCGGCGGCCGTCCGGGGACCAACTGGGGTCCGAATTAAACGAGGTAAACTCCTGCCCCGGGATTTCGACCGGCGAGTTATTGCCTGCAAATGTAATCAATGAGATCCGCTGTTGGTTGCGCTCGTTCACCTTCCAAAGAACAATCTGCTTGCCGTCGGGCGACCAACTTGGAATCCAGCCAACGCGACCCTGAAAACGGACCCGGGGAGGGACTTCCTTGCCGCTGGAGGGCGTGACACCGAGGATCGCGGGCTCGTTATTGCGGTGGGCGATGTAGACGATCTGCGTTCCATCAGGCGACCACGATCCGCTGGTGACATTGCTGTACTTATCGAACAGCACACGCTTGCGATTGTCGCCATCGATCACGTAGATGGACGGAAATCCTTCATGACGGCTCATGAAGAGAATCCGATTGTCGATTGGCGAGAACCTGGCCTTTTCGCCCTCGCTGTGCCACTTTCGATTTGTCCCGTCGACATTCATGGTGTAGACGCCCGGCTTCTCACCTCCAGGGCTGCCGCGCTGGATAAAGAAAGCGATCTGTTTGCCATCGGCCGACCAACTTCCGTTGGCGCCGTAACCCAGATCGGCGATTGATTTTCTTTGATCGTCCAATCGCACGGTGTAGATGCGCGAGGGAGGTCCACCGTACACCTGGGGTGACGCGTCAAAAACCAGTCGCTCGCCGTCTGGCGAATAGCAAGGCGTTCCGTGCCAGACCATGCCCTCGATGGCCACGACTGGCCTTGTGTTCGATCCATCGACGTTCATCGTGAATAGATGCGAATGCCTGGGCGCCGGTTGCGCACAACAGACGGCGGTTGAAAGTTGCCAGGCGATTGCGGCGCCGAGAATTGCACGCATTAGGAAACGTGCCTTCGCAAGTTGGTCCGGCGCGCGGCGCGACATGGCATTGCCCTTCTTCACCTGTAGTGCTCCCCGATGCTATTGCCCGGCTGCGGGCGCGGCGGGCTTGAGCAGGTCTTGCAGAACGGCCGTTACTTCTTCGCCCAATTTGCCGCTGCTGCCGATGTAATGCCGGACGACCTTCCCCTCGCGATCGATCACGATGGTCTGCGGGATCGACGTGACGCCATAGCGGGCGGAAACGGCGCCATCTCGATCCATGGCGACTGGCATCGTCAATTTGTGCCGCTCGAACATCGCCGTGACGGTTTGCGGGGCTTCTTCCAGGTTGACGGCTAGCACCATAACGTCCTCGCCGGCGAAGTCCGCGGCGACTTTTTCAATCTGCGGCATCGTTTGCAAACAAGGACCGCACCAGGAGGCAAAAAAATCGAGCACGACAATCTTTCCCTTGGCGTCGGATAGCTTGAAGTTTTTGCCATCCAGCAACTCCAGGCTAAAGTCTGGCGCTGGTTTGTTGACCAGCGCCGAATCTGCCGCGGCGGAATCTCCACCTGGCTCGCCACCATCGCTCGATAAGATCTTGGGCTCGATCGCGTTTTGCAGTCTCCACTGCTGAAAAGCCAAACGAGCGGCGTGGAGTTCTATGGCCGGGCCGATTGCCAGTTGATCCACGTCCTTCAGGTTGACGTGCGCCGTGCCGAGGATTTCGCTTGTGCCGGAAAGGACGTCATCCGCAAAACGGCTCGGAAAAAACGTCATCCGCACGCCGTCGCTACGCAGGGCTTGTACGCGCGTGATGACCGCCGCGCCTGGATCGGCCGCGGGCTTGGGAGTCAGATCGTCCGGGTGCAACCAGATGATCTGCGACACGCGATCGAGCGGCAGCTGTTTGGACTCCAAGTGAATCTCCACCTGCAGCGACTTGTCGTCCATGCCTGTGACGGCGCCTCGTAGATAGTCGCCATTGTGCGAGCGGATGAGGTGCGTGGGAGGATTCTCCTTTTGCATCCGCGGCAGTGTCAACAACCGATCTCGCTTCCCTTTATTGAGCCGCACTGGTCCGGCGACGGCCTTGGTGAGCTCGATCGCCTGGATTTTGTCGTGTTCCATGAACGACGCGTCCGACAGCGGCGTCCGAAAGTGGACCCCCTGCTCGTCAATGCTGGTGACTTCGCAAGGAACGATATCGCCCGTGCGCAGATGCATGTTCCGCCTGGCGGCCTCGGCCTGTTTTTCGGCCTGAGGGACGGCTACGCGCGGTGGCGCTCCGGCGAGCGCGCCGAGAAGGTTCCCCATCAGTCCGGCCGGCGCTGGCTTGGGCTGTGGCTTGGGCTTTGCGGCGGCCACTAACGCCCGCGCCCGTTCGACCTGTTGTTGCCGTCGCTGCTGTTGCGCCGTCAGTTGATTCACCGTAGGTGGTGGAGGCGGATCTCGATAGACAATCCGGCCCGCGGCGGTTTTTAACATCGCGCTGCTCGTGACGCTTCGGGTGGGCTGCCAGACCAGGCAACTGGCGGAATCTTGTTCCTGGCCGGCGACCAGCTTGCCATTCAGCCGAAGTCCATCCAGTTCCAGCCGACCCTGTTGGCCGAGCGCTGGCTCATTTTTCAAATGGATGTCGGTATTGCGAAGCGCGACGATGGCGCGCAGATCTTTGATTGGCAGTTGAATCGGCTCGGCGATGCCGGGCGTGGTAATGGACACGGCGCCATCTGCGACCTTGACCAACTCGCCACTGAGTTGTGATCCGTCCTGATGGACCAGGCGAATCTGCGCCGGTTCGCCCGCCGCCTGGGCGCTAAGAAACATGGTGGCGACCTGATCCGCGGCGATCTGCGATTCCATCTCTCCATTGCGCAATGTAAAGGTCTTTTGCGCTGCGTCGAACCCGACGACTTCGCCATAGACGACCGAGCCATCCACGCGGTGCACGCGAGATTTCGCGGCCGTGACATTTTCCGGTGGGTCACCATTCCAGCGACCGATGCGCAGGCGTTCCAGGCGAAGATCGCCCTGCTTGTTCAACAGCCGCAGCCCCTCGTGGATCTCGGGCTTCTTGGACGCCACGGTGAGATCCGCAACGCGTTCGCCCTCGCGCGAGTAAACCAGACAGCGCCCCGACTTCTGATCGAGAAAAATCCGTAAGTGGATTCGTCCCGGGCCGTCGGTGATCTTTTGGATCAAGGCCAGTTCCGCCTCCTTGGGGTTCTCGCGAGCGAGGACTAAGTCTTCGCCCCAGCCTTCCAGTCGGAACGCCTGTTGCAACACTCGCTCCGCTTTGCCGCTCCCGAGCGACAGCGAGAATTGCGGCCGTTTTTTCCAAGAGAGGGCCAGTTCGATCTCTGCTTGGGGTGGCATTATGTTGCCTGCGAATTCCGCGCCCGCCGTCTCGGTAAAGAGTTGGCCGGCCTCTTCGACCCAGCCCTGTGCGCCATTCCACTCGGCGATGCCGTTGGGGCCCATGTAGACCAGGTCTGCGCGATCCTTCCAGCGATAGACGCGTTCGATCCGTTGGCGTTCGACGCGCAGCCGTCCGAACGGCGGCGCGTCGATCTCGGCTGCGTCGCCATTCAGTGACAATAGCGTGCCGAACAGCACGTCTCCCGAGGAGAGTTCAAAGCACATCTCACCGGTTGGCTTGATCGGCTGCGCGGGGGCTGGGAAGTGGACGGCGTTGACATAACCGATATCGAACTCGAAGGGAGTGACGAACGAAAGCGATTGCCAGCGCAGCGTCTTCGGATCGTCCGAGTCTAGCAAAGTGCCGCTTGCCATGCCGCCATCGACCAGCGAGATCATCGGCTTGGTCGGGTCGAAGACCGGCGCCAACTTGGGCGGGGCGGATGTCGCGCCCGATGGCGGCGCGATGGGGTCCGCCGCGACGCCCACGGCACGGAAGATGGCCACCTGCGCGTCAAGTTCAGCTATGTGCGTGGCGGCGCCAATCAGCACAATACTCACTGCGAAGGTGGACGCTGCTTTTTGGAACGTGCTTAACAACCGGACGGCGCACTGCCTGGCAAATGAGAGCCTGCGTGAATGCCGAGGCAGGCTGGGAACGAAATGGTTGCTCATGATCGTTCCTATTAACGCTCGTAGATCGGTAAGAAGCGATAGTTCAGCGCCAGCGCCAACAGCGACATGGACGTGCTGAGCGAGACGCCCTGCTGTCCGCGGATGCTGCCGTCTGGCTGCTGCATGGTCTTCAACTGCTTGATCAGCAGCTT
>Ga0105047_10003620_pt1 | contig 27204 bp, 19 predicted proteins | sample MAT04_FD_78384 | JGI IMG/M metagenome (GOLD analysis project Ga0105047, IMG submission 78384) | Freshwater microbial communities from Lake Fryxell liftoff mats and glacier meltwater in Antarctica - MAT-04 (megahit assembly) | ecosystem: Environmental > Aquatic > Freshwater > Ice > Liftoff... | reverse complement strand
GCACCTGCTCGATAAAGGCATCAACCACGTCTACATCAAACCGGCCACGCCCCGGCTCAATGGCAAGGTCGAACGCTCCCACCGGATCGATTCGGAAGAGTTCTACCGGCTCCTCGAAGGCCAGGTCATCGACGACGTCAACCTGTTCAACAACAAGCTCCAAGAATGGGAGGACTACTACAACTACGATCGACCCCACGGCGCACTCGCAGGCAGCACACCCTACGAACGCCTCAAACAGAAAACCCAGGACCCGCTGTCACGCTTCCGACTAGAACTCGGGTGGTGATGCGCTTACGCGAAGAGTTGCTACGGTAGTGCCACCGAACATGGGCATGTCTCACCAGGCTCTAGGTTCTTTTGATCCAGCGACGAAAGGTGTGCCGATGGGCCAGGTGCACAACGTGAGTTGGACGCTGCCCTATGCGCGCGTGGATTTTACGGTCGACTCGTCGACTGATCGCGGACTCGTCCGTAAGGTCAACGAAGACAGCTTCATATCGGATCCACCACTTTTTGCCGTCGCTGATGGCATGGGTGGTCATGCCTTCGGAGACCGTGCAAGTCAGGTTGCCGCCGCCGTCCTCCACCAACGCACAGCGGGCGTGGGGCCTACGTCGATCAAGAACGTGATTGACGCAGTCACCGCAGCAAACGAGGCGGTGCAGGGCATTTCCGAGGATGATTTTGCGGGCACGACCCTGACTGGAGTGGCGCTCGTGGAGAGCGAAGACCAAGAGTCCTGCTATTGGATGGTTTTTAACATCGGTGACTCGCGCGTCTACACCTGGAGCGATGGGGTGCTCACCCAAGTCAGCGTTGATCACTCCGCTGTGCAGGAGCTCGTAGATGAGGGTGTTATTACGGCATCGGAGGCGCCAACGCATCCTGAGCGAAATGTGGTTACTCGGGCCATTGGGCTAAAAGGCGATCCTGAGCCAGATGTGTGGCTCCTGCCTGCTGGTGGCCGCCACACGTTCGTGCTCTGTTCGGATGGCCTGACAAAGGAGCTCGATGATGACGCGATCGCGCACGAATTGGCGAGTGCCGACGACAATGGGACAGCAGAGCGTTTGGTTGCCGCAGCGCTCGCGGCTGGCGGCAAAGACAACGTGACCGTTGTTGTGGTTCGAGCGACAGTCAGCACCGATAGTGTGCCTGGTCCGAGTGATCACCCTCTTCCAGCCCATCTCGAGGAGACCCGTCCGCGTGTGTGAGGAGACTCGTGCCTGAAATCCACTACGTTCCCGATAGTGACGGTGGGCTAACTATTTTTGCGGGTGAGCACAGTCTCCTCGCTCTACAGTCCAGGCCAGAGCCTGCTGCGCGCCATGAGTTGTGGGCGGACCTTGTGTCGGGGGTTGACCACGCGCCTGTTCTCGATCTGCTCCTCCGAACAGGGCTGTCCTCGATTCCCCCGTTTGTATTGCTGGCAACCGACACCAACGGAGTGCACCTTGTGCTGGTCCGTGGCCCGATCGAGATTGTCGTCGACGGGGGTGAGACAATCTCGGGGGAGGGTGTCTCAAGCTGGCGTGAGGCGCGCCTACCCGTTGGTGCGGGTGTGACAGTGTGGCCGAGCGGGGTTTCTCCCGACGCCACAACGCTTCCGCTTCGAGTTGGAATTGTGCTTGCAAGCGCCTTTCGACTCGGGGATCTAGCAGTCGCCGACGCGAAAGTCGATTCGATAGCTGTTGCTTCTGCCGCGGCTCCCATCGTGCCCGCGACGGCGTCGCCGGTCTCGGCACCTCCACAGCCCGTGCCAAAAGACCCACCTACAGTCGATCCTGAGCAGACGCTCGCAAGTCAGACGATCACCGTGCCGCCTCCGCCTTCGCCTTCGTTCGTCGCGCCACCCGAAGATGGTGGCTATGATCATCTCTTTGGCGAGACTGTGGTGCGCAGCGTTGAGGATGCCGCGGTGAGGGAGGTTGCCGATGAGACCGCCGCGGCAGTTGTGGCGGACGTCGCTGACAAGACGGAGTTCGTTGACCGCGCCGCACTACGAGAGCGCCGACGGGCCGCGCGCGAGTCGACCCCAGAACCTGATGCCCCGAGGCTCTTCCTTGAACTCTCCACGGGCGGTACCGAATACATCGACCAGCCGCTCGTGATTGGGCGAGCTCCTGCGGTCGAGCGTGTTCCTGGCGCAAACATACCGCGGCCAGTAGTCATGACAACCCCCAACCAAGATATTTCGCGCACACATGCGCAAATTTCCGCGCAGGGGGGGACTGCAGTGGTCACCGACCTTCACTCGAGCAACGGAACACTCGTGATGATGCCAGGCAAACCCGCGCAGAAACTTCGGCCCGGTGAGCCCACGGCAGTCATCGTCGGCACGGTCATCGATCTTGGGGATGGGGCGACTCTCACGGTGCGTCAGTCATGAGTCGTCGGTCAAGTGTCCCGCCACAACTCAAGGGGTTCACATTTGTTCGTGAACTCGGATCCGGCGGGTTTTCGGACGTCTACCTTTACGATCAGGCGCTTCCCAAGCGGAGGGTTGCCGTCAAAGTATTGCTCACGCAAGGGCTGACTGCCGCAAGCCAAGCAGCGTTCGTAGCCGAGGCCAACCTCATGGCCCAGTTGTCTCACCCATACATCGTGAAGATCTACCACGCCGACGTGTCGGATGATGGTCGGCCGTACCTGATCATGGAATATCTCGCTGGGCGCACGCTATCGGAGCAGTACAAGCTTCAGCCGCTTTCCGTTGTCGACGCCCTTCGCACTGGTATTCGGCTGTCAGGCGCAATCGCCACAGCTCATGCTGCCGGCGTACTCCACCGCGATATCAAACCCGCTAATGTGCTCACCAACGACTATGGCTGGCCCGCGTTAACCGATTTCGGTATTGCATCAGCGCTCGAAGACGACCTTCCCGCTCTCACGACGACGCGGATCCCGTCGTCGGATTCCGGTGCGACCACGGGAAGTCAGTCGGTCGGCATGAGCGTGCCGTGGTCGCCACCTGAGATGTTCGACGACGATCCCAAACCAGACATCCGCTCCGATGTATTCTCGCTAGCGGCGACCGTCTACACGGTGCTTGCGGGACGCACGCCGTTCGAAGTTGCGGGCCGACCGAACCAGGCCCTCGACCTGATCAGCAGGATCGAGCGCGGGGCAATAACGCCAATGGAGCGCACCGACGTGCCCGCTTCACTGCTTGCCGTGCTGCGCAAGGGAATGGCGACTGATCGGGATGCCAGATTCGCAACGGCCGTCGATTTCGCGCGGGCTCTGCAGCGGGTCGAGTTGGAACTCTCGTACTCACCGACCCCGATTGAAGTGCCCAACCTTCATGTGCCGGAGCCGGTCAGACCTGCCGACGGTGCGCCCGAAGACGCGACACGTGCTCGGGGAGTTACCACGGTAGCCGCGCAAGCACCGCTTGTTGCGCTACCGCCACGGGCACCACTGTCGCCGCCGCAATCAACGCCGATTCAGCCGACTCCGAACTCGTATGTCGCGCCTGAGGCGACCGTCATGCGTGGTGCTCCGGCGGAAGGCACCGTGCATCGTGAGTCGGGTGCGGTATCGGCGGCCGTCGGCGGGACTGCGGCTCCGAAAGGTAAGATCGGGCTGTTCGTTGGTATTGGAGCCGCGGCAGTCGTTCTTGTTGTTGGCGGCATCTTGCTTGCCTCTAACATTGGGCCGACCCCCCAAACGCCGCAGGCTGAACAATCTGAAGCACCTTCAGACGGCAACAGTTCGCCCGTCACCGAGGCTGTTCCAACTCCCGTGCTCGTGTCGGCCGGCTTCACCCAGGATGGCGCGACCGCTCAGTTTGTCTGGTCTAACCCTGGTGGAGCGGCGGATGATACTTTCGTTTGGCAGCGCACCGACGGAGCGAACGAGGGAACCAGAACTCCAACGTCGGATACATTAGTCGACATCCCCGGAATTGCGGCCGGGACCACGGTCTGCATCGATATCTATGTGCGCCGCGGCGGGCAACTTTCGCCCGAGCCTCTCGCGGCATGTGCTCCGTGAAGCCCCTCAAGCTTGAGTTCTGCGGCGAGTGGTATGACATTCGTGCTCCGGAGGGATTCATCGTCGGTCGCGAGTCAGACCTGGTTATCGACGACAACCCCTATTTGCATCGACGTTTTCTGCAGATCTACCCTGACTTCGGAATGTGGTGGCTTGGCAATGTCGGGAACCTCTTGTCAGCTACCGTGACGGATGCAACGGGCCACGTGCAGGCGTGGCTCTCGCCTGGTGCACGGTTGCCAATCGTGTTCGAGAAGCTCCACGTGCTCTTCAGCGCAGGGGCGACGACCTACGATTTCACAATCCACTCGGAAGAGGACTTTTACAGCTCATCGGATGCGCTTGCGGGAAGTGCTGGCGCTACCACGATGGATCCCATCCCGCTCACGTCAACTCAGCGGTTGTTGATTCTGTCGTTGGCCGAAGATGTGCTTCGGCAGCGTATCCCTGGGCAAGGGGCCATCCCGACCTCGGCCGAGGCGGCCGCTCGTCTCGGCTGGAATATGACGACTTTCAACCGCAAGCTCGACAACGTGTGCGACAAGCTCGACAAAGTGGGGGTGGTTGGGCTTAGGGGTGGGCGCGAGAAATTGGCTACCAATCGACGCGCTCGCCTTGTTGAATATGCAATCGCAACCCACCTTGTCGGGCCGGAGGATCTCGTTCTGCTTGATTCCGCACAACAGCACTGAATGGGTAGTGCTCCCCATCGCGCGCGGCGTTCTGACTTGACACTATAAGTTAGCCGAATCACATTCGCCCCTAGGCACCACAAATGGGGGTGTGCGGCTTCATCAAATTCTCACTTTCGTAACCAGTGAGTAATATACGGGTGCTAGTTTCGGGTGGCTTCATGAAAGCCGACGCGAACTCGCATCTCACTACCCGAATGGAAAGAGGATCCTTGTCGCTTTTGAGATGGCTTCGACAGCGCAAGACGGCGGCCTCCGTTACGACGCTTGCCGTGCTCATCGCTGGGCCGGTGACACTGGCGTTACTCCATCAGGGGTTCCCCGTCTCTGCCGTCGACTTGCAGGCCAAGGATGTGTGGGTTACCAACGGTCAGAAGTTACTTACTGGGCGTCTCAACATGCAGATTGCCGAGCTCAACGGCGGCGTAGCTATGGCCAGCCGCAACTTCGACGTTATGCAAGCCGGACCCGAAGTGCTCGTCTATGACGAAGATAACAGCTCAGTCGAACGGGTCGATCCGGCGTTCGTGAGCTTGGGGCAAAAGATTGCAGTTCCTCCAACCTCGGAGATCACCTACGGCGGATCGGTAATGACCATCCTTCGGCCGACCGACGGTGCGTTGTGGATCGTTCCGACGGCCGGCGAATTGCAGTTTGATCCAGAGACCACCCAGCCTGCACAGGTACTGGGTAAGAACGCGCACGCGGTCGCCACGCTCGATGGGCGCGTCTTTGCTGTGTCCGCAGAAGACGGCGCGCTCTATCAGTTTGATGGTCCCGGGAGCATCGGGCAACAGAAGGCCACGGTTGTGGTTGCCAACTACGCGCTGTCCGCGGTTGGGGACCATCCGGTGATCCTGGACCGCGCGTCCAACACCATCATCAAAGAAGATGGCTCAAGCATCGCGCTGCCCGAAGCGGCCTTGCGCATTCAGCAGGTTGGTGCCGATAGGGACTTTGTTGTTGTTGCAACGGGTGATAGCTTGCTCAAAGTCTCTTTCGGCGGGTCCGTGCAGACGCTATCGGCCGACGCATCTACGAGCGCAAGCGATCCAGCTGACGTAGCTGCTCCGGTCGTGCTTGGCGCTTGCATCCATGGTGCGTGGACGGCATCGGCGAAGTATCTCGGCGTGTGCAACGGCGGGCAACCCAAGTCGGTCGACATCCCGTCAAGCACCTCGGGTTCGCGGCTCGAGTTCCGGGTCAATCGCAATGTCATTGCGCTCAACAACCTCACCAACGGCAACGTCTGGCTCGTTACCGACAGCATGCGGCTGGTCGAAAATTGGGATGAAGTGACACCGCCGCAGGATGCTGAGGGCGAAGCAACAGACGAGAAGTCCACTAAAGCCTCATTCGAGGACACGCTGGCGGAGCGCACAGATCAAAACACGCCACCGATCGCTCGTCCCGACGACCTCGGTGTGCGTCCGGGGCGCACGACGATCCTAGATGTCGTCGAGAACGATACGGACCCAGATGGCGACGTACTGACAATTACCGGCGCCAGTCCAGTGTCTGAGAGTGCCGGAAAGTTGCAATTCATTGACGGTTCCCGGTCGCTGCAGTTCACGCCCGCGCCCGATGCCTCTGGCACGGTCTCGTTCAGATATACGATCAGCGACGGCCGCCCCGGCGGTGTCGCCGAGTCGCAAGTCAACATCACGATTCGACCGACCGGTGAGAATTTGCCGCCGATCGCCAACAGGCTCAGTGGCGTCGCGGTAGAGGCCGGTCAGACCGTGAGCTACAACGTTCTCACCGACTGGATTGACCCGGATGGGGATGACCTTCAGTTGACCGGCGCAGCATCGACAAGTGGCGACACTGTTCGGTTCCGTCCTGACGGCGAGATCACATTCAGTCATACGACCGCCGAACGCGGTCAGAAGGTCGTGCAGTTTACGGTGTTCGATGGCAAGGAATCGGTCGCTGGCGAGGTCATCGTTGACGTTAAAACAGCGGGCGAACTAAACCCGGTCGGAGTTCCCGACTTTGTTACTGCATTCGCAGGCCAGCCGGCGATCGTTTCCCCCCTCGACAATGATCGCTCGCCGTCGGGTGCCCTACTCGTACTCGCTCAGGTCGAGCCGCTCGATCAAGGCATTGGCGCAGTGCTCAATGCTGACGCTGGCACCGTTGCGGTGACGTCGGGGCAGGCTGGCGTCTACTACCTCAAATACGCACTCACTGCAGGAATGAATTCGAGTATCGGCCTCATCCGGGTGGATGTCGTCGACAACCCGGCAGATCCTCTTCCACCGGTTGCGGTGAAGGATACCGCCTACGTGCGACCCAATGAACCGACTTCGCTTGCGGCGCTCGCGAATGACCAGTCACCCGGTGGCCCGGTTATCGGCATCCAGAGCGTCGATCTGCCGGTCGGCTTCGAGCAGTTCTCGGTCGAGGTCCTCAACAGCTCCGTGCTGCGAATCACCGCCCCCTCGGGAATGACTGAGCCAAAGACCTTCACCTACACGATCTCAGACGGGTTGTCGTCATCGACCGCGGGCGTCACGATTGTTCCGGTGCCGGAGCTGATAAAACACCAGGCTCCGATCGCGACCGATGACGTCATCAAGGTGCGTGCGGGGGATGTCGCGACTGTCTCGGTTCTCGATAACGACTACCACCCCGATGGCGCCCGGATGATTCTCGACAACGAGCTCGTGCAGGCGAGCGTCGGTACCGATGGTCTCGCGTTCGTGACGGGGAACCAAGTGCGACTGCAGGCACCGACTGAGCCGGGGCAGTATTCGGTGACCTATCGAATCCACGATGCGTTCGACGAGTCGGCTGTCGCGAGCGTCGTTTTCACAGTGCTTCCGACGGATGCGGCGAATAATCAGGCACCGCTGCCGAAGCCCTTGACGGCACGAGTCTTTCAAGAGGGCACAGTGACGATCGACGTCCCTCTCAACGGTGTTGACCCCGACGGCGACTCTGTTGTGTTGACCTCAGTGTCAGGCGCCGAATCGGGCGAGATCAAGGGCACATCGACGACGGCGTTCACTTATGCCGCATATGCCGACTCTGCGGGTACTGACTCGTTCACGTACCAAGTCGAGGACTCACTCGGTCAGGTTTCGACAGGTGAAGTTCGCATTGGCGTGATCCCACGCGGCGACTCGATCCTGCCGCCCTCGGCGGTGGGTGACGAGATCACTATCCGCCCGGGCCGCGTGGCATCAGTCCCGGTGCTCGGCAATGACTCCGACTCCAATGGGTTCCCCATCGAACTGCTTCCCGATTTGCTCGCGGTCGATGACGGAATCACTGCAACTGTCGACAAGCAGGTCGTTGTGGTTACGGCGGGCGATGTCGAGGGCACCTTCAGCTTCCGGTATCAGATCACCAACGCACACAGTGTGCCGGATGACGCATTCGTCAAGGTCGTCATAGACAAGAATGCGGCGCCGCAGCCTCCCGTTGCCGAAGATCAAGTCGTCGAGGTCAAGGACATCGTCGGGGCTCGCACGGTCGACGTGAATGTGCTCGATAGAGCTCAGAACCCCAGTGGACTCATCGGCGACCTCGCTGTCTCGCTCGACGGTGCGAATGCAGCACAAGGCGAAGCGCTCGCCGATGGAATAGTGCGTGTTACTCTCGGCGACTCTCGGCAGGCAATTGCGTACCGGCTGGCGAATCAGATCGACGACCTTAGCGCGATGGCGTTCATCGTGGTGCCCCCGTACACACCCGATCTGCCTCCAGTGTTGAAGCCGGAGCTCGTAGCGAATCCGCCCGCTATTCCCATGAATCAGACGAAAGAATGGAAGATCAGCGACCTCTTGGACGTGCCGTCGGGACGTCCGGTACGCCTAATCAACACCGACACTGTGTCGGCTGGGCGGGGCAACGGTGACCCAATTGCAGCGGACGATTTCACTCTGAAATTCACGCCTGAAGCCGATTTCCGCGGCGAAACGAGCATCTCATTTGAGGTAGCCGATGGCGACTCCATCGATGACGCGAGCGGTAATCGTGCGGTGATTAACTTCCGTTTTGTGGTTGGCGATCCGAATTTTGAGGATGTCGTGCCCACTTTCTCGACCTCGACGATTCAGATCGAGGCCGGCGAAGCGCCGACTGTGTTCGACCTGCTCGGGGCAGCAGCACACCCCAACCCTGACGTGCTTTCGCAACTTCAGTTCCGCGACTTGACGGGCTCGACGGCCGCCATCAGCGCGTCGCTAGCGGGCTCCAATCTGACTATTTCTGCGCCGTTCGGAACGCAGCCGGGGCAGACGACGACACTCGATTTCACGATGAGTTACAAGAGCTTCACGGTGCCAGCATCTGTCGACATCGTTGTGGTGGCTTCGACGCGCCCGCTCGCGCAGCCGACCGATGACGTAGTCGAGGATGCTTCTCCCAGCACGACCTACCCGGTGTCGCCGCTGACCAACGATTTCAACCCGTTCGCGTCTGACGGGGTTGCGCTCAGGATCGTCGACGCGGTGCTCGAGACCTCGACAGCGGGCACAACTGTCGCTCACACTGCGACGGGTGTCACGGTGCGAACAGGCACAGCGAAGTCAGGCACCATTGCGGTCATCTACACTGTCCGGGATGCCACGGACACGGCTGCTCGCGAAGTGCAGGGACGCATCACGATCAACGTCATTAGTGCACCAGATGCGGTGACCGTCATCACGCTGACCGGTGGTCCGCAAAGTGTCTCGGTCGCCTTTGGCGAAACACCTGCCAGTAACGGGGCTACCCCAGTGAACTACGACGTGACTATCTCGGGTGCACCAGGAACTGTCGTTCAGGCATGTGCGCCAGGGTCACCCTGTCAGTTCACTGGTCGCACGAACGGCCAACTGCAGACTGTGACGGTCACGGCCATTAACCGGGCAGGTTCGACAATTTCTGGTTCGAGCAGCATAACCCCCTACGGCACTCCGGCTCCTCCGGGCAGCGCGACGGCATCGAATGGCCCAGCTGGTGCCGGATATGTCAATCTGTCGTGGGGCGCAACCCCGGACATCGGTGGAGGGTCACCGGACTACCAATGGCGTCAGCTTCCGGGTGGGGGCTGGAACTCCGTCGGTGGAGCTCAGTCTGCGTCGCCGAACATCGGGGTAGGCAACTCAGCATCGTTCGAGGTGCGTGTGTGCAACTCCGGCGGACTGTGCAGTACGGCTGCGACCTCGAATGCCGCCACGGCACCAGTACCCCCGCCCACAATCGCACTTTCACGTGGCGGCTCTAAATCCGGTACCACAACCGCGTGGTTGTTCCATCTTGAGGTGCGCAACTTCGCGCCCAACAGCGCCTATCAAACGATTTGTTATTCGGGCGGCGTCGAATTGGGCGGGGGGTCCGCGAGGCCAATCGTGAACCTAGACGGGTCAGGCTCATTCTCGGGCGACATCCAGTGTTGGGACGGCTTTGGCAACAACGACTACGTGGTCATCAACGGAGTCACGTCGAACACCGCGAACTGGGGCATCCAGTCACATCCATGAGCATCAGAGAGGCAGTGCAAACCCAATGCCAGTAACCCAAGAACAAGCGACGTGGTTCGCCGAAGCATTCGGCAAGCTCGTCGACAACGTCGATATCGCGATAGTAGGTAAGAAGCCAATCATCCGACTCGTCGTGGCGGCGATGCTGTCCGACGGCCACGTGTTGCTTGAAGACGTGCCCGGAACGGGTAAGACCGTGCTCGCGAAGGCACTCGCGAACACATTGGACGGCTCGAACTCGCGCATCCAGTTCACGCCAGACCTGCTTCCCTCCGACGTGACGGGCGTCACGATCTACGACCAGGCGAAGGGCAAGTTCGAGTTTCACCCCGGCCCGATCTTTGCTTCGATCGTGCTTGCCGACGAGATCAACCGCGCGAGCCCCAAGACGCAGAGCGCACTTCTTGAAGTGATGGAGGAAGGCGTCGTCACGATCGACGGTGTCGGCCATTCGGTCGGGGTGCCGTTTATGGTTATCGCAACCCAGAACCCTGTCGAGCAGGCCGGAACTTACAAGCTTCCTGAAGCTCAGCTCGACCGCTTCCTCATCAAGACGTCTCTCGGCTACCCCGACCACCAGACGTCGGTCGCTCTGTTGCTGGATGCCGCGAACCGATCGCGTGCCTCTCGGATTACTCCGATCATCAAGGGCGAGTCGGTCACGCAGATGGCGGTGCTGGCTTCTGAGGTATTCGTCGACCCCTCGATCATGGAGTACATCAGTGAGCTCGTGACCTCTACACGCACCCACAAGGATGTTCAGCTCGGCGTCAGCATGCGAGGCGCGCTGGCGCTGGCCCGCGTGGCCAAGACCTGGGCCATAGCCTCTGGCCGTACGTACGTGACGCCCGACGATGTGCGCGACCTCGCGGTTCCGGTACTCGCCCACCGCGTGATCGTAGACCCGGAGTCCGACTTCGCGGGAGTCAAGGCAGAAACCATCATTGAGGACATCCTCGTCAGCATCGCTCCTCCCGCCTACCGCGCTGCATGACCACCGCAACCGACACTCCGACCCGACCGGGCCGCGCATTAGCGGGCTCGTTGTTCGCGCGCGCCCGCAACGGACTGTGGCGTGTTGGAGCATCCATTCGTCGCCTGTGGGTTGGGGTAACGGCGGTAGCTGGCCCGCTCGCGCACCTCTTGTGGTTGCGCGCGAAGCCCGCGCTGGCAATTGTCTCGACCGCAGGCTGGATCGTTCTCGTGGTCGGACTCGCGAGCCTAGTTTCTGGTTTCGCTCTTGGGTGGCAAGAGCTGGTCTACCTAGGGACGACGCTGATCGCAGCGATCGCCGTTTGTGTGGTTCTTCTGTTCGGGCGGTCCACTTACGAAGTGACGGTCGAACTCAATCCCAGCAGAGTCGTCGTCGGTGACCGCGCAATGGGGCAGATGGTCACGATGAACGCTGGCACGCGCGGCTTATTGCCAGCGCGCATGGAGTTGCCGGTGGGTTCAGGATTGGCCGAGTTCAGCATCCCTTCGCTCAAGCCGGGGGAGCAGCACGAAGATCTGTTTGCGGTGCCGACGAATCGCCGTTCGGTGATTGTCGCGGGCCCTGCGACGTCGGTACGGGGCGATCAAGTAGGGCTGTTGCGTCGTGCTGTGCGCTGGACAGATCCCGTCGACCTATTCGTTCATCCGGTAACGGTGCCACTTTCTCCGTCCGCGGCGGGACTAGTTCGTGACCTTGAGGGCCAGGTGACGAAGAAGATCACCAACAACGACCTGTCGTTCCACGCTCTGCGTGCCTATGCCCCCGGTGATGACCGCCGGTATGTGCACTGGCGTACTTCTGCGCGCACGGGCCGGCTCATGGTTCGGCAGTTCGAAGAGACGCGGCGGTCGCAGTTGACGATCGTACACAGTGTGTTTTCCGGCTACTACGCGAGCGACGAAGAATTTGAACTGTCGGTTTCAGTCATGGCTTCGCTTGCTGCTCAAGTAGCCCGCGATGGAACCCAGATGAGCGTTGTTACCGAAACGCGTCGACTGCACACGCACTCACCGATGGCGGTGCTTGACGACTCATGCCGACTCGAAATGGTGAGCAAGAAGTACGCCAACGCTCGAGAATTCGCCCGCGATGTTACACGTCGGCTTCCTCCTCCCAGCGTCCTGGCGGTCATCGCCGGTTCCAGAATGAGCACAGCCGAGTTTCGATCCATCGAGATGCTGTTTCCAGCGGATGCATCGATGATCTGTTTCAGGGTCGACGACGGGGCGCAACCCGCGCTCGCAACTGTGTCGCGAATGCAAGTTGCAACGCTGGGCGCGCTCGGTGATTTGCCCAAGATTCTGCGAAGGACCGGCAGCTGATGCGGCCTCGCACTCGCCTCAGCGCGAGAGTCTGGATCGACACGTCAGTTCTGACGGTCCTGACCGTCATCGGCATATTGGGTTTTGCGCCGTCGTTCGGTGACATCGCTTACCTTGTCGCAGGCCTCGGCGGCGTCCTTGTCGGTACGCTCGCGGCCCTTCTCGCTGCATGGTTCAGGCTCGACATTTTGCTGACCACCGTTGTCGCAGTGGCGGCGTACTTCATCTTCGGAAGCGCATTCGCGATGCCGAACCAAGCATTGCTCGGCGTATTCCCGACATTGGAAACTCTCGTAGGGCTGTCAACGGGTGCCGTGTTCGGCTGGGCCGACATTGTTACCCTCTCGACGCCGGTGGCGGCGCCAGACTACATCGCTGTGTTGCCCTATATCGCGGGATGGCTCGTCGGCCTGATCTCCGCGACGCTCGCGTCACGGTTGTTTGTCGGCCGCCGCCGAACTGCGCCGACTTCTCTGCTCGCTCTCGTGGCTCCCATCGCTGTGTATGTCGTTGGCGTGCTCACTGGAACAGAAGAGCCCTACTTTGCGGCAGCCCGTGGAATCACGTTCGGTCTCGTCTCGCTGGTCTGGCTAGCCTGGCGCGTGCCCGCTAGCGAGTCAGGAACACAGACCTCTAAGGCAACGGCGCGCCGGCGCATCACGGGGGTCGCGATCGTGTCAGTCGCGGCGGTCGCGATTGGCGGAGTCGTCGGTTTCGCTGCTCAGCCGCCGCAGGATGATCGCTTCGTGCTCCGCGAAGTGATCGAGCCACCCTTCGACCCGCTGCTGTACCCGAGTCCTCTTTCTGGTTTCCGCAAGTACACGAAAGACCTCGTCGATGAGCTGCTTTTCACGGTCTCGGGGCTTCAAGAGGGCGAGCGCATCCGCCTCGTGACCATGGACACCTACGACGGTGCTGTATGGAATGTGACTGGCCCGGATCAGTACCGTGACGGTTCGGGTTCGTTCGGTCTGATCGGGCGTGCCACCCAGCCCACGAGCCTCATTACCAAGGGAGGTAGCGAAACCGTCGACGTCGTTGTCGAGGGCTATCGCGATGTGTGGGTTCCCGACGTGGGGTACCCGTCGATGATCGCCTTCAGCGATGAATCCAATATTCCCTCGACTGCCTTGCGATACAACCCGTCGACAGGCATCGCCGTGCTCATCGGAGGGCTCAAAAAGGGGATGAGCTACGAGCTCGATACGGTTCTCCAGAAGTCGGACTATCCGGACGCCGAACTTGCCGACGTGCCGGTGGCGTCCATTAATTTGCCTCCGGTTTCGAATGTGCCCGACATCGTCGCTGCGAAGGCGACCGAGCTCGCTGGCGATGCGGCGACCCCGATCGAAAAGTTGCGAGCCATCGAGACGGCACTTCACGACCTGGGATTCTTGAGCCACGGAAGCGCCACCGACGCGGTGCCGTCCAGCGCAGGTCACGGGGCTGACCGAATGAAGCTTCTTCTCGAGAAAACGCAATGGATCGGAGACGGCGAGCAGTACGCCTCGGTATTCGCGCTGATGGCGAGATCGCTCGGCTATCCCGCGCGCGTCGTCATGGGATTCGTGCCGAAGTCGACGGGCACAGATGTCGAAGTCACCGGCGACGACGTCAGTGCTTGGGTTGAGGTCGCGTTCGAGGGCGTTGGGTGGATCCCGTTCTACCCGACACCCAACGAGACCGACATTCCGCAAGAACAGACCCCGAAACCAAAGACGCAGCCCCAACCGCAAGTGCGACAGCCTCCACGTAGTGATGCCAAGCAAGACGATTTGGTTTCAGCTGTCGAACTAGAAGACCCCAAGGACAAAGATCGCGGATTTACAATTCCCGGGTGGGTGTGGACCGTCGCGACGATCATCGCGATCCCAGCCGCTGTTTACTTTGTGCCGCTTCTCATCGTCGCGTTCATAAAGCGTCGGCGACGCACATCGCGCCGAAACGCTGACGAACCTGACCTTCAGGCCGCGGGCGCGTGGGACGAACTCGTCGATACCTACGCTGAACTCGGCTACCGCGCCCCGCGCACGGCAACTCGCGTGCAGTTGGCGCTCGGGTTCGAGGATCAGTTCCGTGACGAGCTTGAAGCGCGGCAGGCGGAGCGCGCGGGTGTTGCGTCACGAGCCGAGGCCAAGGCTGCACGGGCCGAGGCCAAGGCTGCACGTGCGCAGGCAACACCCGGGAGTACAGCCCAGCGACTAGCATCTGCGGTCGATGCGACGGTGGTACGTGCCCGCGAGACGGCGACGTGGCGTCCGGGTGTTGAAGACGCGCGTGTACCTTTGCCAGCAATCCCGGGGCTGCGTGAGTATGCGGTTCGCGCCGACGAAGCCGTTTTCTCAGGGCGAGAAATTTCGCGCAACGAAGTGAACGATCGATGGACCGACTTCGAACTCTCGGAGGATGCCGCCCGCCGCTCTGTGAGCTGGTTCCGTCGGCATTTGAGCAAGTTCCGCATCCGGCCCAAGCGTGATCTTGCCGAAGCTTTGGCCTCACGAATCAGTGACGCAGTCGTCAAGCCGATTAGAGGAGTAATGTCCCGATGAAGATCAAACTGACGCTCGTGCGGCCGGGAGGCTCTCCGGCTGTCGATGTTGTCGTCAGCGCAGATGTGGCTGCGCCAGTTTCAGAGGTCGCAAGCGCCCTGCTCGCGCGGGACTCGGTTCAGGGTGTTGCAGTTGAAAACCCGAGTCTTCGCGTGGTTCGAAGCGACGGTTCGGGGCGAACTGTTTCAGGAGCACTCGAACTTGGCGAGGCGCCCATCGCTTCGGGCGCCACCATCATGGTAGTTAATGGCAGTGCGAGCGGTGAAGAGGCGGCAACCGCTAATGCCAATCGAGTACGTGTCAGCGTGACGAGTCCTGGTGCTCGAGCCAGCTACGACATGCCGCTGGGGTCTTTCGTAGTGGGGCGCGACAGCAGCGCGGATATCGTGATCGAGGACCCTCTGGTGTCGAAAAACCACGCGCGACTGGACGTGATGGGGGTCTCAGTCCGGGTGGTCGACCTGAACTCCGCGAACGGTGTTGTGATCGATGGTGATCCAATTGCACGGGCAGATCTCGGGCCGGGTCAGCAGGTCATGATTGGTGATTCGCTCCTCGAATTCGAGTGGCTTGCGCAGTCGGAGGTTGGTGCTGACGCTGCGGCGAGCTCAACCAGCCATATTCGTTCTCCCCGCGTGGAGGCTCGCTATGCGGGTGCAGAATTCATCGGCCCAGAGCTGCCATCGGAGCAAGAGAACCAGCCATTTCCATGGCTTGCGATGATCGCCCCAGTCATAGTCGGTGGGGTGCTTTTTGCATTCACCCACTCGCCAATGTCGCTAGTATTTGTGGCACTCTCGCCGGTCTTGCTCCTAGGAAACTTCTTTTCGAACAAAGCGAACCGCAGGCGCAAGTTCCGGCTCGCTACAGGCAAGTTTCGCGACCAGATTTCGAACCTCGACAAGGCGCTCGCTTCGGAAGTAGCGATCGAGCGAGCCTCTCGCCTCGAGGAGGCACCGTCCACGGGGGCGGTCGTCGAGCAGGCGAGCTTGCTGGGCTCGCTGTTGTGGACCCGCCGACCGGAGCACTGGAACTTCATGTCTGTTCGACTCGGACTGGCCAGTCAGGCCTCCCGAAACTCGATCTCCCTTAAAGATGTTGAGTCCGCGCTGCCTGAATTCCTCGAAGAGGCGCGAGGGGTCCAACACAAGTACGCGAAGGTTGATTCCGTTCCCGTGTCAGAGAGCCTCTTCTCGTCCGGGGCTCTGGGAATCGCTGGAAGCTCTCAGGCCTCCAGCGACGTGGCGCGCGCGGTGCTTGCGCAACTCGCTGGCCTGCACTCCCCAACTGAAGTAGTTTTCGCGGCCATAGTGGGAGGTGCGTCAACTCGCGACTTTGAGTGGTTGAAGTGGTTGCCACATACTAGTTCCGCTCACAGCCCGCTCTCCGTGGCTGGTCTCGCGAACAGCGCGCCCAGCGCAAGCGCGCTTCTCGCGGACTTGGAAGGCCTCATCGCTGGGCGGTCGTCAGGGTCAGCCCAGCACCGCGGTGCGCTGACCTTGGAGGGCTCATTTCTGGAAGCCGGCGCATTGGCGGCGCGCGAGCCCGATCGGGTCGCACCTCCAACGGCACCGGCACCGGCAGTCATACTCCTCGTCACCGAAGATGCGCCAGCCGACATCGCGCGCCTAGTGCAGATCGCCGAGCGCGGCGTCGATGCCGGCGTCTACCCGATATGGATAGCCTCTTCGGTTGATCGGCTGCCCGCTGCCACCCGCACTTTCGTAGACGCAGACGCCGGTGAGGTCTCATTGGTACGAGCGGGTGCAGTCGTGAGCCATGTTGAAGTCGAAAAGCTAGCAGCGGCTGCCGCACTAAGTTTCGCGAGGCGTCTCGCTGGCGTCAGCGATGCATCCGCCTATGTTGTTGACGAGAGTGATCTGCCGAGGAGTGTGAATTTACTGTCCCTCGTCGGCAGCGAACTTGCTATCCAAGAGTCTGCTGCGATCGAGCGATGGACACAGAATGAGTCCATCCACGATCGAACCGGAGCACCTGCGGCGCGATCCAAGCGCGCGGGTCGCCTTCGCGCGATTGTCGGACACGCCGGCCTTGATCCGATGCACCTCGATCTGCGGACGCAAGGCCCGCATGCCTTGGTCGGTGGCACGACCGGTTCTGGAAAGAGTGAATTTCTCCAGGCCTGGGTGCTCGGAATGGCAATTGAATACAGCCCTGATCGACTGACGTTTCTTTTCGTTGACTACAAGGGTGGCTCTGCGTTCGCCGACTGCGTGCGGCTCCCCCATTCAGTCGGTCTTGTCACCGACCTAAGCCCGCACCTCGTCCGTCGGGCGCTAACGAGTTTGCGAGCTGAGTTGCACCATCGCGAGCGGCTCCTAGCCCGCAAGAAGGTCAAGGACCTGATCGAATTGGAGCGAACTGGGGATATCGAATGCCCGCCTGCCCTCGTGATTGTGATCGACGAGTTTGCGGCGCTGGTCGGTGATGTACCTGAGTTCGTCGATGGAGTTGTGGACATTGCACAACGTGGCCGCTCGCTCGGCATTCATCTCATTCTGGCGACGCAACGACCCGCCGGTGTGATCCGCGATAATCTCCGCGCGAACACCAATTTGAGGATTGCGCTTCGGATGGCGGACGAGTCCGATAGCACCGACGTTGTGGGCTCGGCGGTTGCCGCAGCATTTGACCCATCGATTCCCGGTCGCGCGATCGCCAAGACCGGGCCAGGCCGGTTGGCCAGTTTCCAGGCAGCGTATGCAGGAGGGTGGACCTCAGACGAACCCCAGGCGTCTCAGATCGACGTCGCGGAACTGCGATTCGGCTCGGAGGTTGTTTGGGAGCGACCCCAAGTAGACAGTCATTCTGAACTCGATCAAGGGCCGACGGACCAGTACCGTCTGGTCGACACGCTCATCAGGGCGTCGTCACAGCGCGCTATCCCTGAGCCACGAAGACCCTGGCTAGATCTGCTTCCTCGCGTTTTCGATCTCACCCGTCTTCGCCAGCGCACTGACACAGAGTTACTCCTAGGTGTAAGAGATGTGCCTGAGAGGCAAGTTCAGGAAGAGGTGTACTTTCAGCCCGATGTCGACGGCAATATCGCGATCTATGGCACCAGTGGTTCCGGCAAGAGCGTGACGCTGAGAACGTTGGCAGTTGCAGCAGGAATAACCCCGCGCGGTGGGCCAGTTGACGTTTACGGAATTGATTTTGGCAACGGTGGCCTGAGCTCTCTTGAGGTTCTGCCGCACGTCGGCTCGATCGTCGGAGCTGACGAGCCCGACCGAATCGTGCGTACGCTCCGCATGCTTAAAGCTGAGCTGGACGATCGCGCGTCGCGGTATTCCGCTGCGAGAGCCGGATCAATCGTGGACTACCGGAGTATAAGCGGGCAAGCCGATGAGCGTCGAATTCTTCTCCTTATCGATGGGTTTCCCGCGTTCAGGCAGGAGTTCGAAGGCACTACTGCTCGTGCGGCTTGGTATGCGGTTGCGCAGCAACTCGTAGTCGAAGGCAGGCAGTTAGGCATCCACGTCGCATTGACCGCCGACCGGCCCGGAAGTGTGCCGAGCACGATCGGCTCGAACATTCAGCGCAGGGTCGTTCTGCGCATGGCTGAGGACAGCGCCTACATGCTGCTGGATTCGCCGGCCGACATCCTCACTAGCAACTCGCCGCCCGGCCGTGCGATAGTCGATGGTTTCGAGACCCAGATTGCGCTTGCTGGTTCAGGGGTCTCACTATCGGATCAAGCTCAAACGATTTCTCAAATTGGCGACGCGGCGTCCCGAGCTGGACACAGCGTCGCTGTGCCCATCGGCGCACTCCAAAAGGAGATCCTCCTATCAACGCTACCGAGCGGCTTCGGAGACCAAATCGTCCTCGGCGTGGGGGAGGAGACTCTCGCACCTGTAGGCACTGGTGCGGAGGGAGTATTGCTCATCGCGGGCCCACCGGGGTCTGGGCGCTCGAACGCTCTGCGTGCTTTGACGGAATCGTTCCGCCGGGCGCGTCCAGAAACCCGAACATATTATCTGGGAAACGGCCGGTCCAATCTTCCCAGCGAGGTCACCTGGACGGGCGTTGCAACAACGCTCGACGATGTCGCGTCTCTCGCGAAGAGACTCACAGAAGATCTCAGCAACACAATGAGTCTTGCGACCTTGGTGGTGATAGAGAGCACCTCAGAGTTCCTCTCAACGCCAGCAGATGCAGCTCTGGTCGAATTGGTCAAAACCATCAAGCGCAGCGGCCATTCACTCATCGCCGAATCTGAGACCTCGACATGGACGTCGTCAATGCCCCTCTTAGCGGAGATCAAGTCGGCCCGTCGCGGCCTCATCTTGCAGCCAGAAAACCTCGACGGGGACACTCTGCTGAAAACCTCGCTCCCTCGCGGGCCAAGGTCAGAGTTTCCGCCCGGCCGAGCGTTCTTCGTGGAGCGTGGGCGCTACGTGAAACTGCAGATCCCGATTCCCGATGAGACCGTCTCAAGTGGGTAGTCCTATCCATTGCGCAACAATCAGGCCCTCACTAGTTTGAGTTCAGACAGCAAGCCGAAAAATAATCATCAACCGAGCAACACTAACGAAAGGAACGCAGATGGCTAATGTCAACGTCACCTACGACGACATGCGAAATGCGGCAACTCAGCTCACCCAAGGCAAGGACGAGATCACGCAGAAGCTCACTGAGCTCAGCCAACTCGTAGACAACTTGGTTTCTTCGGGATACGTTACGGACCAGTCCTCGCGTGCATTCGACGACACCTTCGACCAGTTCATTACCGGCACGAAATCTGCTGTCGAAGCTCTTGACGGTCTCTCGAAGTTCCTTCTTGCAGCCGCTGACGGCCTTCAGCAGACAGATGAGCAGCTAGCCAACTCCATCAAGGGATAGCTGACTGCGGGGCGCACCTGCGGGTGTGACCCCGCGTCACTCCAACTCGCCGAGAAAGGACTGATCGTGGCAGATCGATTGAGTATTGACATCGACCAACTTGAACGACTGCGACTGAAGCTCTCGCAGGTCACAAACCTTCTCGGAGGCGATGATATCTTCTCTCCCAACATCGCGGACCACGTCGGGCACGACCGACTTGCTCAACGAGTTCGCGACTTTTCGACAAGCTGGAACTATCGCAGACGAGAGCTAGTCGCTCGACTTGATCGCGTCGAAGATGCGGTCGGCAAAGTCGGGACCTCGTTCGGTTCGGTCGAAACCGAACTCACAAAGGCGATCGCTCAGGCGCCCCCTGCGGCTGCCCCACAGGCATCAAAGACGAACTCGGATCGTAGCGAGTCGCGCTTGCCTGGCGTCGGCATCGGCGGGTCTTGGTGACCGTCCTCGAACGACTACCCGGCGACGCCGCTCTCTTGGCGGGTAACGCCCGCCTCTACAAAACCATCTCAGAGTCCCTTTCCCAGGCATCCCGAGACCTTCAATCTGTAGCGAATGACTCTGTTTTCATTAGCCTCGCTGTGGATGAGATCCGCGAGGAAGCGACGCAGGCGGGCAACGATGCTCACCAGATCTACGTCCGATACTCCGGTACTGCAAGTGCGCTCGCCGATTACGCCGTTCAATTGCGCGCGGCGCAGGACAGGGCGGACTCCGCCATCCGTGCCCACAGCCTCGCAGATGCGGACCGTATTGATTGGGTCGTGCGTCGAGAGTATTACGAGGACATGGCGAAGGAGCCTGGTGAGGACATCGAGGCTTGGAAGCGCCTAGAGCGTGGAGCACAAGAGGAGGTGGACTCCGCCAGGGACCGTGCTGAGTCTGCGATTTACGAGTACAACGCGGCTGTAGAGGATAGGGACCGAGCGGCCGAAGCCGCAGCAGCACGAATCGCAGACGCACAGACCAAAAGTCACCTCAACAACACTCTGATCGATGAGATTCGCGGCCGATGGGAGGACTTCAAGAAATGGTCGGACACGTATCTTGTACCGATTCTCGAAGCAATTCGTGACGTTTGTGATAAAATGTCTGAAATCGTCGGCACGGTCGCTCTGGTACTGACCTTCCTCTCCTTCCTTCCGGGCGTCGGACTGCTTGCCGCTGCACTAGCTGGACTGGCAAAGGCTCTGAGCACTGCCGCGCTCCTAGCGACGGTGCTTTTGGTGCTCATGGGCAAGCAGAGCGTGACAGACCTATTCAAGAAGCTCATCGGCATTGCCGTCGGGAAACTCCTGAATTTTGGCGGCAAGTTGGCGGCCAGCGCAGGCTTGTCGACAGCCAAAGCGGGTCTCTCTGCAGCGCAGTCGATCACGGGCAAGCAAACAGGCGAAACGGCGGCACAGAATTTGATCAACTACCGGATCGCAGCGGGAATAAAGGGTGTTGCGGACGGCGGTTTGCGCATCCTCAGGCTCAGTGCCAAAAAAGTCATTGGCGCGGATGTCGACTTCCTAATGCCCAATCCCGGGCCAAACAACGCCGCTTCTGCGCCTCTGTGGAACCCGCCACCCCACTTTGAGTTGCCGACGTCCGTGGCAACCCCTGTAGAGGCCGGGGCAGCGCTGGGCCAACAGTACGACCTGATAAGCGATGGAGTGCGAGACGGCTCGTTCAGTCAGCCAATGCTGTGCGGTGCATCTCGATGAGGGCGGCCGGCGAAATGTATCTTCGGCTCGCACTCCCTTCGCACTATGTCGAGCTCAGTCTGGCTCACGACAGCCTCAACCCTGCGTCGGAGTTGTTAGGGGGCGACGCCGCGAGCAATGCCCGTCTGCATTCAGCGTTGACCAGCGTCGGGATATTCGCTCGTTCCCAAAATGCTCTTCGCTCGTGGGCACTCTTGCTCGCGCCACGGAGCGGTGCCGTTGACGCCGTGCTCCTGCTGAGAACGCTGGAAAGGCCTAGCGATGGGGCGCTCGAACAATATTATGATTCAGTCACGACCAATCAAGACGACCCAAAAATCGTCAATCGAACTATCGCACGCACAATGGTGGCAGATCTCGAGGCGCTGGTCGTGAGCGACTTCGTCCTCCCGCGCGCAGCGGAGGGTCCGGCGCGGGAGCGTGGGTTCGTGATTGTCGATACGGGCGTTGCGCTGCTCGAATTCGACATCGAGACTCAGGACATGAGCCTCTTCGATAATGCCGGACAATATTTGCTGGGCCTCGTAGCAACGGGGTGGGGAGGCTTTGATGAGAAGTGAACTGGGAGCACCACTAGTGGTGCTCCCAGGAACATGGTCCCGGGTGGACCTCTCAAGCGACGAGTCAGCTCGCGCTAGCACGAAACGAATAGTCGAGAAGGCGGTCGGCAAAGACGACAGTGCGGCCCGCTTACGCGCGGAACTCCGGGAGCGCATTCTCTCGGCGGTGACTCCCGCGCGAGAGAAGGGCGCAATAGAATTCCACTTCGCACAGGAGCTAACGACCGGCGTCCCGCTGTCGGCTTCTTTGGCCGTCTTTGTGGTGCGTGCCGATCTTGCTGAACTCGATCCACTCGCAGGTGCCGACATGTCTCGTCTCGTTGCCGAAGCGCTGCGGGATAGCTCCAACGATGCCGCGATAGACGCCGGATCGCTCAGCGTCGTGCGAAAGACCTACAAGCACAGGCATCTCGAACCCGATGCTCCTGAGATTCCGATCCTCCAAGCGGACTACTGGGTCACCGGGGTGCGCCCGGCCAGAGTGGCGATCCTGAGTTTCTCAACCGCGTTCGTCGAGTTTGAGGAACAAATGCTAGATCTGTTCGACGCGATCTTGAAGACGATCCGGTGGGACGTGGCCGGGCGATGACCTAAACATGGCAAAGAAGCACAAGTACGCAAACAATGGCGTAGCGCTCGACACTGCGCTGTCGATCGAAGACCTTCGCGCGATCTGCGCACAAGCTGCCACAGAGAGCACCGGGGACTTGTGGAATGGATCGCACAGGATCGTTGAGGGTGAATCGGTGGATGACCAGACCCAATTTGTTGTTCAGGGTTCGGTGACGGGTTGGAACAAGTTCATGACATTCGTGGTGATGTTCTCGAGTTCTCAGGGTCGGACAACTCTCGCGACTGAGATCGACACCTACCGCACGATTCAGCAGACCGTCATGTTCATACCGGTGAGCCCGAAGAAGATGGTCGCGCGCCATACCTATCTGCAGTTCATTAACAAGGTGGCTAATACCGTTCGGCACGCTGATCCGACGGCTCGTGTTGCGCTTAGCGAAGGCGAGTGGATGGCTGGGGCTGCATTTGCTCCGGCTGGCGCGACGTCCGTGCTGCCGCCAAATCCTCCTCCGTCTGCCGTGATCGTGGCAAGCGTCGAGGCGCCGTCATCAGGTTACGAGGTCGCTGACCGCACTCTGAAAGTTCCCCGGAAGCAGCGAACCAATCACTGGCTCGTGAAACCTCACGGGCTCGCATCACTCCCTCTCGTTACCAGTGCGGTTCTAGGGAGACAACCAAGCCTCGGTAACACCGAGGGCGCAATTATTGTGGTCCCGATCGGGGAGAACACGGTATCGAAGAGACATGCCAAACTCGAGCTCGTCAACAATGGTGTCTACATCACCGACCTCGGCTCCAGCAACGGCACAATTTTGGTGGGCCCCGGTGATGAGATCATTCACTGCGAGCTGAACATTCCTACCCCGATACCGATCGGATACACGATCGAGCTGGGGGACTACGTGGTCTCCATAGAGGCACCAGCCGGGATTGGCGAGTGAAGTCCGGCGGGCGCGCCGTGTTCATACTCGGCGCCGTCCTGGTGGGGATCATGACGGTGTGGGGGTTCGTCGGTTTCTACGTGAGCGCGATCCCAATACTGCTGTTGCTTGGTAGTTCGGGGATCGCGCTCATGGCAGTTGGCTCGAAAATGAATAAGGACAAAGAGCCCAATAAGGCCGTGCAGTGGCAACCCGTCGCACCGCAGCCGGTGGTGTCGGCTGCCGACGCGCCGACACCGGCCGTTGAAACCTCGACACTCCCACCGATGCCAGCATTCGAAGCCTTCGCGGAGTACGTGCCGTGGGCGCTAGTCGGTCGCAACGGTGCTCGTTACCAACTCGCGTCGAGCAACGTCGTGGGGCGCGACCCTGGAGACTCCGAAAATACGATCACTCTGACGGGCGCGGATTTCAGCGTTTCGAAAGTGCACGCCCAAGTGACCGTTCTCAACGGTACGGTTCGAGTTCGGGACATGGGATCCGCAAACGGAACAGTCGTCGTGACACCGCACGGCGTCGAAGTCGAGTGCGAGCAAGACAACGACACCGTTATGGCAGTGGGGAGCACCCTCGAACTGGGTAACTGCGCGCTTGCCCTCGTGGCCTCACCTTCAGCGGAGGAACAATGAACTGTCCCGACTGCAGAAAACCGAGTCGACCGGGTGCCCCATTCTGCGGGGAGTGTGGCCACAGATTGCCCGTCGATGCTGCTCCCGTTCTTGCTCCGCCCCCGCCGCCCCCGCCTAGTGTCGGACCTCGTCGTCCACCTCCCGGACCTGCTGCCCCGGTCGCCATTAATCCCTTCATAATCGGCGCCCCGCCCGGATCGGCCATCCCGCCCGGACCCCCTCCTCCACCGCCGGTCTCGACACCCCTAGTCGAGTTGACCCCTGAGATTGAGCTAACGCGCGTTTCGACCCGCCGCCGAAATTCGGCGCCTTGGAATCTGGTTTTGTCCGACGGGCAACAGCACGTTTTGGGTGTTGCGGTGCTGGTCGGCCGTGACCCGTCGGCCGACCAGCGGTGGCCCGGCGCCGCGATCGTTGTCGTAGTTGACTCGTCGAAGACGGTTTCCAAGACCCACGCAGCATTTGAGGTGGATTTCTCGGGCCTGTGGGTCACCGATTTGCAGTCGAGCAACGGCGTGTTCGTTGAGCACGCCGACGGCTATGAGGTTGATGCGGAGCCGGGGAAGCGCACGGCGGTGCCCCCAGGCGCGACCGTTCTTCTTGGCGAATTCGCAATCACCGCAGAGAAGAGCTAACCCATGTACACGTGTCATGAATGCGGCGCACCCAATCAAGGCACGAAGTATTGCGAGAATTGTGGATCCGCGGCTCGAGCCGCGGCCGCTGTCCTCGCGCAGCCGATTGCCCCGGGCTACAGCACAGGCCCACCGATTTCTCCATCGCCTGCATCCGTAGGGGCCACCCCTGTGCGCGTTTTCGCCCTGATCTTCTTTCTGTTGGCGCACGTCGTGCCCAGTGTCATTCTCTACTCCGTTTACAGTTCTGGTGCCAACCTGCCCGAGCTCGCTCGTGGGGTGGCGGTTGCCCTCATTTGCCTCGCCGGACTCATGGCCTTCATCGCAGCGCTCGCGGGTCGTTCTGGCGACGCCGGCAAGACATTCGGTGCAGTATTTGCGATTGGGTACGCCGCACTCGCAATCTTCATTGTGTACGGGGGTGTGTCCGACTTTGATGGGTATACCAACGATGTTCTTCTCGTGCTCAGCTACTTCGCTCTGTACCTAGGCTGGGCTTTCGGGCGGCCGTTGCGTGGGCGCGGATACTTCGGGCTGCCGCTTCTTCTCGTGGTGGGCGTGATCGCGGCATTCATCGAGTTCATCCCGGGCATCCGGTCGAACTTTCTCGGATATCTTGCCATCGAAGGGGTCGTGTTTGCTCTGTCGGTGTGGATCGTCGTTGGGTTGTCGGTTCTCTTCGAGGGAAAGCCCACAGGCGCGGCATCCAGACAGCTCAGCCCTGCCTCTGTCGGAAGCGCCAACAGGCTTGCTCGTCTTGCCATGATTTTCGCGCTCGGCGCGATTGGCTTGCAAGTCTTGGCGACGGTGTTGACCATAACTGGCCTCTACTTCATGTCAATCTTCTCGTGGCCGATCAGTCTGATAGCCCTGATCCTCGCGATCGTATTTGGCCATATTGGGCTCTATCAGATCCGACGCACGGGAGAGCAAGGTCGAGGCCAGGCGCTGGCAGGTTTGATCATCTCCTACACCGTGATCGGGCTCGGCGCTGCTGCATTAGTTGTTCAACTGGGCATGCTCGCACTCGTGTCGTCGAGCTACGTCGGCGACTAACGGGAACAACCGATGGATGACGCAAACTGCCTAACGAGGAGGGCCGGCGACCCGAATACCCCGATGGTCGAACTCGCTCAGCTCGCGTACGAGCATCCTGAGTTGCGTGCCACTCTCGCGGCTAACCCCTCATCGTATGAGGGTCTCCTGCAATGGTTGGAGGCGCTGGGCGACCCGGAGGTTGCGAAAGCACTCGCCGGGCGAGACCTGCCCCCTTGGGGCCAGGTATCTGCCGAGGGCGCTACCCAAGAGACCGAGGCGCCAACCAGTTCGACGATCCCGTCGAAACACCCGCTGTCTCCGCGCACTAAGTTCATTAGCGGTGCAGTTGTGGCGGCGATAGTTCTCGCAGGCGCAGGCGCGGCTCTTGCTGTCGCTACCACGCAGAACGCCCGAATCGCGCAACGTGAGCAACTGGCTGCGCAACAAGATCACAGTGACGCGGCAGACGACGACAGGGCGGCGGGTGCAGCGCAGACCCAGACCCCAACCCAGACGGCGATACCGACGCCCGAAGCCCCACTGCCGCCGTCAGTTCCCGTTTTCGCCCCTCAGGATCCGGCAGCCTTTCCTTCTGCACTCGGCCCGGATGGGGTCGAATTCGACTCTCCGTCGGGCAACATTCATTGCGGTATCTACCTTTCAGGTGGCACGTTGGACTACTTCGGATGCGCAATTGATGAGTACGACTGGGAGGATCCGACCCCGACCGGGGCGGCCCTCGAATGTTCCCAAATGATTCACTATGGAGGGGGCTTCATCGTCCCGGCCGACGGACCGACGGGTGTGCTCTGTCGTGGGGGAGTCATGTTCGGCGGAGAAATCCAGCCAGTGGCAGTTCTGCCTTACGGGACCTCAGTAACGTATGCAGGCGTCACATGCGAGTCATCAGAATCGGGCGTGAACTGTCGAGGCCTCGTCACTGGGTCGGGCTTCGAGCTCTCGAGTTCCGAATATTCAGTTTTCTGAGTCGAATGGATGCCCGTGGGGAGTCAGCCCGGGTTCTAGTTCGAAGTGCAACACGCGGTGGTGGTCTCTGTTGAGGATAGTTCCTCGAAGACTTCGGCGGGGGTTGCCCAGCCGAGGATTTTGCGGGGGTGGCCTTGACCCCGGTTGGTGGACACGGGGTTATGCGGCTTTTTGAAGGTCCGCGTTCTGGTTCAAGTATTGCAGTTCGAAGTTGACTGGGCTGATCTGTCCGATCG
>Ga0105047_10003619_pt1 | contig 27205 bp, 24 predicted proteins | sample MAT04_FD_78384 | JGI IMG/M metagenome (GOLD analysis project Ga0105047, IMG submission 78384) | Freshwater microbial communities from Lake Fryxell liftoff mats and glacier meltwater in Antarctica - MAT-04 (megahit assembly) | ecosystem: Environmental > Aquatic > Freshwater > Ice > Liftoff... | reverse complement strand
TTATACGGCTTTTATCAGGCCAAAGACACTATTAAAGAGCACAAACGCGCGGTAATTGTAGAAGGAAACATTGACGTAATCTCTTCTGCCAAAGCTGGCATTAAGTTTACAGTCTGCCCTCTTGGCACTGCGCTTACAATCGAACAGCTTAAAATAATTAAGCGTTATGCAGGCGAAGTTATTTTTGCCTTCGATAGCGACAATGCTGGCAAAAAAGCTTTGCTACGTTCGCTAGATTTAGCCGAGCAAGTTGGTCTAGAAGCCCGTGCTCTAACTACAGGCAATTACAAAGATGTAGACGATCTTGTAAAGGCCGAACCAGAAGCCTGGAGCAAGATGGTAGACCTTGCAATGCCAATTCCAGAATTTGTAATGGAAGTCTTTAAAAAAGATTACGACCTTAGCGACGCTTCTACAAAATCGAATTATATAAATCTTGTTTTACCTTTTATTTCAAAGCTGCAAAACCAGATTAAGGTAGATCATTATCTGCAACGGCTAGAGCAAATTACCAACACTCGCTACGAGGTTCTTCTAGACCTAGTAAATAAGCAAAGCAAGCTTTTAGCCAATATTCCTAGCGTTGCCGAACCATCTTTTCCTGCCAAGCAAATTGCTCAAGATGATGCTCAACTGCAAGACGCAGAAGAAAATATTGCCCCTGTAACAGCTCCTATTTCTGTAAATTTACCACTGGCGGTGTTAGTGCAATCTCTTTATGCACTTTCTCAGGGAAATCGTTTAGCAGAAAATACAGAAGTTATTAGAGCAGTATATTTACATCGCTTAACAGAGAAAGCTCATAACCTACTAGATTACGCTTTAGGGGTATCCTCTCCTAGCCCAGAGCATGCAGCAGATTTCGCCGCACATCTACAGGCAAAAGTGCAATCGCAAATGATTGTTTCAGATCTAGAAGAGCTTCACTTTAGAATGCTTAGTTTTGTTAAAGACCAGTTGCGCAGTTATATAGACAAAATAAAGAAAGACGAGGATGTAAATCTAGATGAAATTCAGACCTACGCAATAAAAGTTAAAGCTGTAGACAAAGAAATTCATGCGGCCAGATTGCATCGACACTAATTCTGGGCTTTAGAAATGCTAAGATAGATTTATATGGGAAGGCGTGGCAGACCACGAAAACAGGCGGTTACTTACGACAGTAAGGAGACTAAATTTGCGATTGGCTTAGTTGCTCTAGGCTTAAGCGTAATTGGCTTTTTGACATACCTCTTTCCTGCGCAAGGCACTCTCTTCAGTTTAATAAAATCTGTTTTGGGCGACGCTACTTTTTTAGGAGCAATTTTCCTGTTAAATCTTAGTCTTGCTACTTTTGGTGTAGAACTAGCAATTAATAGTAAGAAAGCTTTGGTGGCGCAGGCAATTTTAAGCTTGCTTTTGGCGATTATTTTTACTGCCAGTGTAAGTCCTCTGTTGCAAAATCAACTTAGTCAGCAAGGCGAGCTTGGTGGGTCTCTTGGCTACCGCTTAACAGTTCTTTCACAAGATTCTCTTTTCTTAAATTTAACTCTACCCGCAGCAATTATTTTTGCCATTATTGTAGCGCCAATTGCTTTTGGCCTAGGAGTATTACAATTCTTTAGCAGTATTTTCGAATTTATTAAGAAAATTTTCGGTGTAGGGGCAAGTATTCAGCAAAAATTGGCTGGTCAAAATGGCGAAGAAGGCGAAATGATGCAAAACCCTACAATGTTTGGCGATCTTCGTGCACGCAACATGACAAATAACCAAGTAGCAACCAAAGAGCCACAAAAGAAGGATCTAGATTTTATGGGAATCCCTGTAGGCAAAGGTCATAAGGCTCTTGGCGACGGCATGGCCGGAGTAAAAGTGCAGTCTGCACAAGGTTCTACAGAGCATAATGAGCTTAAATATCCAGACTGGAGGCTTCCAACTGGCAAGTTATTAGACCCTCTTCCAAAGATCGATCCTCCTAAGGAAGACGTAAAGAATAACAGCACAATTATCGAGCAAACATTGGCCAGTTTTGGCATTGAGTCTAAAGTCATGGACGTTACTATTGGGCCTAGTGTTTCGCAATATGCTTTAGATATTGCCCTTGGAATTAAAGTTTCAAAGATTGCCAACTTAAAGAACGACTTGGCTTTAGCCTTGGCTACCCCTGCTCATGCTGTTCGTATTGAAGTTCCAATTCCCGGAACATCTTATGTTGGTATCGAGATACCAAACATTAAGCGCAGACCAGTATTCTTTAGCGAAATTATGGGAGACTCCGAAATGGCAAACCCTAAGTATCAGTTGCCTGTTACTGTTGGTAGAGACATTCAAGGAAAACCTGTTATTGCAGATATTCAAAAGATGCCTCACTTGCTTATTGCCGGTGCCACTGGTTCTGGAAAATCTGTACTTACTGTTTCATTTATTCTAAGTATGATTATGCGTCATACCCCAGATGAGCTTCGCTTGTTGCTTATTGACCCAAAGCAAGTAGAATTTTCAGATTTTAATGGCATTGCTCATTTGCTTACCCCAGTTATTACAGAAATGGACAAAGTGAATAACTCCTTAAAGTGCGCAGTTGCAGAAATGGAACAACGTTATACCGTTTTCCGCGACGCTCAGGTTAAGAATCTTGAAGCTTATAACAAGAAGATGGGTTTTGCTGCACTTCCATATATTGTTATCGTAATCGATGAAATGGCCGACATGATGCTTTCTCTTGGTAAGGGAGACGTTGAAACTAGTATTGTTCGTCTTGCTCAAAAGGCCCGTGCTACTGGAATGCACCTTATTCTTGCTACTCAGAGACCTTCTGTAAACGTTATTACCGGTATTATTAAGGCTAATATTCCCGGACGTATTGGTATGAGTGTTACTACCAATGTAGATTCTCGCGTTATTTTAGACTCTATTGGAGCAGAATCCTTGCTAGGTAAGGGTGACATGTTATTCAAAGAGCCCGACAAAAATAAGCCAGTTCGTGTACAAGGTGTTTACGTAAGCCCAGAGGAAGTTCAGCGTGTAGTGCAGTTTGTGCGCGACCAATCTCCTGAAGTTGAATACTTTGAAGATATTGTTGCTAGCAAAGCAGGAGAAAACGCAGCTGGTGAAGGTAATAAGCTTAAAGGCGACACCATGATGGCAGATGCAATTCGTGTTGTTATTGCCCAGCAAAAAGGTAGTGCATCTCTTCTACAACGTAAGCTTTCTATTGGTTATAACCGTGCAGCAAAACTGCTAGACGAGATGGCAGAGCTTGGTATTGTAGGCCCAGAAAACGGCTCTAAACCTCGTGACGTTCTTGTTGGCGATGCCGAAGCAGTAATTCAGCAACTAAGTGGCGGCGAGGTAGAATAAGATCTCTGCGAACTATTTTGCGGCCGCAAAGTACAAGGTAAATGTGGTCCCTCCTCCAAAGCGCGATTTTATTTCTACCTTGGCTTTAGATTCTTGAATTGCTCTTGAAATAATCAGCTTTCCTAACCCCTTAAATTCCATTGGCTTCTCGGCGGTATTTGTAGAAACCGAATGCAATGTATTCCTCCAGTCTTCTAACTGTTCTTCGTTCATTCCACAAGCATTATCTTTAATTGTAAGTTTTATTTGTTTTTTACTTTTAAGCTTTAGAAAAGTTAAAGTTATTTTCTTTTTCCTATTCCTAGTTAGCGAAGAATTAAGAAAAGCGCCACAAGAATTTAGAAAGAAGTTCATAAGCATCTGTTCTATTTGGGCTTGATTCAATACTACGAAAAAGTTCTGATCTTTCTCTGAAAATTTACAACTAAAGTCTATTTTTTCCTGCATAAACTTAGACTTCAATAATGAATGCACGTTTTGTGTAGCTTCTAGCAAGCAGAAGCAATTCTGCAAGCTAGATTTTGAAAGCTGTCTTTGAGTATTCGATAACACACGTTGTAATTGATAAAGTGCAGGCGATTCGCTTAGTTTTAAACCTACTTTTTCTACGTTTTCATAGCCCATGGCATGCACTAAATGACTAACATCGTGTACTAATGAAGCCGCAATAGAGCCTAGTCTAAAGATCTCTTCGCTGGAAGTGTTCATTGCGACCTATTTCTGAACTTTCAAGCAATAACCATATCGGTAAATTGTGGCAATATACGCATTTGTCTTGTTTCCCGAAAGAGTCCAACCAAATTTCTTTCGCAATTTAGAGACAACAACATCTATGCCATTAGAAGTAATTTGCGATGCAGTGTCCCAAAGCTGTTCAATTATTTGGTCTCTACTAAAAGTTTGGCCAACATGTCTTGCCAGAAAAACAAGCACCTCATACTCTTTCCTTCTTAAAACAACCTTTGCACCATGAAGAAAAACTTCCCTACTTGTAAGGTCAACAGTAACTTCACCTAGCTGCAGAATTTTATTTGTAAAGTGAGCAGGTCTACGAATTAGTGCGGTTATCTGTGCCAGAAGGTGTGATGGTGATATTGGTTTATGTAAATACATATCGGCACCAATATTCAGGGCGTTTATTATTACACTTTGTTCTGCCGAACCAGTAAGCATAATTATTGGCATTTCTTTACCCATTCTGCGGATCCGTTTACATACCTCTATTCCACTTATTTCTGGTAAACCTACATCTAGAATGCAAAGGTCCCAGCTGGCATGATTCGCAGAAATCATCCGCATTGCTACTCTTCCATCTTTTGCTAGTGCACATTTGAATCCGCTCTGCCCTAAGAACTTTAATTCACTATTTGCTAGAAACAAATCATCCTCTACAATAATAATGTTACTCATTCTATATATAAGAACTTATATATTAATGAGCCTATTATAAAGACAGATTCTGAAATTTCTATTTATTTAGAGGCGATTTTTTACCGAAAGGATTAGCAGATTCAAACCAAGGGTTTATGTTATTGAAGCCAAACTGAGGTGTTTTGGTAAGTTCATTAGAGTCTTCTTTGCTAAGCGCCACAGTGTTTCTCGAGCCTTCCTGACTTTGGCGTTGTGCTTCTATTGCTCTAGTTTGGTGAATATAGTGATCGTGACTTAATTGTAGAAATTCTAGCGCTAATTTTGTGGTAACTGTGCTACCTCTCTCATTTAGCCAAGAAACTATTATCTCTGCCCAATCTCTTTTTTGAGCAGCGCTATAAAGTCCGCCAATATTAAAAACTTCTGCGTCTTTTAAGTCGTAAATCGCGCCAATTTGCTCTATATCATTAATTCTAGAAAGCGTTGAGCCTAGTAAATAGACCTTTTTCAACTTCGGAACTATAGGTTCAACAATTACATCTTTACTAAAAAGTTTTTTGTCAGAATCTCCGCTAATTAAAACGTTTACTTTGCTATCGTTCTCTATCCAGCTAATATATGGCTCTGGATCATAAAATCTTTCAAGTGTAATTCTGAAATTACTTGCAGGACCAATTTCGTGAGGTAAGTTCTTTAATTTTTCTGAAATTTTAGGGGCAATAGCTTGAATAGTTTCAGTTTGGGTTTCAGTAAGCCAGATGCCACAATTTTCATAATTCGAATTACAGAAAAAATTAAACCCAGCGGCAGCTAAAAGCATTATTGGATCTGCATGAGCAGCGCAAAAAATGGCAGAATTTGTTTTTGAGTTTGAGGCAGTCCAGTTAAGCACTTTAGAAAAAGTCTAAGCTATCTTCTCTAGTGTAGCAGACACTTTTGCAGGTTCTGCGCCATTATCTACCAATTCCTTTAAGTGTAAGAATAATTGACTGTTTTTGATTGGTAAGGAAAGATTTTTTGTTTCAAGCATTAACGCAACATACAATAAATGTGCAGCTGCTTTGGAAAGATTAGCTCCTAAATATGCCTGAATAGATTCTGAAATTGTATCGAACGATGAGTCTAATTTCTGTGTAACTTTCAATGAAGACTTTGCAGTTTCTGAACTATTTGTTGCAGAAAACTTTAACCATTCAGAATTACTATAACTATCTGCGCTCTTCTCTGCGTTTTTATCTAGATCTGTTGGTTCAGAATTTATCAAGATAATTTCTGAATATTCTCTAGGCAATGCTTGTAGCTTTAAGTCACGATTACTAATTACTCCAGACTGAAGATTAATATAAATGTTCAATTTACTTTCTTCTTGCTGCCATTGCACGCTCTCAACATCACTTTCCTGCTTAGGAATGCTTAATAAATACTTTTGAGGGGGCAGGCTTTCTAGATACTCTACTTTATCTGTACTTAACAGTAAGTTCATCTTTTCACTTACCTTTGCGTTAGCAGCGTATATGGCTACTTTTTTGCCCTTGTTAAAAAGGTTTACGTAGATAGATCCTGCCTGAAGCAGTTCTAGTGTTGATGGTTCTTGTTTTAAAACTATTAAGTTCATGTGAAAGTTCTGAAAACCTAAATAATTTATCTTATAGTATATTAGCAGATAAATATAGGATATTCAATATGTCTTGATAGATCATGGTATTGCCGATTAATTAGATAAATGGTAAAATACTATAAGATATGAACATCACTGAATTACTACTTATAAAGTCTAGGTATATTACTTTGCCATTAGTGGTTATTGTAATAGCCTTGAGCCTTGTGGGCTTTGGCAGTTTTGCTCCTAATGCGAATGCCTCGCTTTACGTAGATAATGAACAAACAAATAGCGTCTTAAATAGCTCTAATGTGGGCTCTATTCTTGGTGAAACAGACGTTACCGAAGACTTAATAAGCAATCTTCAAGATGTAAGATCTCAAGATTTTTACCTAACAATTCCATCTATTGGGGTGAATAGTCATGTACTTGCCAATGTTAATCCTTCAATTGAAACTGAGTATGCCCCTGTAATAGAAGATGAAATTGCCCACGGAAAGTACACTCGTCTACCCAGTGAGGCTGTTACCAACGGTAATGTTTACATGTTTGCTCATCGCGAGGGAATTATTAATGGTAAATATGTAGGTATTTTTAAAAGGTTAAATGAACTTCAAGACGGCGATTTAGCCTATGTTAAGTTCGGCGATAACACTTACGTTTATCAATATCAAACTCAATTCATAATTACCCCGTATGATACTTGGGTTTATACTGGCGAATCTGCAAAGCCTACCTTAACCTTACAAACCTGCGAGAATGGCGATTCGATGAGGCTCATAGCCAAGTTCGAGCTCATAGAGGTGCGTTCGTAAGTGCCCACGGTGTATAGTTTAATACCTACTTCTTAAAAAGTTATTAAATTCATGCTCGCAGTCGGCACCTTAGCCCCAGAAATAAAACTACTTAATCAAGATGGAGATCTTTTCGATTCCACTGCAGAGCTTGCCGATGGCAAGTGGATCTGTGTTTACTTCTATCCTAAAGATTTAACTCCTGCTTGTACCGAACAAGGGTGTTTGTTTAGAGATTTAAATAAAGACTTTAAGGCTCTAAACTGTGTGGTAGTGGGAATTAGCAAAGATACAGCAAGGCTTCACAAAAAATTTCTAGACACACATAAATTCACTTTTGACTTACTTGCAGACACCAATCATCAAGTTATCGACACTTACGAAGTTTTTGTAGAAAAATCTATGTTTGGCAGAAAATACATGGGGATTGCTCGAGCAACTTACCTAATAAATCCCGATGGAAAAATATCTGCAGTCTGGGAAAAGGCCGATGCCAGTACAAATGCAGCTAGTGTATTAAGCAAACTTCAGGAATTGCAGAAAAACTCATAAAAATCAGCAAAATTTCAGGAAGTGCTTGCAGAATGGTTTTATGCAACGCACACTATACTCACTTGTTTTACGCGGCCTACAAGCAGCAACCGTTTCTGTAGAATGTAATTTTCGCCGGGGAATGCCTCATTTCGCTATAGTCGGCCTGCCAGATAGGATTATCCTAGAAGCGAAGGAAAGAATCGCCTGTGCCATTAGTATTAGCAAATTAAGTTTCCCCTACGGAAGGGTGTTGGTTAATCTTGCTCCTACTACCCTTCGCAAATCTGGCTCTCACCTAGATTTACCCATTGCTATTGGCTTATGCCTATTAAAAGACAGTAAACCATTAAAAATAGATCTGACTAAAACAGCATTTTTTGGCGAGCTTGGTCTAGACGGCACTATTAAGCCTGTATCTAAGCTTTGGGCTTATGTTTATGAAGCAAAACTTTTGGGTTTTAAGAGAATAATTGTGCCATTTTCTCAAAGAGATGAGTTACAGAATCTGGCTAAAGACGTTGACTTAGTGGCGTTTAGCACGCTTTCTGAAGTAATAAACTATCTATTAGAGGGTTATGTACAAAATGATTCCAAAATTTTAAATAACGAGCAAGTTGGTTATACGAAAAAAGAAAAAACTGATCAATTTGATTTAGAAGTGAGTAGATATTTTCTTTCTCAAAAATATTTAACAAGAATTTTTGCAATTTCTGTAATTGGTAGACATTCAATTTTATTAGATGGCCCTCCGGGAGTCGGAAAAACTACATTTGCCAAAAACTTGCATTTGCTCCTTCCCTTTCCAAATCTGGACGAGTCTTTACAAATTCAGAAAATATATTCTGCGGCTGGTTTAAAAAATAATTTTCCAAATTGCAGAATGCCGCAAATAAACTCGTCGTTAACTTCTATTTTAGGTGGTGGCAGACAATTAAATTTTGGAGAAGTTACATTGGCAAGTGGTGGGACTCTTGTTTTAGATGAAATTAATGCCTTTCCTGCCGATATTCTAGAGGCAATAAAGCGACCGCTTTTAGAAAAGACAGTAACTGTATGCTATTCAGGAGAAAACTATACTTATCCAGCAAACTTTCTTTTGGTGGCAACAAGAAATCCTTGTCCTTGCGGCTGGTTCGGAGAGATTGGCAAGAGCTGCAAATGTACTAGTAATGACATTAAAAAGTACCAAAGTCGTTTAACAGGAGGATTACTAGATCGAATAGATATAAAGGTAAGAGTTCCGCTAATTGCGAAGGTTACAGATCTTCCAGAAAATGAAATCTCCTTAAAATGGCAAAAGTTAAGGTCCGAAATCTCATTTGCCAGAGGGTTAATAGAAGGAAATAAGTTAATTTACTCTACTGCGGCAAATTTGGAACTAGAGTATTTAATTAGCTCTCGTAAGCTTTCTCACCGTGCAAGAGAGAAAATATTAAAAATTAGTAAGAGCTCGGCGGCCTATAGTTTCACAACTGTGAATTTAAAGTCCAAAATACTAGAGGTAACAAAAGAAAATATTCAAGAGGCCTTCTTACTATTTAACCCAAGTGGAAATTCCGATGAAGGAAATAATTAACTACTTCTCTACTTCAGGAGGATATTTATCGTACTTATCAAGGTATTTATCTAGTTCCACAGAAGTCCAGATATTTTTTTCTGGAAGATGAACCTTAGAAATAAACAAAATGCCGTGTAAATGGTCTATTTCGTGTTGAACAAGGTGACTAAAAAAGCCTTTTATTTCAAATTCTTGCTGTTTTCCATTTACATCTAGGTACTGAACTTTTACTTTATCTTGTCTCCATACAGGCCCCCATAGCTGGGTTTCGCCTTCACCAATGCTTAAACAAGCCTCCCAAAGCATGCTGTCTTCGTTACCACCAGAAACTACCTTAGGATTTATTAATATTTCCCACTTTTCGGTACCTGGTTCGGGTTCTTCCTTATCCTCTAGATCTACACGTCTAACACAGGTAATAGCCAAGTTCACACCAATCTGGGGTGCCGCCAAACCGGCCGTATACTCGACTCCTTTTTTGCAGGTATCAAGCAAATCTTGAATGACTGCCTGAACGCTCTTGTCTTTTATATCAGTCACTTCGCGAACTTTATCATTCAGTATCGGAGCACCTATTTGTAGAATTTTTTTTACCATCTCTAGAAAAGATTTTACCATTTTTTTGGAAATCCCTTGTTAGGAGCGGTATCCTATAGCCAGTAGAGAATCTTAAAAAGCAAAAGCCTTGTCTCCCTTGACATTCACCAGAAGGTGTTTATATAGTGGTAATAAGCTAAGGTCTTTATCAACCCTAGACTTCCACTAGAAAGGAGGAGCAAATCACAATGAACAAAGCAGGCATGATTGATCATGTAGCAGCCAAAACTAAACTTACTAAGAAAGCAGTAAGTGACGTATTGGAAGCCTTCATGGAGGGCGTAATGGCCACCGTTAAGAAAGGCGAACCTGTAACTTTCACTGGCTTCGGTACTTTCAAGGCAATGAAGCGTCAAGCAAGAACTGGTAGAAATCCACAATCTGGAGCATCTATTAAGATTCCAGCCAGAACAGTTCCAGTTTTCAGACCCGGTAAAGAATTTAAAGATAAGGTTAAGTAGTTAACCGTCTTTGTAATAAATCTAGTCTAATGACTAGTCAAAAAATCACCTGCAAGGGTGATTTTTTGTGGGCTCCTGGAAAAGGTGTGAACTATTTCTGAATTTCTGCAATGTACCAAACTGTGCGACCACCAATTTTGCCTGTAGCTACAAGATACTCATTCTTCCCTACTCTAGCTGTCTTTTTGCTGTAGACAAGCAATTGTTGCTTGAACTCTCCCCTTTTTCCTTCGCCATCTACATAATCGCTAAAACTTGTACCCTTTGCTTCTAAAGCTCGCTTTAAAACTTCTTTAATATTTCCAACCAGAGTTTCTGTCTCCTTTTTAGTTAGTCTATTCGATTGTCTCCAGGGTGAAATCCGTGTTAATGCGAGCGATTCGCATACGTAAATATTACCTAGGCCTGCAACGACACCTTGCTCTAACAGTGAACTGTAAATGGGTTTTCGGGTTTTGCAAAGCTTCTTTGTTAAGTAATCGTCGTTAAAAGCGGCTTCTAGAGCATCTGGACCAAGCGTTTTGTCGGCAAAGTAGTCTTTAGAGCTCATGGTGTAGTGAAAGGTGCCAAAACGGCGCTTATCGGCGAAATATAGGTCGCCATGAGTAAGACCAATGCTTAATCGAACGTACTTTTCTGGCAGAGAGATAATTTCAGAATTATCGCTTACTAAAAACTGGGGCATAACTTTCGCCTCGGCCTTTTTTTCATCTTTAGGCAAATACACAAAACGACCAGTCATTCTTAGGTGAGCAATAATAAGACCACTTGGTTTAAGCTCAAATACAAGGAATTTCCCTTTGCGAGAAATTTCGGCAATGCTCTGCCCGACTATGTTCTTAGAAAAGTCTTGTGGGCCTAAGCCTCCTAGAGACTTTAAACCAGTTGGTTGTACCACAAATCGCTTAATTTTCTGGCCCAAGACAAGCTTCCGCAAAGAATTTATTACGGTTTGTACTTCCGGAAGCTCGGGCATAGACTATTTAGAGATAACTTTCTTGCCCATAAATGGCTGCAAAGCCTCTGGCACTAGGATAGTTCCATCTTCTTGCTGCAAATTCTCCATTATGGCAATTATAGTGCGACCCATTGCAAAGGCAGTGGCATCGTTTGTATGTACGTAATCCTTGGTACCATCTACTCTCTTTAGGCGAGTGTTCATACGTCTAGTTTGGTAATCGGTCATTAAATCGGCAGAATGTGTCTCTCTGTACTTATCTTGACCAGGCAACCAACATTCAATGTCTAAATGACGTGCATCTGGGTCTCCTTGATCTCCTGTGCAGCATATGACCACTCTGTAAGGAATTCCTAAGATTTGTAACATCTTTTCTTGCAGGCCAACTAACAAGTCCTGTTCTACCAAAGACGTTTCTGGTGTAGAGAAAACTTCCATTTCTAACTTATCGAACTGGTGTAATCGCAAAATACCCTTCATGTCTTTGCCGTAAGAGCCTGCCTCGCGACGGAAACTAGTTGAGTAACCTACGTATCTAATAGGTAGTTCTGCTTCTTCAAGCGTTTCGTCAATATACATTGCTCCTAGGGTATGCTCTGCGCTACCAATTAGGTACAAGTCGTCTCCTGGAATATGGTAACGCTCTTCTCTTGGCTCTAAACGCGCCATTTTATGGAATGGTTCTGGCTTAATTAGGACAGGAGGAATTACCGCAGTAAATGCTGTCGGCTTAAGATTTAGGTTTAAGTCTGAAATTACTTCTTCTACAAACTTCACATCGCTTAGCCTATGCATTGTAAATTGCATTAAAGCGAACTGCAGTAAGGCTAAATCTCCTTTTAGGTAGGTAAAGCGAGACCCACTAACTTTGGCGGCGCGCTCCATGTCTATTAACCCAAGCTCTTCGCCTAGTTGCCAATGCTCTTTTGGTGCAAAGTTAAATTCTGGAATAGTGCCCCAAGCGCGGATTTCAACGTTTTCGCTATCGTCTTTGCCCTCTGGTGTATCTTCGCTAGGAAGGTTAGGAACGGCAAGTAAAAGCTGGTTAAACTCTGGCAAAATAGTATTTAATTGTGCGGTTAGGTTTTTCTCTGTTTCTTTAAAAGACTTACCAGCCTCTATTTGCTGGGCAGCAGGCTTTCCGCCACTCATCTTAATCTCGTTGGCTATTTTGTTGCCCTCTGTGCGTGCAGCAACAAGCTGTGCTTCGAGCTCTTTCTTTTCGTTAGCAAGCGTAATAAGACGATCGACATCCACGGAGGAGTTCTTTACCTTGGCTACGTGTCGGTAAAGTTCGGGCTCTTGCAATAAGTGCTGCAGATTGATCATCCCAGAGTGCTAACAAATTAATATCCAATTATACATTGAGTATTAAGTGCGTGGGTCTGCGAAACTATTTAATTTTGGTTAAAGGTTATAGGAAATGATATCCAGCGCAGCTGAAATTTCTCTGAAAAATAACACAGAAAGAAAATCTAATTAAAACCAAGCAAGCAAACTAGGTGCCTGGGCCACTACCTGCTGGTATAACGGGCCTGGGTTAAGCTCAAACTTTATTTTGTTAGTAATAACGTTAGGGTTTGTTTTTTTGATTTTTGGAATATCGCGGTAACGAGGATTTAGTACAATTTCCTGTTTTGCATTCTTACGAATTGCGAAATAAGCTAACCCCTGCTCTTTTAGCTGAGTTGAATAGTCACAAGCGCAACCCTTAATATAAAAACGTGAAAATACTACTGGTTTGGCACGATTATTAATAAAAGTGTAGAAATAACCCCGAGGAATTGAGAACTTCTCTCCTCTATTTAGCTTAACTACCAAGCCTTCCGAGACAGCTGTGCCAAATTCCCACTTATCTACGCGAGGAGTATTTTTCTGGAGTAATACTGTTAAACCGCCACTTAAAACTTCTACAATTTCACTTAAACCAGGTTGATCTGGAGTAACAACTTCGTTGTAAAAAACGTGAGTGCGAATAAACTCTACTCCCATAACACCAGAAGGCAACATTAACATGTCGTAATTAAATTTACCCTGCTCAAAAAGTCCATTATCTTTTTCGTTATGGATATTTTTGTGCTCAAGATAAACAATTTCAGGATATCTTAAGGATTTGTTTAATAAGCCGGGCAGCATGCTTACTAAAGGAATCCTGTTGCAAGCGTTATAAGTAACACCAGCGCCGTATTGGAACTTTTCGCTAATGTCATCAAATTTAAGAGGTAATCCGCTGAGAGTTGTTAGGTCCACCATGTATATATCTAATCTAGACCATCTGTTTGGCCTTCGTCAAAGTTTCGGGTACCTAGTGGACTAAAAACGTTAGCCGAAGATGCCGCTCTTTTCTTCTGTGCCCTTCAATAACTCCTGCCAGAGCTCTTTTTGACGCCTAGTAAGTTTTTCTGGGATTGCAACGTTTACCTGAACATATTGATCTCCGTTGCCGTTTCCTTTAAATTTTGGGCCGCCTTTATTCGATAATCTAAAGATTTTTCCTGGCTGAGTTCCTGCGGGAATGCGCATTGTAATTGGGCCACGTACAGAATCTACTTTTACTTCTCCTCCAAGCGCAGCTAATGCCGGAGAAATATCAATTTTTAGGTAAATATCGTCTCCTCTTCTCTCTAATGTAGGATGAGCCTCTATTTCAATTGTTAGTAATAAATCGCCATAAAGGCCGCCATTCTTGCCAGCGTTGCCTCTATCTTTAAAGCGCAATGTTACTCCGTCTGGAATTCCAGGTGGAATTTTGATTTTAAAATCTTCCTCTACCTGTACTCTTCCTTCTCCCTTACATGTCTTACATTTTTCTGTAATAATTTTTCCCGATCCGCCACAAGTTGTACATGCAGAACGTGTTTGAATACTACCCAAGAAAGTGTTCTGTATGCGCGTAACCTGGCCTGTACCATGACATTCGGAACATGTCTTTATTGCACTGGCATTACTTGCTCCACTGCCTTCACAGTCTTTACAGGTAGCTTTTCGGTAATAACTAATTGTTTTGTATTTACCAAAAACTGCATCGTCAAAATCGATTTTTAATGTTGCTTCAATGTCTGCGCCTCTAGTTACTCCAGACTTCTCTCCTCCACTGGCACGGCCAAATCCGCCGAATCCTTCACCAAAAAACTGACTAAAAATATCGCCTAAATCGTCTATATTAGAGAAGCCACCATAACCACTAAAGTCTCCGTAGCCACCGAATCCACTGCCTGCTCCACCAAAGCCAGATGAGCCCGCATGACCATACTGATCATAGGCTTTACGCTTATTTTCGTCGCTTAGAACTTCATAGGCTTCTTGCACTTCTTTAAACTCTTGATCTGCGTTTGCAGACTTATTTCTATCTGGATGTTTTTCCTTGGCTAACTTGCGGTACGCTTTCTTAATTTCTGTACCTGAAGCTTCCTTAGGAATTCCTAGAACATCATAAAAATCCTTTTTGGTCATAAAGACAAATTTTCGATTATTTAAAAGTCACTTGTGCCCCATGGTGTTACGCGATTTCACGCGAAAACAATGTTGCTCATACACCAATTTATGGTATAGAATAAAAGTTTGTACTTTGAGTGTCATTTTAGCAGAACTAGTCAAGGACTGCTAAGGGTCTACCTAAAGCTTATCATAAAGTTTATTCCTACTACAAATATTCACAACTGACGCGATCTTTCGCCGTTTAACTGTGCTAAAATACACACAGATGCCAACTGAAAATAGCACTACAACTAAACAGAGAACAGTTAAAAGCGTTAGCAAAACTAAGGCTAGTGCAAAGACGGCTGTAAAACCTGTCAAGAAAACTGAAAAAATTTCAGAGAAAGTTCAGAAACCAGAGATAGAGTTAACTAAGAAGACAGCAGAGAAGGGTAGTGCTTCAAAAGCTGCTTCGAAAAAAATTGAAGAGGTAAAAACAATTTTCCGTACACCAATAGTTGCGGTAATGGGTCATGTAGATCATGGTAAAACTTCACTATTAGACTCTATTCGTGGCACAAACGTGCAGAGTGGAGAATATGGCGGAATTACCCAAAATACACGAGCTCATAAGGTTGAATATAAGAGTGGTAGTTTTATTACTTTTATAGACACCCCAGGCCATGAGGCGTTCGCAGAGATGCGTTCAAGAGGAGCAAAGGTAGCAGACATAGCTATCTTGGTAGTGGCAGGAGACGATGGAGTTCAACCGCAAACAAAACAGTCTATAAAGTTTATTCAGGCTGCGAAGTTGCCAGTAATTGTGGCTTGTAATAAGTCCGACTTACCAGGTTTTAACGCAGATAAAATTAAACAAGAGCTTTCTAGAGAAGGTTTATTGGTAGAAGAATATGGTGGAGACGCAATTTTTGTACCAGTTTCTGCACTAAAGAAAACTGGAATTCAAGATTTACTAGATACCATTGAACTTTTGGTAGAGGTAAACGATATGCAACCGTTAGTTCCTGTTCAGGGAGTAGGGGAGACGTTCGTTCTAGAATCGCATATGGACAAAGAAGTTGGTGCTGTTACTTTGGTCTTGGTTAAATCTGGTTCAGTAAAACGCGGTCAGTTCGTAATTTATAACGGCAAGATTCAAAAGATACGTGCACTTTTAGACGATAAAAACAAACAACTAGAAACCGGGAAACAAGGAGATCCAATTAGGTTAATTGGTTTATCTGAAGTTTTCAAAACAGGAGAGCAATTAACTGTTCTGGCAACACACGAAGAGGCAGAAACTTTACGCAAGCAAATAGAAAAGGCTGCAGAGGCTAACGCAGAGGTTATTGGAGACGCAAAAAGCATCTTGGGAGCTATCGATGACAATGATATGTTTGCCCAAATTATGACTACTCAGACTGAGAAGCAAAATAGAGATAAAGTTTTAAATGTTATCGTGCGAGCAGACACTCAGGGTACTCTAGAAGCCATTAAGTACCAGTTAGGTGAATTAAGCTTCGCAGATGCCCGTGTAAACGTGTTTTCTGCCCAAACAGGATCGGTAACAGAGAATGATGTTGTAATGGCAAAGAATATTAAAGGTATTGTGCTTGGTTTTCAGGTACGCACAGAAGATAACGCTTTAGTTTTAGCCCGTAGAGACAAAGTTTTGGTTCGTAGCTACCAACTAATCTACGACCTAATAGACGAAGTGGCCGAAGTTATTAACTCTATGGTAGAGCCAGAAACAACAGAGGCAGAAGTAGCAAGATCTAAAGTAAAAATGGTTATTAAACTATCCGACGGCAAATTTGTAGCAGGATGTGAAGTAATTAAAGGTACAGTTACCCGTGGTTACCGCGCATTTGTAGAACGCAAAGGCCAGAGAGTAGGGGACGGTAAAATTTCTTCTCTTAAGCATTTAAGAGAAGATGTTAAAGAAGCCAAAAAGGGCACCGAGTGCGGAATTGTCTTAGAGCCACAAGTTGCGCTAGAAACAGGCGACGAAATTGTCTGCTTTAAGGTAGAACAGATATAGTCTATAATTTTCCTAGTTCCCATTACTTTTAACCTTATAGGCAGCTTCCACTATGGTCATTGCATTTATCGGTGGGTCTGGCAGTGGTAAAGACACTCAAGCTAGACTGCTAAGCGAGAAATTAGATATTCCAACTATTAGTGCCGGTGCAATGTTGCGCGAAGCATACGAGGCGGGAAACCCTCTTGGAATTGAAGCCTCTACATATTGGAAAAAAGGGGAGTGGGTTCCAGATGAAATTACTTCTGAAATTATTCTGAATTACATTAACTCTCATCATATTAAAGAGTTTATTATTACTGGCTACCCAAGATTTGCAGAACAGGCTTATACTTTTGACCGTATTCTAGAGGTAGTGGGCTTAAAACTTACTGCTGTTGTTCACCTTTCTGTAGAGAAAAGCGAGCTTTGGGAGCGATTGCAAACTCAAAAAATTGAGGATCCTGCCCGCAAAGATACTTCAGAGGAAGCAATGGGAAAGCGACTAGATTCATATTACGAAACTATAGAGCCACTTCTAAAGAAGTACGCTAAAGATGATATTTTAGTTAATGTAGATGGTACCCCAAGCGTTACTACTGTAGCTGCAATGATCGATGAAGGATTAGAAAAAGTTCCTGCGTTCGCTGTAGAGATTTCAATCAAAAGAGAGCAGAAGAGTATAGAGAATTAAACTAAGTCTATATCTCGTAAGAAAAGCCTGGAACTACATAACCACCGATATTGTGTAAATATGCTGCCAATTCTGCAGTTACCTCTTGAGGTGTTTTTCCGAGTCCGTTAATTACCTGTGTAGGAATTCCTAAGTCTGCCAAAGCCGCATTGGTTTTTTCTCCTCTATTAACGTCTTTTGGATAACGGGCAGACTTAGAAAATGAGATTTCCTGGAATAATTCTGTAAGTTCTCTTAATTTTGTGGTGAAGTCTTTTTTATTCACATTATCTGGTCCTAAATTTTTAAAAACAGCTGTAAGTTTACTGTCTAGCCATTCAAGACTCATCTCTCCCGACTGGGTATTTATTGCATTTAAATCGTCTGGGCGAATATGGCTACCTGCAAATCTGTCCCACAGCATTCTGCTTACAGTTCTAAACTGTGCTTCTTCTTTGGGTACAAATAAATAGGCAGATGGAACTTTAGAAGGGTCGAAGTAAGACATAAAGGTAGATTGTGCGGCAGTACGCGGAAACCCGCTCATTACAAATGGCTTTTTTGGCCCATCTGCAGCAGCTAGAGATTTTACCCACCATTCTGCACCTTGAGCGAACATTAAGCTCATTACTTTGTCGTTCAACATTAAGCCAGCGTCTTTTAGTGGGGCAAAAGTACCAACATTGTGGGCAAATACGGCGTGCTTATCTTTAGCACCCAAAATTCCTTCGGTACCACTTTCTAAAGCCTCTAAACCAAGATTATCTAGAGTTGTACCTTTTCCTCCGGTTACAACGCCGTTTACCATTACAGCCTGAGGCAGATTATTCTCTGTAGCGTAATCAATCATTCTCTTTGCAGCTGCTTCTTGTACTTCGGCAATATATTCTGGTGCTAAGTTTGCGTCTAAATAGTCATAATATTTAGTCGCAATACCCAGGAACTTCTCTTTATGGGCCTCGAAAAATTGCATTTTTTCTTGATCAGAGTAAATGTCTTCGGGGTAGGTTAAAAAAGTAGAGCTTAACGCAGCGAATTTTTCTCGATCTTCTAATGGCAGGTCTACTAGGTCAATATTAAAGCGAGCAACTGGGTTGGAATAAATGTCTGTAAGTTCTCTCTCTGCAATACGATCTGCTGCTTGAGGTTTGTCTGGGTCTAGGCTTGAGTCATATTCCGCCTGGCTCCTTGCGATTCCCTTAAGTAAATGCCGACGGAAAATAATTGTTTGAAGATTGGTCTGATATTCTTCATTAAGGATTTGTTCCTTTTCGCCGTTTTCTAGTTGTGCAAATTCATCGGGCTTTAATGTGTCAAGATCACTAGTTGTTGTTGGCACCGAATTCAAGTCCATAGATTCAGGATTCTATCAGAAAGAAGGGATATGATGGAAACCAGAAACTGCACGAAAAGCTAGATTAGTAAGGAAGTACGATTATTAAGATTTTACTGGTTGCAAATTTTGTTCGCGCCATTTAGCAACTTCGCCGTGGTGACCACTTAACAAAACCTCTGGCACACGCAATTCTTTGCCCTCGTAGTTGATAATTTCTGGGCGAGTATATTGTGGAAACTGCGCCAGATCTGGGTTTTCGTAGAAGCTATCGTGGGTAAAAGACTCTTCTTTTCCTAAAACTCCTGGTGTAATTCTGGCAGTTGCGTCCATTACAGTAAGTGCAGCAAGCTCTCCGCCGGTTAAGACGAATTTCCCTAAACTAAGCTCTTCATCTACCAAATTATCAATAATTCTCTGGTCGAAGCCTTCATAACGACCACATAAAATTATTAAAGCTTCGTAATTGCCTGCATAATCCTTACATATTTCTTGATTTAAGATTTTACCTTTGGCCGAAGTTGCCACAACTTTAAACTTTGTAATACCTGCGGCGGCGTAGTCGGTTTTTAACTTTTCTAGACATTTTTGAAGTGGTTCGAACATAAATAGCATGCCCGCGCCTCCGCCAAACACTCTATCGTCTACCTGGCGGTAATTTCCCAAGCCAAAATCGCGTAAGTTTACTACGTTAACCCTAAGGATTTCTTTTTTTATTGCCTGGAATAAAATACCCTGCTGTAAATATGCAGAAATTTGCTCTGGAAAAATTGTAACTATGTCGAATCTCATTTTTATTGCCGTCTGTCCGCTTGGCCCTAATTATTTAGTTAAATATTTCATGATTATTTTGCCTACAGCTTCTGGCTGGCGTAATGGTAACCCATGAGTGGCATTAGGCACAATATCTAACGTACAGTTGGGAATGTACTGTTGAAGCACGCGGCCCATATATAGAGGAGTGTATTTGTCTAGTTCCCCCCAAATTAAATGGGTAGGTTCATTAATTTTTGTTAGCTCTGTAGGAGCAATGTTTTCTGCAATTACCTGCTGAAAAGTAGTTCGTAGTAAAGGATTCTCTGCAGTATTTTTATAGTCGGTGGTACGCACTATGTATTTATAAAAGGCGTTTCTTATAAAGGTAGGGAAGTGAGCCTTAATTGGCTTAAGGATTTTTGTAATAAATAGGAGAACTTTTACTTTAAAAGTAACTTTCGGAGCAATTCCGCTGCTATTTATCAGAAAAATTTCAGAATTGTTTGGTAATTTATGGTTAGTGGCCAAATAGAGCAGCGTTTTGCCACCAAAAGAGTGTCCAACTAAGTTTAGTTTAATAGAAGAAGATGGTTTTGGCAGTTTAGCCAAATAATTTGCAATTTCATCTACAACATAGTCGCCATAATCTTGCATTTTGAAAACCTTAGGAAGGCGAGTTTGTCCATGGCCAGGTAATTCAATTACTTTTATAAATGCACCACTAAATAAGACGTTAATGCAACGCGCTAAAGCAGCTAAAGACTTTGCACTGCCGCCCCAACCGTGCACAAGAATAAACACATCTTTGTCATACTTTGAAGGTTGGTTGGTAGTTTTCATGCAATTATTTAGATTATAAGGGGTTTTGACAAAGATGCTATAAATTAATTAGGCGCTTTAGATTTTTAGCGAGGTTTTCACGAAATCTTAAAGAGTCATTAAACTTACTTAGTTATTTTAATAACATGGCAAAAGACTTAACAGATGCTTCTTATGAATTGGAAGTAGCAAGTGCAAAAGGAGTTGTTTTAGTAGATTTCTGGGCAGAGTGGTGCACACCATGTAAAATTCTTGCTCCAATTATTGAAGATATTGCCAAAGACTACGAAAACGAGAAGGATGTAAAAATCATGAAACTAAACACAGACGAAAATCCAAATGTCTCTATGATGTACGGAGTAATGAGTATACCAACCACCATTATCTTTAAAGACGGTGCACCAGTAGGAAGTATTGTTGGTGTGCAGCCAAAAGACAGAATAGTAGCAGCAATAGAAAACGCAAGAGAAAAGTAATTTCAGAAGTTTTTTTAAGGCCGAGTAAAAACTGTGTACAAAGATGATTGTTTTAATGACAATTAGCATGGTTAATACTATTTAGTTGCTCACTTTTTTTATGAGTTTTGCTATGCTGAGGTATAGACTATGAATTTTCTGTCCCAAATTAAGACCAATCTATCTGTTATTCCGTCGCTGTTAACATGCAAAACCCTCTCTGGGAAAGAGCGGAAGGTGCCTGGTCAAATTTTAGTATCAATTTTAATAATGGTACTAATTATTGGGCTAGTAACAGTGTCTAGTACTATTGGCATTCAGCGCAATGTAACGCAAACTAGTGGCCAACTGCAGTTTGATGAGACTATTAATAACAATGAAAAAGCGTTGGTGGCTATTGCAGGTATTTCTGCAAAGAATCCTAATGCTTCATTAATGTGTCTGTTTGGCACCTGTCTGGGTGAAATTATAGAATCGGAACTAGGTATAAATTCTACTGCACTGGCCAATACACTGCCTGGTTTTAGGTCACTTAGTTGCGATGACGGTTCTTCGGGTAGTGGTTTTGTACAACTAAATTGTGTCTTAGAAGATTTAGAAGGAAAAAGAACTTACATCATAATTAAGCAAACTTCAACGAATAATCAGATTGAAGATTATTCACTGCCTGCAGGAGGAACTGTTTCTGCTAGGTTTACAATTCCAACAGCTGCCAGCCCTGGCGACCTGGTTGTTAAATATGTAAACGATACTCCTAGACTAGCTTTTAATATTATTTGTTATAATGCTGCTTCTAAAGTTGTGTTTAGAACCGCACCTTTGCAAGATGTTGCTGCACTTTCAACACTGTTTTCTAATGCAAGTTGGAATGTTCCTGCCAAGACAGTCACTTTTAAAATTAGTTCTTTAAGCTCAACAATTGGTTGTAGTAATGCATCTGGCTTGCCAGCAATTTTTCAGGTAGAGAATTTAGGTACAACAGCAAACACAGTGCAAGTATTGCCGTCTACAGACTCAACCAACTTTTCTCAGGGAAATAGAGTACTTTACACTTATGCTTACGACCCTACAAAAACCGAGCAGGCCGCACCTTCTCAGAGTGTAAGTCTTACTTTAGGAGATAGGCCAAGTGGATTCCTAAATAGCGGTTTAAACACAACGTCTTATAGTGGAAACTATTGTGGAAACGGAGTAATAGATGGACGCATTGATTTTACAAGCAATCTTTCTAGTCTTTACGGAGTACAAACCTATAACGTTGGTGGAGCAGGATCTGGTTATACAGTTGGGGGCACATATACATATTTGCCACCTCCAAACCCTCATTTAGCACAAGACTTTACATTGAACCAGGCTTCTAACCCCAATACTCGCGAATTCTGTGACACAGGCTCTGCTAACGGTGTTCGGCAAGCTATTCCAGCTTACCCTAACGGCAGTGTTGCTCAGCCAGTTACCGTGCCGCTAACTACAGCATACTGTGGCGCAAACTGTAATAGAGTAACAAGAATTAATGGTCCTTTCTGCGGAGACGGCCAGACAAATGGCCCAGAGGTTTGCGATGCAGGAGTTGGAGGTAATACATTAATGTGTGGAGGAAACTGTAATACTACATGTACTGGCTATACTGCTGCCTGTCCACCTCCTCCTAGCGGTTCGCAGTGCTGTGATATTTCTGGTTATGATCCTTTTACAGGGCAAGTTATATGTGACGGTGGCTGTGGAGTAGATCCTCATCCTCCTGGTGCAGATTATTGTAGCTTCTGTGAATGCGACGTTTGTAACGAATAAGAAATGAAAAAACTAAACCTGTTCCAAAAAACTAGAGGGCAAATTCTAATGGCAATTCTAGTAATGGTGCTTATTATTAGTGGAGTAATAATTGTGATTGTAACCAATGTGCAACGCAATTCTCAGAACACTGTTACTCAGAACCAATACGACAGCAGCATTAATAATAGCGAACAAGTACTTATAAGCTTGGTATCGCTTCTAGCTATGAATTCTAATGCCAATTTGGGTGCATCGTGTTCATCTGGAGACCCAACTCTTTGTTTGGCAGATATAATTATTAATCAATTTACGACTACTTATAATTCTAACTTTGCAGCTAGCTGTGGTTCAATCGATATCGATTCTGCGAGCGGAACAGTTAGTGTTCAATGTGTGTTTAAAAAACCCTCTGGAGAACAAGTAATTGTAAAAATTTCTGTAGGCAGCAATTTCTCTTATGAAAGTTATGCTTTAAATCCTGGTGCAAACTTGGCAATTCCTTTTAGACTTCCAACTGCTGCTCAGACTGGCACAGCCAAGATTCGCTATAGCAGCGAAGATCAACAATTGCAGTTAAGTATTTTCTGTCTGGCTGCGGGAAATAAATATAAAATGGATACAGCTCCATTCACCTTAATTGGCCTACAAAAATTCTTTGGCACTGCCTCTCTAGATGCCGGTACCAAAGAGGCTACCGTAACTATTAGTAGCTTTAAGAATACTCTTGGTTGTTTAGATAGTAAGCCACTAATATTAGAAATAGAGAATTATTCTCCAACAAAGCCAGAAACAATTTCTGTCATTATAGACGAACCATATGCTGCCAAAGCATTTTCTAGCAGCCAGTGGAAGCTAGAGGCATATAATTATGACTCTGCAGAGTTCCAGCAAGCCGCACCTAGTCAGGAAACATCTGTTACTACTGCGGGTCGCCCAGTTTCTTTGTTTAACAGTGCTTTAAATACTCGCTCTTATCTTTCTGCTAGCTGTGGCAACGGCTTAATAGATGCCAATATTGCAGATGCTAGTGCACTGCAAGTTGTTCCTGGGGGAAGTGGCACACCTAAAATTGAAATGTTAAGAAATGTAAGTGCACAGTCTGGCACAACTGTTTTCTATACTCCTGGCGATAATAAAAAATACACTTACACCTTAAATAATTTCGCATTTGGCAGAGAATTATGCGACGCTGGCGCAAACAATAACCGCGACTATGGGGTTCCACTTTACAACTATTCAAATATATACTTGCCTTTAGAAAATGCTACCTGTATTAACTGTACGACAGTAGAGGTTCATAAAGGTCCATTCTGCGGAGATAATAAGTTAAACGATGCAGTGCAAGGCCCCGACGGTATTCCTGCTGGTTCTGAAGTGTGCGATAACGGCGCCCAAAACGGCACTTCATGTGGTAAATGTAAGCCAGACTGTTCTGGAATGACAGACCCTTGCCCACCTCCTCCTCCATTGAATGCTTGTTGTGATGGTGCAAAGCCTGTAAGCTGCGATCCTGCAGCACCTCAATGTGCACCTTGCCCAAACCCAGTCGTAGAAATGCCGCCAGGAACAACAAAGACCGATCGTTGCACAGCTAGGGGATGTAGATATTGTGGTACCGATTAAAAGTTAAAATCACTTAAATAAATTCGATTCTTAGTCTTATAGTATTTTCTGTAAGCGTCTGCTATAATACAAAGGTCTTATTTGTGGTTAGGCGAAAGCTTTTACTGCGGATTTAGCTAATTTTTTATTGAATGTGGCCACTATGCCAGCAAAATTTATTCTTTCGAATGCCGAAAAGCAGGAGATAATTAACAAGTTTCGTACTGCAGACACCGATACAGGTTCTCCTCAGGTACAAATTGCACTTCTAACTTGGCGTATTAATGCTTTAACAGAGCATCTAAAGAAGCACAAGAAGGATAATCACTCTCGTAGAGGTTTATTGGGAATGGTTGGACAACGTCGTAGATTGCTTACTTACCTAGATCGTAAGGAAGGTTCTGAAGTTGTTGCAAAATTAAAGCGCGATTTAGATCTATAAACCTATAAAACAATAGTTTTTAAAGGGGCGTCACAAATGTGGCGCCTTTTTTTGCCTATAATAGATACATGCCCGGCACAATTATCTACAATTCGGGCAAAAAGGCAGGAAATTCTGCCGTTTTGCGGCGCAGACAAAGCTTTGAAACTATGGGTAAACCTGGGTTAAAGTCTGTTTTTCGTGGCGTTAATAATCGTATGCCTTTAAATGGGACGCAGCCTAACTATGCTCCTGGCATGAATTCTCCGCTGTCTAGTATGAATAGAGCAGGGCAGAATCAGACAAGATATTCTGGAAATAACCCAGCAAAAGGTAAAAATAGATTTTGGCAGAAAGTTGTACAAACTCTTATAACCCTTATTGTGCTTGTAGTATTAATTGGCGGCCTTGGCTATTTAGGCTATCGCTCGAAATTTTGGGTTATTAATAAAGTTACTTTTAATGAAAACTCACGTTTTTTGGCCGCCAAACAAGAAGATTTACGCAATTTCTATTTGGGCCAAAACCTTGTAAACGTAAATACCACAGCGCAACTGCAAGAATTATCCTCAATTCCATTTGTAAAAGAAGCATATATTCAGAAGCGTATTCCCGGCGAAGTTTTCATTTATATAAAAGAGGTAAAACCTGTAATTACTATTAATACTCCTCGGGAAACTTTTTGGATAGACGATTCAGGCAAGAAATTACCTCTAAAAAGTGCCGATGATACTTTTAAGCTTTCGGAGCTAGATACCCTTATCTATACCAATAAACGGGCATTTAAGAGTCAGAAAATAGAGGATGCTTGGAAGATAAACCCCGAAATTTCAGAAGAATTACAGAAAAAGTATGCACAATATCTTAAGGAGTACGATTTAACGCAGAAAGCAGAAGCAGCTGCCGCCGCCAAGCAGAAGACGAATAGTACACAAAGCTCTGCCTCTGCGTCTAGTTTACCTCCAGCTCTTACAATAGATGAACTTGCACACCAAGAATTTGCAAATTCACCAATAGATAGCAAATTACAGAACATTTACAATGGGGTCAGAGCCGAAGTGCTGCTTAGTATTAACGACAGATTCGCCTCATTATCTGTGCCAGACGACTACGGTTTAAACCTAGATGCTGTAAAATCATTAGTAGATTGGCAAGAAATTCAGAACGGAAATAAGTTTTTTTCCGGAGTAGAATATACCTTACTAAAAAACAGCCTTAACAGCCGGTTTGTATGGGAAGACCTAGAAATTATTAACCCTATTACATTTAGAGTTAAAATAAAACAGGTTACTTTATATCCAGGGCTGGTGCCAAATAGCGAAGAGGGGTATATTTACTTCAATCTAACTTCCAATTTGGAGCTGAAATTCTTACAATTAGATACTTTATTAGAAGAACTTTCCAAAGATGGTAAGGGATTTAGTAAAATAGACCTAGTCGGTGAAAAGATAATCGTATCTTGACATGGTGTACTGTTAATCTAAAATAGAGAACATATGGCTGGAAGAATAGTCACAGCAATTGATATTGGCTCTACAAAAATCTGTACCGTGATTGCCTCGGTAGAAGATGGTAAAGCTCCTTCGGTTATCGGAGTAGCAAGCTATCCAAGCGCAGGCCTCAAGAAGGGTGTAGTTGTTAATATTGATGAAGCAATTAATTCCATTGCGAATTCGCTGGAAGCAGCAGAACGCATGGCAGGTTTAACCGTTTCCTCGGCGTATATTTCTATCAATGGCAAACATATTACTAGCACCAACAATCATGGTGTAGTAGCAGTTGCCGGAGACGAAATTGGCAGCGAGGATGTTTTTAGAGCTATTGAAAGTGCTAGAACTGTTTCTATTCCACCTACACGCGAAATTTTACACGTTATTCCTAGAGAGTTTATTGTAGATTCTCAGGGTGGCATTAAAGACCCCGTGGGAATGAGCGGAACTAGGTTAGAAGTAGATACTCACATTGTTTCTGCAACCTCTACTGCTGTTCACAACCTTTTAAAGTGTGTGCAACAACTTGGTTTAAAGGTAGACGATGTAGTTTTTGGTGGTTGGGCAGCTGCAACAGCAGTTCTAACCTCTACAGAAAAAGAATTAGGAATTATGTTACTAGATATTGGAGGAGGAACAACTAGTATTACAACTTTCATTGAAGACGCAATTACATACACAGGTAGCGTTCCTTTTGGAGGCACAAATATTACTAGCGATCTTGCAATTGGTTTACGTGTTTCTTTAGAAGATGCAGAAAAAATAAAAATTAATGCAGAAGAACTCATTAATAACGACAAGCATGTGTTTATGGACAGCGAAGACCACTACGAGCCTAGCAAACAAAGAAGAGAACTACTTGGCTTGCCAAATAAGGCTGGAGCACAGGCAAATGAAGATAAAAAGTTTAGCAAAGATGTAATAGATGTTAGCGAATTGCATATTGAAGGTGTAAAAACCATTTCTCGCAAGATGTTTAACGAAATTGTAGAAGCAAGATTATCAGAAATTTTTGACCTTGTAATTCAACAAATGGAGCAGTCTCACACAGAGAGTAAATTGCCAGCAGGTGTAGTTATTACTGGTGGAACAGCCTTGGTGCCTCATATTGCCAAGATAGCCAAAAAGGTATTCGATACTCCTGTTCGAGTTGGTTACCCTAAAGGAATGGAAGGATTGGTAGATGAAATTACTGGCCCAGCCTATGCTGTTGCTCAAGGTTTAGTGGTCTACG
>Ga0105047_10003618_pt1 | contig 27206 bp, 20 predicted proteins | sample MAT04_FD_78384 | JGI IMG/M metagenome (GOLD analysis project Ga0105047, IMG submission 78384) | Freshwater microbial communities from Lake Fryxell liftoff mats and glacier meltwater in Antarctica - MAT-04 (megahit assembly) | ecosystem: Environmental > Aquatic > Freshwater > Ice > Liftoff... | reverse complement strand
GTCCAGACCCCGAAAGCCGGTCCTCGTATCGATGGCGGACGGTTGTTGGTGTCCTCCAGGGTGCCTCCAACGTTGAACACAGTACTGGCGCGAAAAGCCACGCCGGGCACACCGGTGGTGCAATTGAACGTCTGTACCTGGAATTCCCAGACGCCGACGATACGGTTTGCAGGCGACCACCATGGCAGGGGGCTGTGCGCCGGCAGTGGAGCGGCATCGACGTTGGTGATCGGGTTGGCGACGAGGGCGACGAGTGCAAGGCCCAGCAAGGTTGTGGTTTTCATGGTGGATTCCTTCAGGGTTGGGAGTGCGATCGCAGATGCGCGTCGCACTGCCGACGTTGTGCTTGCCCTGGCTGAAAATCCTGTTCCTAATGCTGAAATACGCTGAAATAGCCTGACCCGACCCGGATTGGCCATGACTGCACCGCAACCGCCTGGCTACCGCTTCGGTGATTTCCGCATCGATCGTGAGAGTCGTCAGCTGATCGGGCCTGGCGGGGCGGCCATCGCCCTGACCGGCAAGGCCTTCGACGTCCTGCTTTATCTGGTCGAGCATGCCGGTCGCTTGGTCGGCAAGGACGAATTGCTGGCGCAGGTGTGGAGCGGACGGATCGTCGACGAGAACAACCTCACCCAGGCGGTCTCCAACCTGCGCAAGGCGCTCGGCGCGGACGCCGGGGATCATCGCTACATCCTCACCGAGGCCAGGCGCGGCTATCGCTTCGTTGCCGAAGTGCACAGCGGCGAAATAGTGGTCGCTCCCAAAGAGCGGTCGCGCCGACGGCCATTCCTGTCGAGGCATCGCGGGTCGGCAGCACTCGTAGTCCTGCTGGCCTGTGCCCTGACGCTGTACGCCGCCTGGCCTGTTCGTGGTCCCATCCCCATTGAACACGATGCGCCGCCCGCAACAATCGCGTTGGCGGTATTGCCGTTCCGCCCACTCGCCGGCACTGCGGGCGACGAACTGCTCGAACTGGGACTGGTGGAAACCCTGATCACCCAACTGAGCCGCTCCAGCGCGTTGCGCGTGCGCTCGCTGGCCTCGAGCCGGCGTGTCTCCGGTGATACTCAAGACGCGCTCGATGCGGGGCGCAAGCTACGCGCGAACCATGTCCTGACTGGATCCATACAGCGCGGGCGTGACCAGTTGCGGGTCAATGTCCAACTGTTGGAAGTCGCGAACGGGCGCACCTTGTGGGCCGACACGTTCGACGCGCATCCGGGTGAAATATTCGCCTTGCAGGACCGCATCGCTTCCGCCGTGACTGCAGCCCTGGATGTCGGGGCGCTGCCGGCGCGCACCAGCAGTGCCTGCGATGGCGCCGATCCCGATGCCTATCGCGCCTATCTGACTGGCCGCCATCAGGCCAATCGTCCCGATCCCGAGCGATTGGCATCGGCCTTGCTGGCTTTCCAGCGTGCCATCGACCTGGACCCGGCCTGCGCACCCGCCTATGCCGGCATGGCATCTACATACCGCGGACTTGTGAACATCGGCGAACGCGATCCGCGCGAGATGTTCCCGCTGGCCAGAGCCGCAGCCGAACAGGCGTTGCGGATCGATCCGTCTTTGGCCGAAGCCCATTTCGCAAAAGCCTCCATCCAGTTCCGGTACGACTGGAACTGGACGGCCGCCGAGACTTCGTTCAAACGCGCACTGGCGCTGAACCCCAGTCTTGCCGACGCGCACTACGGCTACTCCACCTTGTTGATCACGCTGGGCCGCGTCGATGAGGCCGTCTCGCACGCTCGCCAGGCAAGCGAAGCGGACCCTCTCTCGCCACTGGCCCACGCCATCGAAGCCTATGTGCTGGCAGCCGCGGGCCAGCCCGACGCGGCAGCACTGCCGCTGGAGCGCGCCCTCGAACTGCAGCCGGATTTCTCGATTGCCTTGCTTTATCGCGGCGAAATAGCGCTGGGACGCGGCGATACGGAGGACGCGATCGGGGACCTCGAGCAAGCAGTCCGACACTCGAAAGGCAACACCCGAGCGCTGGCGATGCTGGGCGTGGCCCACGCGGCCGCAGGCGATCGCGAGGCTGCCGAGGAAGTGCTTGACACACTGCAGGCGCGTGCAGCGTCGGGCTATCAGCCAGCGACCAGCCAGGCCGCGGTGTACAACGCGCTGGGCAACACCGGTCGCGCGCTGGCGCTGCTCGAAAAAGCCCTTGCCGAGCGTGACGTGCGGCTGTCGTTCCTGAAGATCGACGCGAACTGGGACAACCTGCGCTCGCACCCTCGATTCCAGGCGTTGCTGCAAAAGATGAAGCTGCAGCCGTAGCGCTTGTACGAATATCAATCAGCCGGAGAGACCCGGAAACGTAGCGATGCGCGCATGGCTTTGCGCCATGCGTCATGCAGGAAAGTCACGCCAGGATCACCGCCGGTCGGATGAACACGCGAGTCCTGTCGTCGGTCACGGCGACTGGCTACGGGCGACAGAGCAGCGGCCATGGTGGACGCTGGCCGTGCATCCACTCGAGCGGGGATGCGCGATAGCCGCATGCCAGAGCCACGAGAAAGAGGGTCCCGCCATGAATACCTCACCGAACGATTCCCTCACCGCTGCCTGCGAACGATCTCCCACGGAAACTGGCCGCTCGACGATCACTCCGGGGGACCACCAGTTACAGCAGCTGGATGTCCGGCATGAAGCCGAATTGGAGATGCACCTCCGCCGTATCCGCGAGAGCAGCTGGCTGCACGCGCCAGCGGATCATTTGCGGGTGCGCCGAGCGCGCGCAAGCGTCCCCGGTCGCGCGGCATTGCAGGCCGCTGAGGCAGGCGCTGCGGGGATCTTGCCGAGTCGACCCCATGTCAAGCCTTGCCCCACCCCAGCGCGGCGGATAACCTGCCCGTGCACCGCTCTGGCCCGGCATGACTTCTCGCTTCATCCATCTCCACCTGCACACCGAATTCTCACTTGCGGATTCCACCATCCGCGTGCCTGAGAAGCCGGATGAGGCACGCCCGGAAAAAGCCAAGCGACCCAACCTGCTGAGCCGCGCGGTGGAAATGAAACTGCCCGCGCTGGCGGTGACCGATCGCAACAATCTGTTCGCGCTGATCAAGTTCTACAAGGCCGCCGAATCCGTGGGCATCAAGCCCATCGCCGGTGCCGACGTATGCGTGGCGGCCGGCAACGAGTCACCCTGGCAGCTCACGCTGCTGTGTCGCGATCACGGCGGGTATCTGTCCTTGTCGCGGCTGTTGACGCGCGCGTGGATGGAAGGCCATCGCACCGATGGCGTCGCTATAGACCAGGCTTGGCTGCAGGACAACTGCGATGGCTTGTTCGCCATTGCCGGACGCCAGAGCTACGCCGCGCGCCTGGTCGCGGGCGGGCGCCATGAACTGGCCGAACAACACCTGGGCGACCTGCAGCGTTGTTTTGGCGAGAACCTGCACCTTGAATTGACCCGCACCCAGCGTGAGGGCGAAGACGCGTTCAATGCATTCGCGCTGCATGCGGCTTCAGCGCGCGGCATCCCGGTGGTCGCCAGCAACGATGTGCGCTTCCTCGATCGCGACGGCTATGAAGCGCACGAAGCGCGCGTGTGCATCTCCAGCGGGCGCGTACTGGATGACCCCAAGCGCCCGCGCGACTACAGTGCCGAGCAGTACCTGAAGACGCCGGATGAAATGCAGGCGCTGTTCGCCGACATCCCCGACGCGATCGACAATACATTTGCACTGGCGCAGCGCTGCAACCTTGAACTGACCCTGGGTCAGTACGCGCTGCCTGCGTTCCCGGTGCCCAGCGACGAAACGCTGGAGAGCTGGATCCGTTCCGAATCGCATCGCGGCCTGGACCGACGCCTGGCCAAGTTGCCGATCGCTGCCGGCCACACCGAAGAAAGTTATCGCGCACGCCTGGACCTGGAAGTCGACGTCATCGTGCGCATGGGGTTTCCCGGTTACTTCCTGATCGTGGCCGACTTCATCAACTGGGCCAAGGATCACGGCATCCCGGTCGGCCCGGGCCGCGGATCGGGCGCGGGTTCACTGGTGGCGTGGGCGCTGGGCATCACCGACCTGGATCCGATTCCCTACGACCTGCTGTTCGAGCGCTTCCTCAATCCAGAACGCGTGTCGATGCCCGACTTCGACATCGACTTCTGCATGGACCGACGCGATGAGGTCATCGACTACGTCGCAGGCAAGTACGGCCGCGATCGGGTCAGCCAGATCATCACCTACGGCACCATGGCGGCCAAGGCGGTGGTGCGCGACACCGGCCGCGTGCTCGGCTTCCCGTACGGCTTCGTAGACAGCGTCGCCAAGCTGATCCCGATGACCCTGGGCGTCACCCTCAAGGACGCGATGGGCGAAGGCGACAACGCCATGCTGTCGCAGGAACTGGTGGATCGATATCGCGACGAAGACGACGTGCGCGACCTGCTGGATCTCGCACGCCAGCTGGAAGACCTGACCCGCAACGCCGGCAAACACGCAGGCGGCGTGGTCATCGCGCCTTCGCCGCTGTCGGATTTCTGCCCGCTGTTCGCAGAACACGACAGCGGTGGCCTGGGCCGCTCGCCGGTGACCCAGTTCGACAAGGACGACGTCGAAGCGGTGGGGCTGGTGAAGTTCGACTTCCTCGGCCTGCGCACGCTGACCATCATCGACTGGGCGGTGAAGGCGATCAACGTGCGCGCCATCGCTACCGGCGCCGCACTTGATGGGCCGCCGCTGGACATCACCACGCTGCCGCTGGACGACAAGGCAACTTACGCGCGCGTGTTCTTCACCGGCGATACCGGCGCGGTGTTCCAGTTCGAATCACGCGGCATGCGCGAACTGCTCAAGCGCGCAAAACCCGACCGCTTCGAGGACCTGATCGCGCTGGTGTCGCTGTACCGTCCCGGCCCGATGGACCTGATCCCGTCCTTCATCGAGCGCAAGCATGGGCGCGAAGCGGTGGAGTACCCGGACAAGCGGGTCGAGCCGGTGCTGCGAGACACCTACGGGATCATGGTGTACCAGGAACAGGTCATGCAGATGGCCCAGATCGTCGGCGGCTACTCGCTCGGTGGCGCCGACCTGCTGCGTCGCGCGATGGGCAAGAAGAACCCGGCCGAGATGGCCAAGCAGCGCGAGATCTTCAGCGAAGGCGCCGGCAGGAACGACATCGACTCGCGCAAGGCCGATGCGATCTTCGACCTGATGGAGAAGTTCGCCGGCTACGGCTTCAACAAGTCGCACGCTGCAGCGTACGCACTGGTGTCGTACCAGACCGCGTGGCTGAAGACCCATTACCCGGCCGAATTCATGGCCGCGGTGCTGTCCTCGGACATGGACAATACCGACAAGGTGGTGGGTTTCCTCGACGAATGCCGCGGCCTGAAGCTCAGCGTGCTGCCGCCGGACGTCAACGCCTCGTGCTACATGTTCGTCGCCGACGATCACGCCACCGTCCGCTACGGACTGGGCGCGATCAAGGGCGTCGGCCGCGGCGCGTGCGAGGCGATCTCCAGCGAACGCGAACGCGGCGGCGAATTCGGCGACCTGCTGGATTTCTGCAAGCGCGTGGATTCGTCCAAGCTCAACCGGCGCGCGCTGGAAGCGCTGGTCAATGCCGGTGCGGTGGACGCGCTGGGACCCAATCGCGCATCGCTGATGCTGCAGTTGCCCGAAGTGATGAAGGCGACCGACCAACTGGCGAAGGAGCGCGATGCCGGACAGGTGTCGTTGTTTGGCGGCGGCGAGGCGACGCCTGCACTGGAAGTGGTGCTGCCGCAGGTACCCGAGTGGCCGCTGGCGCAGAAGCTTACTGGCGAGCGCGACACCCTGGGCCACTACCTCAGCGGCCACCCGATGGATCCGTATCGCGAGGACCTCAAGGCGCTGGTCGGCAGCGACCTGGGCGAACTCGACCGTCTCTGGAGTTCGCAGCCGCAAGGCGAGAAGCGCGGCTGGCGGCCGGAAGTCAACGTGGTGCTGGCCGGGCAGGTGGTGGCGCTGCGGCGCAAGGGCGACAGCCAGGTGTTCGTGCAGCTCGAGGACGGGCGCGGGCGCATCGAATGCAGCGTTTTCGCGGACGCCATGGCCGAATTCGGCCATCTGCTGACGCGTGACCGGGTACTGGTGGTGAAGGGCGGCTTGCGCGAGGACGAGTTCAGCGGCGGCTTCAGTCTGCGCATCCGCCAATGCTGGGACTACGCGGCGCTGTGTTCGCAGCACGCCCAGCGCCTCTCGCTGCGCCTGGATCTGCGCGAGCCCGGCCTGTGGGATCGCATCGATGCATTGCTGGCACGCCACCGTCCTGGGGCAACGCCCTTGCGCCTTGACCTGCTGATGCGGCACGGCGATCGCGGCACGGCAGGAGTGCTGGACTTGAACGGCCCCCAGTCGGTACGCGTGGACACCGAATTGCTGGACGCCTTGCGTGCGCATCCGGGAGTACGCACGGTGAAGGTGGCGATCGCGAGGCCGTGGGTGAATTGACGTGCTGTTCCTTCACCCTCCGGGGAGATGGTGCCCGCAGGGCGGATGAGGGAGTGGAATATCCGCATGTATTGCTTGGTACTGCTTACGTCACGTGGGTCTGCATTCCCATGCCCCATGCCACGGGCACTTCTTTCGGTCGTCCGGCGCTTCGCGCCACCTTCTTCCGGCAGGAGAAGGAGCCGTGCCCCTACCCCACCGTACGGGTTGCCGGCCACGGTTCGGCTAAACTGCCCGACTTTCCGGCCCACGGCCCGACATGAATCCGAATTACCTCGATTTCGAACAGCCCATTGCCGACCTGGAAAGCAAGATCCAGGAACTGCGCAGCGCCAGCGCGGGGCCGGCGGTCAATGTCGAAGCCGAAGTGCATGCCCTGCGCGACAAGCTGCAGGTGCGCACCGCGCAGATTTTCCGCGACCTGTCGCCATGGCAGGTGTCGCAGCTGGCCCGCCATCCGGCCCGCCCTTACACCCTGGACTACATCAGCGCCTTCTGCGACGAGTTCCAGGAGCTGGCCGGCGATCGCGCCTATGCCGACGACAAGGCGATCGTCGGTGGCCTGGGCCGAATCGGGGGTCGTTCGGTGGTCATCATTGGCCACCAGAAAGGCCGCGACACCAAAAGCAAGATTGCGCGCAACTTCGGCATGCCGCGCCCCGAGGGCTACCGCAAGGCCCTGCGCCTGATGAAGCTGGCAGAACGCTTCCAGCTGCCGCTGCTGACCTTCATCGACACCCCCGGCGCGTACCCGGGCGTGGGCGCGGAAGAACGCGGGCAGTCCGAAGCCATCGCCCGCAACCTCATGGAGATGGCCGAGCTGAAGGTGCCGGTGATCTGCACCGTGATCGGCGAAGGCGGCTCCGGTGGTGCGTTGGCGATCGGCGTCGGTGATCGCACGCTGATGCTGGAATACGGCACCTATTCGGTGATTTCACCTGAAGGCTGCGCCTCGATCCTGTGGAAATCCGCCGACAAGGCCAAGGACGCGGCCGAGCAGCTCGGCATCACCGCCAAACGCCTGCTGTCGCTGGGACTGGTCGACAAGGTCGTGCGTGAGCCCATCGGCGGCGCGCACCGCAATCCGCGACAGATGGCCACGCGCCTCAAAGCGGTGCTGCTCAACGAGCTGGACCAGCTGCAGCAGTTGCCGATCGCAGAACTCGTTGCGCAACGCTACCGACGCCTGCGCGGCTACGGCGCCTACGAAGCGGCCTGAGCCGCGCGGGAATGGCTCTTCAGGACTCACGTAATCACTCCCTTGTGGGAGCGACGTGAATCGAGAAGCTTCCCATGCTTGCAGGTTCGTGAACTTCGCGATTCACGTCTCTTCCAAAGAGCTGCCACAAAACGCTACGAATCCCGATGGCTTACCAGGCCCTCTGGTACTGCAGCGGCGCTTTGATCTCCACTCCCAATTCCTGCGCCGCGCGTCGCGGAAAGTACGGATCGCGCAGCTCTTCGCGCGCAAGCAGCACCACGTCGGCTTCGCCGCTCGCAATGATCGTATTGGACTGGTGCGCGTTGGTGATCAGGCCGACGGCGCCGGTAGCGATGCCGGCTTCGCGCCGTATGCGTGCCGCGAACGGCACCTGATAACCGGGTTCGACCGGGATTTTCGCATCGGCCACCAGGCCACCGCTGGAGACATCCACCAGGTCCACGCCCAGCGCGGCCACGGTGCGTGCAAGCTCGATACTCTGTTCGATATCCCAACCACCTTGCGCCCAGTCGGTGGCGGAGATGCGCAGCCACAACGGATAGCGTTCGGGCCACACCTCGCGCAGCGCCGCAATCACCGAGTGCACCAGGCCGATGCGGTTATCGAACGATCCACCCCAGCGATCGTCGCGATGGTTGGCAAGCGGCGACAGGAATTCGTGCAACAGGTAGCCATGCGCCGCGTGCAGTTCGATCAGCTGGAATCCGGCATCCAGCGCGAGCTGGGCTGAGGCACGGAAATCCCCGATGATTTTTGCAATTCCGGCTTCGTCCAGGGCCTGCGGCAGGTGGTAGTCCGCTGCGAACGCCTGCGCCGACGGCGCCATCGGTGTCCATCCACCCTGCTCCAATGCGACCGCTTTGCCGCCCAGCCACGGTGGCGAGGTGGCCGCCTTGCGTCCGGCGTGGGCCAGTTGCACGCCGGCGATGGCGCCTTGCGACGTGATGAATGCATTGATCGGGGCCCAGGCCTGCGCTTGCGCCTCGTTCCAGAGCCCTGCATCGGCCGGCGATATACGGCCTTCCGGAGAAACCGCGGCCGCCTCTGTCAGCACCAGCGCCGCACCGCCAACTGCACGGCTGCCCAGGTGCACGAGATGCCAGTCGTCCGGCATGCCGTCGACCGATGAGTACTGACACATCGGGGAAACGGCGATGCGGTTGCGAAGGGTCAGCGATCGTTGCGCGAGCGGTTGGAACAGGGACATGGGCAGGCTTCGAGCGGAGATACGTCAATGTAGGGACCTGGTGGCGTCCTTGCGAGGCGCGGAGATGGATCGATGCATGCCGTCCGTGCTTGCCTTGCTCCTCCCGCGCCTGCCGCTTCCAGCTGCGATGCCTGCGTGATAATGGCCAGCATGTCACTCCGTCATCCGCAAAACCCACTGCAATGCGCGCTGGCTTCGGCAAGCGATTGGCCGCTGCTGATTGCGTTCAGTGGCGGGCTCGATTCCAGCGTGCTGTTGCATGCGCTGTCGCAACGACCGGATGCGCGCGTGCGCGGGATGCGCGCAGTGCACGTGCACCACGGGCTGCATTCCCACGCCAATGACTGGGCGGCGCACTGCGAGCAAGTCTGCAGACAACTGGACGTGCCGCTCATGGTCGAACGCGTCGACGTCCCGCGCGATGCCGGCACGGGCCTGGAAGCTGCCGCACGGTCCGCGCGATACGAGGCATTCGAACGCTTGCTGATCGCTGACGAGGTGCTGGTCACTGCACACCACCAGGACGACCAGGCCGAAACCTTCCTGCTGCGTGCACTGCGGGCTTCGGGGCCGGACGGGCTGGGATCTATGCACGCATGGCGCAGCTTCGGAACACACCGCCATTGGCGTCCGCTGTTGCAGGTACCGCGCGAGCGGTTGCTTGAACATGCGCAGCGCCATCGACTGGAATGGCTGGAGGATCCCGCCAACGCCGATCCGCAACACGAGCGCAATTTCCTGCGCCTGCAGGTCATGCCGCTGCTGCGCCAGCGCTGGCCACACCTCGATGCCGCTTTGGCGCGCTGTGCGCACTTGAGTGCAGAAGCCAGCGCCCTGCTGGTGCAGGAGGACCTGGTGGCACTGGCGATGGTGGCCACAGTCGATCCACGCGTGCTTTCCGTCAGCGCGTTGCAGTCGTTGCCTGCGCCACGGTGCGCGCGGGTGTTGCGTCAGTGGGTCGATGGCCTCGGCTTTCCGCCCCTGCCCGGTACCGGCGTGGGCCGTATCGCCAGCGACCTTCTGCCGGCGCGACCCGACGCCCGCGCCCGGTTTGTGTGGAGCAGCACGGTGATCCAGCGCTGGCGCGACCAGCTGCATGTCGGCCGGCACTGCGAAGCTTTCGAACCTGCATGGCAGACGCAGTGGGAAGGCCGCGAAACATTGCCACTTCCCGGTGGCGGCACCCTCACCTTGCAGGGCGCCGAGGCATTGCCGTGGCCGGCACGGGTGCATGCGCGCTCGGGAGGCGAACGCCTGCAGTTGCCGGGCCGCAACCATACCCACGCGCTCAAGCACGTCCTGCAGGACCTGGGCGTGGCGCCATGGGTGCGCGCCCGCTTGCCCCTGCTCTCGGATCCAGGCGGCGAGCTGCATGCTGCGGGCGACCTGGCGTATTCGGCGTCGCTCGAACAGTGGCTGCGTGAGCGCCACGCCCGCCTGTTGTGGCGCGACGCCGACTGAGTGGTTTTGCCCGTAAACTTCCCGCCATGGTCAAGAAAGTCATTGCCGAAACTTCCCCCGTTGCCCATTTCGAGCAGTCCCTCGACGAGCTCGAATCGCTGGTCGAAAAAATGGAGCACGGCGAAATGAGCCTTGAGGATTCGCTTGCCGCCTACGAGCGCGGCGTCGGTCTGTACCGTCGGTGCCAGAGCGCGCTCGAACAGGCCGAGCTGCGGGTGCGCCTGCTCAGCGATCCCGAGCAACCGCAGAACGCCGAAGCCTTCGCTCCCTTGCCCGATGGGAACTGAAGCCCCGTTCCTGCATTGGGCGCGGCGCGTCGAAAGCACGCTGGACCAGGCGCTGCCTCCGGTCACGCTGGCCGCCGAGCCACTGCATGCGGCCATGCGCCACGCCGCCCTCGGCGGTGGCAAACGCATCCGTCCACTGCTGGTCTATGCCACGGGCACCGTCTTCGGTACCGACGCGCGCTGGCTGGATGCGCCCGCAGCGGCGGTCGAACTGATCCATGCCTATTCGCTGGTGCATGACGACTTGCCGGCCATGGACGACGACGCGCTGCGTCGCGGGCGCCCGACCGTGCATGTCGCCTTCGACGATGCCACCGCAATCCTTGCAGGCGATGCGCTGCAGGCACTCGCGTTCAACGTGCTGGCCGAGGCGCCGGTGGCGGCCGACCTGCGGGTGGCGTGGATGCGTACGCTGAGCACTGCGGCCGGCGCGCTGGGCATGTGCGGTGGCCAGGCGCTGGATGTCGCCTCCACCGGACAGCTGCAGACCGTGGCCGAACTCGAATACATGCACGCGATGAAGACCGGTGCGCTGATTCGGGCGTCGGTGCGCATGGGCGCCATGGGCGGCACGGTGGACGAAGGCACGCTGCAGCTGCTGGATACATTCGCCACCGCCCTGGGGCTGGCGTTCCAGGTGCGCGACGACATCCTTGACGTCGAATCGAATTCGGAAACCCTCGGCAAGACGGCAGGCAAGGATGCTGCGCAGGAAAAATCCACGTACCCGGCGCTGCTGGGCATGGATGGCGCCAAGGCCAGGCTGAAGGAACTGGACCTGGTCATGCACGATGCGCTGGCACCGTTCCGCGACCGCGCCATGGAACTGTGGGCCCTGGGCAAACTGGCGATCCATCGCAGTCACTGATCCAGTCTGTCCCGGTCACATTGACATCATGAAAAAAGCCCGGCATTGCCGGGCTTTTTCTTTATCGAAGTACGCTGCGGACTTACTTGATCAGTCGCAGCGTGAACGGGTACCGGTAGGCTTCGCCGTTGTTGGCCTTGACCCCAGCCAGGATGCACATCACCAGGTTGGCCAGCCACACCAGCATCGGCAGGAAGAACAGGATGCCAAAACTGATCACGGTCAGGATCATGGCAGCGACATAGACCAGGGCTACGGTGATTTGAAAGTTCAAGGCTTCCTTGGACTGGTCGGTCACGAACGACTTGGCCGGGTTGTCCTTGCTGATCAACCAGATGATCAGCGGGCCCACTACCCAAGTAACGATGCCCAGCAGGTGCGCCACCAGTGCCAGCGTGCGTTCTTCCGCCGGAGCGGTCCCCAAGGGGGCCGGTGATGGCGTGCTGAGGTTGTCGAAATCGCTCATTGCGTGTGTTCCCTTGCAAGGTTGGGTGGATGAACGGCTGGTGGCCGCTGCGACACTCTCGCGTCGTCGATCGAGTCTGTCAATCGAACGCCAAGCCGCGTCGACAGAAGCACCGACTCAAGACATCAGACGTCATTCGCCCCCGGCGACGGTCATCCTGCCGACCAGGATAGAGCCTGTGCGGATGTGCGAGCGCACGTCAACGTCGCTGCCCACCGCTTCGATGCCCGCAAAGATGTCCTTGAGGTTGCCGGCGACCGTGATGCCGTCGACCGGGTAGGCGATCACGCCGTTTTCCACCCAGAATCCGGCCGCGCCGCGCGAGTAGTCACCGGTGACGTTGTTCACGCCCTGTCCCATCAGCTCGGTCACCAGCAGCCCGCGCTGCATGCCACGCAGCATGTCCTGGAAGCCGCCGGCATTGGCAGTCACGGCCAGGTTGTGCACGCCACCGGCGTTGGCGGTGGTCTGCAGCCCCAGCTTGCGCGCCGAATAGCTGCCCAGAACATAGCGCTCCAGCACGCCGTCGCGCACCAGCGGCGCCTCGCGAGTAGCGACACCTTCGGAATCGAATGCGGCAGAGCGCAGGCCGCGACGCAACCGCGGCTGCTCGTCGATAGCGAACCATGAGGGAAAGATCTTCTTGCCGGCATGGTCGATCAGGAAGCTCGCGCGGCGATACAGCGCACCGCCAGAAACCGCACCCAGCAGGTGTCCGATCAGCGAACGCGCCGCCTCGGCCGCGTACAGGACCGGGTATTCGCCCGTGCCCAACGAACGCGGCGCGAGGCGTGCAACTGTGCGCTCGGCGGCATGGCGGCCTATCGCGACAGGATTCTCGAGGTCTTCGCGTGCCAGTGCGCTGCTGTACCAGCCATCGCGCTGCATTTCGTCACCCTGGCCCACGATCAGCGCGCAGCCGATCGAATGCTGGGTGCCGCGGTCGCGACCAAAGAATCCGTGCGAATTGGCGTACACCGAAAGACTCTCGCCACTGCCCAGTGAAGCGCCATCGGAGTTGGCGATGCGGGCATCGGCATCACGGCCCGCGGTCTCGCACGCCAGCGCCAGGTCGACCGCCTGGTCGGCGTCCACCGCCCACGGATGCCAGCTGTCCAGGTCCGGGAATTCGGTCGTCATCAACGAGGCATCGGCCAGTCCTGCAGCCACGTCATCCTCTGTGTAACGCGCAATCGCGCATGCCTGTTCGACGGTGGCGTCCAGGCTGGATTCCTGCAGGTCGGCGGTGCTTGCGCTGCCCTTGCGCTGGCCGAAATACACGGTCACGCCGATGCCACGGTCGCGGGTGGATTCAACCGTTTCCACCGCGCCCATGCGCACGTTGACGCTGAGGCCGCGTTCTTCGCTGCAGCTGACCTCGGCCTGACTCGCACCCAGGGCCTTGGCACGGTCCAGCAAACGTTGCGAGATGCCGGCCATCAGCTCCAGTCGCTGCAGGCTGTCATCGGCGGTGGGCGCAGCAGTGAGCGCGGCATTAAATCGGGCAATTGCGTTCAATGGCTTATCCTGTGACGAAGTTCTGGAGAAATGAAATGCGTGGAAACGACCCGGAAACCGGCGAATTCCTGGGCCCCAGCCGCAGCGAGCAACGGCGCGGGGCGCTGGAGGTCCGCAGCCTCAGCGAGCGGCTGGTGGCGCTGGCCCCCGCGCAGCTGACCAAGCTGCCAATTCCTGAAGGATTGCTGGAACATATCTTCGAGACCCAGCGCATCACTTCGCACATTGCGCACAAACGCCAGCTGCAGTTCCTGGCCAAGCACATGCGACGCGAGAGCGACGAAACGCTGGAGGAGATCCGTGATGCGATGGAAGTCGGTGGCGAATCGGCGCGGCGCGAAACCGCGATCCTGCACAACGTCGAAACCTGGCGTGCGCGCCTGATCGAAAACGGTGACGTGGCGCTGGGCGAACTGCTTTCCGAATATCCCACTGCCGACCGCCAGCACCTGCGTCAACTGGTGCGCAATGCCGGCGAAGAACGGTTGAAGAACAAACCGCCGCATGCTTACCGGGAACTGTTCCGCGAGCTGCGGGAATTGATCGCCGATCCGGGAACGGAAGACGGCGAAGAAACTGACGAAGGCGACGGGTTCTAGTTCCTCTGGCCTCGTAAAAAGGGTTGGGGTAGGCGTACGGCGAAGCGGCAAGCGAGCAGGACGCGACTTTCGATTGACGTGCGCAAAGCCGCTTGTTACCGCATCTGGGCCCAGTGGCAGATCAACGTCCCTTCGACGAACCCTTGCATCCCCAGGGTGCTTGCGTCGCGGTGTCCGGCGCTGCGCGCCATCTCCCCGAAGAAGAAGGGAACGGCAAGGCCGCATCAGGCCTTGGTCCCACCCACCGTGATGCCATCGATCAACAGCGACGGCTGGCCTACGCCGACCGGGACGCTCTGGCCATCCTTGCCGCACACGCCGACGCCGGCATCGAGCGCCAGGTCGTTGCCGATCATGCGCACCTTCTGCATCGTTTCCGGACCATTGCCTATCAACGTCGCGCCCTTGACTGGCGCGGTGACCTTGCCGTCCTCGATAAGGTAGGCCTCGGTGGCCGAAAACACGTATTTGCCGCTGGTGATGTCGACCTGGCCGCCGCCGAAATTCACCGCGTACAGACCTTTCTTGACCGAGCGGATCATGTCCGCGGGGTCATGCTGCCCGGCCAGCATGTAGGTGTTGGTCATGCGCGGCATCGGCAGGTGTGCGAACGATTCGCGGCGGCCATTGCCGGTCGGCGCCATGCCCATCAGGCGCGCGTTCAAGGTGTCCTGCATGTAGCCCACCAGCACGCCATCCTCGATCAGGGTGGTGCAACTGGTGCGGGTGCCTTCATCGTCGATATTGAGTGAACCGCGGCGCCCTTCCAGGGTGCCATCGTCGACGATGGTGACACCGGGAGAAGCCACGCGCTGGCCCATGCGGCCCGCGTAAGTGGACGTGCCCTTGCGATTGAAATCGCCTTCCAGCCCGTGGCCCACGGCTTCGTGCAGCAGCACACCTGGCCAGCCCGAACCCAGCACCACCGGCATCACTCCGGCCGGTGCATCGACTGCTTCCAGATTCACCAGCGCCTGGCGCAGTGCTTCACGCGCGAATTCCTCGGGCTTGCCGGCGGCGAGCAGTTCCGTGTACGAATAACGCCCGCCGAATCCTGCATAGCCGGATTCGCGACGCCCGTTCTGCTCGACGATGACCTGGATGTTCATGCGCACCAGTGGGCGCACGTCGGCCGCGAGCACGCCGTCGCTGCGTGCGATCAGCACCGTGTCCACGCCACCTGACAGGCTCACCGTGACCTGTTGCACGCGCGGATCAGCGGCGCGCACCAGCTTGTCGACCCTGCGCAGCGCTTCGACCTTGGCATCGTTGTCCAGCGCATCGATCGGATCCTCGCTGGAGTACAGGGCACGCCCGCCGCCATGCACCAGTGCCCGCGGCGAGTGCGCGGCGCCGTCGCGGGCAATCGCGCGTGCCGAACCGGCGGCGCTGAGCAGCGCCTCGCGGTTGATGTCGTCCGAATACGCAAAACCGGTCTTTTCACCGGAAATCGCGCGCACGCCCACGCCCTGTTCGATCGAATGCGCGCCGTCCTTGACGATGCCGTCCTCCACCGTCCAGCTCTCGCGACGCGAATGCTGGAAATACAGGTCGCCGAAATCGATGCCCGGTCCGAGCAGCGTGCCGAAAGTGCGGTCGAGGCCTTGCTGGTCCAAGCCGGAAGGAAGCAGCAGACGAGTTTCTGCCAGTGCGAGGGCTGAGTTCATGGGTTCCAGTTTGGGGCGCGGAGGGTGAAAGGCAAGCACGTGTGCCGCCATAAGCCTTGAAGCAAGTGCGTCGGCAAAAGCAACCTGCGAGTGTCAGCCCGCAGCATTCGCTGCAGGCGCTGCGCGCGAACGCGACTGCTCCTTGCGCATCACCTCGACCTTCGGATCCTTCCACGGCCCGGTGACGCGATAAGTCCTTGCGCCCAAGGCACCGAGCGGTTTACCCAGCACCGCGTTGGCGGCGGCGCCAACTGCTGCCCCCAAAGGGCCGGCAGCCACGGCGCCCACCACGGTCAACAGGTTGCCTGACTTGGGCAGCACCTCGATGGTCTGGTCGAAGCGCTGCGCACGCAAGTCGGTACTGCCGCGTATCTGGATTTCTGCGGCGGGCCCATCGATCACCAGGTCGTCGCTGCGGGCCATGCCTGCGCCGAAGTCGACGCCGCCTGCGAGGCGGTTGAAGGCCAGGCCCTTGGAGAAGAAGTCACGAAAATCCAGCAGCATGCGCCGCGGCAACTGGGTGATGCTGAGCAAACCCAGTACGCGACCCGCACCCGGCTCCACTTCCAGCAGCTGGCCATCGCGTGCGTCGATCTGCAGCCCGCCCTGCATGGTGGCCAGGGCAAACGAAGCCGGTCCGCCCGACCACCCCACATCGAAACGGACCTTGCCCTCGCCACCTGCGACCTGGCCCTCGAAACCGAGGTCGTCGAGCAGCTTCCCGAAATTTTCGCTGTTGATGTCGGCTGCAACCTGCGTGCGGGCCGCAGGGCCTCGCCCCATCCAGCTGCCTTCGATATCGATCTGCTGCCCGGGCGATCGCAACGCGAGTTTCTGCACGCGCAGGCCGGCGGGCGAACGTTGCGTGCGCAGCGACGCATTGCCCAGTCGCGCCTGGCCGAAGTGCAAGTCGTCGATTTCGAGTGCCAGCGGCGGAATCGATGACGGATCGAAAGCGTCATCGCCAGCGTCAGGCACTGCCTTGGCCACCACCGGGGTTTCTTTTTCTGGTGGCGCCGGCCAGTGCACGCGCGTGAAGGCGCCGGTAATTGCGGCCCCGTCCGCCTCGGGAACACGCAACTGGCCTGCGAGCGCGGTTCCTTCCACGGTCACCACCAGCGCGCCCGCTTCCGGAACCACCTGCAGGCGAGAGTCGGCGAATTGGGCGCCGAACACCTGCAAGCTCTGCGTGCTGATGTCGATGCGCCGCAGCGGCAACCTGTTGCCTGGTCTGGCCGGGCTCGCGTCCGTTCCAGCGCCCGCACCATCGCTGTCACTGCTGCTGCGGGCCAAGGTGATCCACTCCAGCGCGTCCAGGCTGCCAGTGCGGCCGCTGACGCTCAGCCCCGACGCCGGGGCCGCTTCCGACACTACATTCGAACCCAGCACCACGCGCACGCCGGTCTGCTGGCCACTGCTGCGCGCGCGCAACGCCAGCAGGTTTCCGAACGCCACCTGTACTTCGCCTGCGCCCAAGGGCAGCGCGGTGTGCACTGTCGTCGTCAGCGCCTGCAGCGCCGATTTGTCGAGCGGCGCCGGCAGTTTCAGCGTGGTGCCGACCAGATCCGAACGCAGCCGCAGCTGGGTCGCCGCGCCGGAATTCCCGCCCTTGGGCACGGACACGCCCACGCTCCAAGTCGACCGGCCCTGCACGTAGGGCTTGAGCCACCCCATTTCGGGTGCGCGTTCGAGCAGTTCGGTCGCGGTCAGCCTTGCCGCCAGCTCGGCTTCGAACGCCTGCAGCGGATCGCGGGTGCCGTCGCCGGCACGCAACGACAACACCCCAGGCTGCCCGCTACGGCTTACCGCAAGCTGGTCGGCGCGAAAACCGGCGCCGCCATACGAGGCGCTGCCGCGCACGTTGTCAAAGGCCAGCTGCCAGCGTGTGTCGGCAAGGCGCGCGCCCAGCAACTCCACCGTGCCGGACAGCTTGCGCCGGCCGGCATCCTGGGCACGCAACGGCTGCAGCAATTCGAATGTCGCGCGTGCCGGACCACTGGCCCGCAGGCTGGCAAGGGTTTCAGCGTGCTGCCGGTTGAGCGGACTCTGGCGCGTGAGCGTCAGCAGTTGTGACGCGTCGCCGCCACCGGTCGCGCTGATGGCGAGCTCAGGCTTGGCAAAATCAGCGATCTCCGCCTTCATCGCGCTGACGCCAATGCCGGCAAGTGACCCCGTGCCATCAAGCGTGAAGCGGTTGCCGATGAAGCGCACTTCCGCATCAACCTGCTCCAGCACGGGCCATTGCGGATTGAACTTGAAACGGCCCTGCTGGATTCGTGCGGAGGCTTCGAAGCGTCCGTCGTTGCGAATGAATGGCCAGTTGTCCAGGTCGCCGGAAACAATCGCCTGGCCGTCGTGCAGCTGCCCGTCGAGCAGCGCCTGGTCCAGCCACTGCAATGCGGCTTTCGGCATCCGGTGGCGTATCCAGAAGCCCTTCGCGGCCACGATTGGCGCCTGGTCGATGTCGGCGGCGAGCGTCATCCAGGGCCGGCTGCCGTCGCCCTGGAACCAGAGCCCGCCACGAACCTGCGCGCCATAGTCCTTGCCACGAATGCGCAGTGACGAAGTGCCAACCTGCCAGCCCTCACCTTCGCGCCAGCCCGCGAGCTGCCCGCCCAGGGTCACGTCGTGGACCACGCCAAAACCGCTGGGCCAGTCCACACGCAGCGGCGTTCGCGGATCCAGCTTCAGCACGAAGCCGTCGGCATCACCGTTGAAGTTTCCCGCAAGACCTGAAATCCCGGGGCGATCGCCCGCGGGATCGAATCCCGCATCGGCGAGTCGGCCTTCGGCGTTGTCGACGCCTGCTTGCGTGCCCGTAATCGATACGCCGGAAAGTCGCGCACGCGGATTGGCCTGCGCCAGCCAGCGTCGCGTCGACACCTCCAGACGATCGCTCAACGACAGCACCGCCAGCAGCGGTTGCGCATCGACTTCATCGGCCCGCAACGCCCATTGCTTGCCACCGGCCAGCACCAGTCCGTCCAGCTTGCGCGGTGACTTGCCATCACCCACTCGCAGTGAAGGCGCATCGAATCGCCAGCCATTGCCATCCACCCGCCAGCGCGTGTTGCCTTCAACTCGGTCCAAACGCAGTAGCGGCGAATCCGCTCCTGCGACCAAAGGCGTTCCGCGCAACACCACATCGGCAAGCTGCACCTCCGAGGTGAACATCACTACACGATTGCGGCGCAGTTCGGTCCAGGCGCGCGCGCGACCCTCGCCGGCAGCGAGGCTGACCCCGGCGTAGCGCAGCAGCGCGTTCCAGTCGGAAAGGTCGACACCATCGGCACCGACATAGCCACGACCGTCGCCGCTGCTTCGATCGAAATCCAGCGACGCACGCAGCGGCCGGCCACCGCTGCGAGCCCACGCGTGCGCGCCGACACGAACACGATTGCCATCCACGCGTAGTCGCAAATCGACCTCGGGCACGTCCACGTGCCAACCCAGCGATGACGCCAACACCGAAAGCCTGGCATCGATCACCTGCAGCTCGCCGAGCCCTTCCAGGTTCTGCAGCGGATCGCCGCCAGAGCGCTGCCCGGGAAGGCCGCGCACCGACCACCGGCCGTCGTCTGCACGTTCCAGGGTCAGTGCAAGATTGCGCAGGCGCAGTTCGGTGAACGAGCTGCCTGGAAACAGCCCGGCATATATCGACACCAGCACTTCGGCCTCGCCCACGCCAATGGCGCCACTGCCCGATCCCACGCGCAGACCATCGAGCTGCAGCAGGGGCCCGCGCCGCGTCCACTGCGTGGTGACCGTGTCGAACGAGACGGGCCGGCCCGCGCGCGCGCTGAGCCACGCCGCAATTTTTTCCGGATTCCGCTCCACGATCGGCAGCACCTGGCTGGCCACGCCCAGCACCAGCGCCACGCACACCAGCAGTCCCGCAGCGAAATACCAGACGCCGCGACGCGCAAGCCGCAAGCGGCGACGGAGAGGCGTAGGCATCTAGATGCCGTGAGCCTGAAGGCGCGAGGCGCGAGGCGGGACATGCCCCGCGCAACGGAGCCCGTTGTTGCTGCGGCTGCTGCCGTTGGTCCCCCCCGCCGCACACCGCATCGGAGAGTATTGAGGAGGTTCACGCAACTTCAACGGATGCTCACAGCAGGACCACATCGAACTGCTCCTGCAAATACTGCTCATCCGCCTGGAAACGGATCGACTTGCCCAGGAACTCTTCCAGCTCCGCCACCGCAGCCGACTCCTCATCGGTGATTCGCGCCACCACCTTGGGCGAAGCGATGACCAGCAGGCGCGCGGCTTCGAACTGGCGCACGGCGCGGGTGATTTCCCGGAAGATTTCGTAGGTCACGGTTTCGGTGGTCTTGACCGTGCCGCGGCCGCCGCACTGGTGGCAGGGTTCGGACAACTGGCGCTCCAGGCTTTCGACCGTGCGCTTGCGGGTCATCTCCACCAGGCCCAGCGGCGAGAATTCGTACACCGTGGTCTTGGCGTGGTCACGCGCCAGTGCTTTCTCCAGCGTGCGCAGCACCTGGCGGCGATGTTCCGGATCCATCATGTCGATGAAGTCGATGATGATGATGCCGCCGAGGTTGCGCAGGCGCAGCTGCCGCGCCACCGATTGCGCCGCCTCCAGGTTGGTGCGGTAGACGGTTTCCTCCAGGTTGCGCTGGCCCAGGAACGATCCTGTGTTGACGTCGACCGTGGTCATCGCCTCGGTCTGGTCGATCACCAGGTAACCACCAGATTTCAACGGCACCTGTTTCACCAGCGCTCGGCCGATCTCGTCCTCGACGCCATAGAGATCGAAAATGGGGCGCTCGCCCGCGTAGTGTTCGATGCGCTCGGCCAACACCGGCATGTACTTGGCCGCGAACGCCTGGAGACGGTCGCAGGTCTCGCGCGAATCAACCTTCACCTTCTCCACGTCGCGACGCATCAGGTCGCGCACCGCGCGCAGCGGCAAGGTCAGGTCCTCATAGACGCATGCACCCACCGCGGCCTCGGGGCTGCGCTGTTCCACCAGCGCCCACACGCGCGCCAGGTAAGCGATGTCCTCGGCCAGGGCTTCAGCCGGCTGGCCCTCGGCATTGGTACGCACGATATAGCCGTGGTTGCCATGGCTCGCCGCAAGATCCCCGACCAGGGTCTTGAGGCGCAAACGCTCGGCTTCGTCCTCGATCCGCGCCGACACGCCAATCACGCGCGATTGCGGCAGCAGCACCATGTAACGCGAGGGAATGCTGATCTGGGTGGTGATGCGCGCACCCTTGCTGCCGATTGGATCCTTCACCACCTGGACCACGATGTCCTGTCCGTCGCGCAGCAGTTCGAGGATGGGCACCGAACTGGCGGGAGGCAGTGGCAATTCGACTTCCTCGCCGTTGGCCACCGGCGTCGGTCGAACGACGTCATTGGCATGCAGGAACGCGGCCCGATCCAGGCCGACCTCCACGAATGCCGCCTGCATGCCCGGCATCACCCGCTGCACCTTGCCCTTGTAGATGTTGCCGACCACGCCCCGACGCCAACCGCGTTCGATGTGCAGTTCCTGCAGCATGCCGTTCTCGATCACCGCCACGCGGGTTTCGCGCGGGGTGACATTGATCAGGATCTCTTCGGACATCAGTCGACCCCAAACGTCCTGAGCAACTGCGAGGTTTCGAACAGCGGCAGTCCCATCACCCCGGAGAAGCTGCCCGACAGGTGCCGCACGAAGCGTTCGGCTCCACCCTGGATGGCGTAGGCGCCGGCCTTGCCCATGCACTCGCCGGTGGCGACATAGACGCTGATCTGGGAGTCTTCGAGTTCGGCAAAGGTCACGTGCGAGATCGAGACCGCCTGCGCCTCGCGGCCGGCGCTGACCAGCGACACCGCGCTGACCACCTCGTGCGTGCGTCCGGACAGGCGTCGCAGCATGGACGCGGCATCGGCGGCATCGGCGGGTTTGCCGAAAACCTCGTCATCCAGGATCACCTCGGTATCGGCGCCCAATACCACCGCACCGGGCGATGACATCACCTGCAGCAGCCCTGCGCCCGATTTCTCGCGGGCTACACGGCGCACGTATTCGGCTGCAGCTTCACCGGGCTGGCGGACTTCCGGGAGGTCCAGGTCCAACAACTCGAAGCTCACGCCCAGGCGGGTCAGCAGTTCGGCGCGGCGGGGCGACCTGGAGGCAAGATGCAACATAGCCCGCAAGAATACCCCGCGCTGCCTGACTGAACCGCCGCATGGATGGCAGCGCGCAGCGCAACCCCGCGCCAGCTCACTACGCGTTCATGATTCGGGCAACACTCTCGCCGACGCCGGGCTCGACAACGTCAGGTACGCGAGCGCCAGCCTCGTCCATCCGCACCATCAAAGGAGTTTCAATGAGCATCACCCGCCTCAAGCCGCGCTTGCTCGTCCTCTGTCTCGCCCTCGGAGCCACCGCCATGACCGCACACGCACAGAACAATGCTGGCTATGTGGTGCCCAGCGACGGCACCCTGGTTTCGATCTCAGCCAGTGCCGAGGCTTCGCGCGTGCCAGACGTCGCCACCATCTCGGCCGGCGTCGTCACCCAGGCGGTCGATGGCAACACGGCCATGCGCCAGAACGCCGAGCAGATGGTCAAAGTGCTGGCCGCGATCAAGGCGGAGGGTATTGTCGAAAAGGACGTGCAGACCAGCGGCGTCAACCTCAGCCCGCAGTACCGGTACGTCGAGAACGAAGCGCCCAAGATCACGGGTTACCAGGCCAGCAACACGGTCAACCTCAAGGTGCGCGACATCACCACGCTGGGCGATGTGCTGGACGCGTTGGCCGCACAAGGAAGCAACCAGATCAATGGTCCGACGTTCGAGATCGACAAGCCCGATCCGGTGTATGAGGAGGCCAGGCTGGCAGCGCTGAAGAAGGCGCAAGTGCGTGCCGACACCTATGCCAAGGCGCTCGACCTGCGGGTACGCCGCATCGTCAGCATCTCCGAAGGCGGTGGTGGCGGCTTCCAGCCGATGCCGATGATGGCGATGGCCAAGTCGAGGGACCAGGCCGAGTCCACGCCGGTGTTGCCTGGTGAATCGACACTGTCGGTGAATCTGGACGTGGTGTTCGAACTCGGTCGCTGAGTCGCACGTGTCAGGTACAAGCACTGAGAAGTGAAGCGTTCGACACGAACCAACACGGAAGTCAGCGGATAGAGCCTTTTACTTGAAATGTTTTGTCGGGTTCGTCGGCCCTGTCCGCGTCGGGAAAGATTTCGCTCCCGCACTCTGGCAAGAGGCCAAGCAAGCGGAAAAACGACAGCGGCGCCTCAGGGCGCCGCTTTCGTGTCCTGGATCGACGTTGGACTTTCGTCGCACGTGTCGATCCATTGGTCCAAACCCGGTTGCAAGTTTTCAGCATGCGGCGCATGGTCCGATTGCGGTGCGCGCTTGAGGAAAACCCCACGCGACCCGGCAGCGCGTTGTTCCTCTCACATACCCGATATGGAGGTGGATCATGGTCCGTACCCTGCAACTGCACGCGCACACCCGTCCCGAGCCGGCCCGCATCCTGGCCATCGCCGCCGCCATCGCAATACATGTTCTGGCTTTCCTGTTGCTGTTGTTGCCGCTCGCCGGCAGCCCGTTGAACATCAAACCCGCCGAACCCACGCCTGACCGACGCCTGATCCCGATCGAAGTCCCGGTGACGCCGCTGCCGCCGGAAATAGTCAAGCAACAGCGGCGCAGGCCTGAAAATCCGGTCCCGCAACCCGTGGCCCGGCAAACGCCCTTGCAGCAGTCGCCGGTCGTGGTGGACACCGGCACGCGGCCGGCGGTCGTCGAAACCGTCCAGGCCGAAATCACCAGCAGCGAAATTGCCATCGACCGCACGCCGATGACTGGCGCCCAGCTCGCCTACATCAGTGCTCAGGCGCCGAAGTACCCGGCTGATGCGGCGCGCGCAGGCGCACACGGCACGGTGTTGTTGAAGGTGCTGGTGGACATCGACGGCAGCCCGCTTGCAGTCACCGTAGAACGCAGCAGCGGCCACCGCTCACTGGACCGCGCGGCGCGCGAGCAGGTGCTGAAGCATTGGCGGTTCCAGCCAGCGGTGCGAGGTGGCCACGCAGTGCAGGCTTACGGCCTGGTGCCGATCGATTTCAGCATGCAGTGAAGAGAGTTTTGCGAGGCGTTGCCACCCGGCAACGCCTCGCCGATCAACCGCCTTCAGGCGCGGTGGTACGGATGATTGGCCAGCATCGCGGCTGCGCGGTACAGCTGCTCGGCCACCAGCAGCCGCGCCAGCATGTGCGGCAGCGTCAACGGCCCCAGCGTCCAGGTTTCGTCGGCCGCGGCAAGCACCTCGGCCGCATGTCCTTCCGGCCCACCGATCAGGAACGCCAGGTCCCGTCCTTGCGTCCGCCAGTGTTGCAGCCGTCGGGAAAGCTGTTCGGACGAGTACGACCGTCCGCCGACTTCCAATGCAACCACCAGCGCGTTTTTCGGCAGAGCAGCGATTACGCGTCTGCCCTCCTCCTCGATCGCCCGCTGTGGATCGCGCCCCTTGCCGCGCAGGCCTGGTTCTATTTCCACCAGTTCCAGCGGCAACCAGTGCGACAGGCGTTTCTGGTATTCGGCGAACCCTTGCGCCACCCACGCGGGTGCGCGTTCGCCAGTGGCGATCAGTCTGGCTTTCATGCCGACAGGATAAACCGCGGTGCAGTTCCACCCTTTGGCACCTTGGCGAAACTTGGCTGTCGCCGACCGGTCATAACCCGCCGCTAGGGTCGCAGGCTCCCCCAGCCAGCAGGACTCGCATTATGGAAATCGCCAATCCAACCCGCCGCCAGATCCTCAAAGGCAGCGCCGCCACCATGGCCCTGGGCGCCATAGGCAGTCTTGGCGGGCTGTACTCGCGCCAGGCGCTTGCCGCCGCCGCCCACGAACCTGTCCGGCTCGCGCCGGTCGCCAGCCGCTACGGCCCGCTGGCGCCGGTTGCCGATCTCGCCACCGGCCTGCCACTGCTGCAGCTGCCGCGCGGTTTCAGCTATCGTTCTTTCGGCTGGACCGGTGACCTCATGGACGACGGCCAACCCTGCCCCGGCAGCCATGACGGCATGGCCGTGGTCAGCACCCGCGATGGCGGGCACGGCAAGCCAGGTCGCGGTCGCGGACGTGGTCGCGGACATGACCGCAAGCAGGAATACGTGCTGATCCGCAACCACGAACGCGGCGCCGGCAGCTTGATCGTTGCGCCTGGCACCTACGACAGCGGCGACATCGGCGGCGGCGCAGGCGCGGCCGGCGGCACCACCACCCTGACCTACCGTGACGGCGAGTGGGGCGATCTTGAACCCAGCCTCGGTGGCACCCTGGTCAACTGCGCGGGGGGGCCGACGCCCTGGGGCAGCTGGTTGAGCTGCGAGGAGATCAAGACCAACCTGACCTCCAGCACCGGCCGCAAGCATGGCTACGTATTCGAGGTTGACCCGCGCAGCGAGCGCACGACCGGGCGGCCACTGGTGGGCATGGGGCGTTTCAGCCACGAGGCGGTCGCCGTGGACCCGCGCACCGGCATCATCTATCTGACCGAAGACGACCGTAACAAGTCCGGCCTCTACCGTTTCATTCCCAACGACCGTTTCGGCCGCTGCGGCTCGCTGGAAAATGGTGGCCGCCTGCAGGCAGCACGCGTGCGAGGCGTGCCCAACGCCGACCTGATCGTGGCCAGCATCGGCACCGAGTACCGGCTGGAATGGGTGGACATCGCCGAGCCGGACATGGATTCAGCTGCGGCGCCGGCCGGATTCCCGGATATCTCGACCGGCGACACCCTCAGCGGTCCGTTCGCACAGGCTTGGGCGGATGGTGCGTTGCGCATGAGTCGCGGCGAGGGCATCTGGTACAGCTACGGCAAGATGTTCATCGTCGATACCAGCACCGGCGTCGACGGCACCGGACGCAAGGGCCGCGGCAACGGTTCGGTATGGGTGCTGGACCTTTTCTCGCAGCGCCTGCGCGCGTTGTTCGTCAGCGGCAACGAACTGGCCGCGAACAATCCCGACAACGTCACGGTCAGTGCCCGCGGTGGCGTGCTGCTGTGCGAAGACGGCGGTTCCAGCCCCGACGAATTCGGTCCTGGCGCGCGTCTGGTAGGACTGACCCGTGCGGGCGAGTCGTTCTACTTCGCCAAGAACAATGTGCAACTGACTTCGCAGCAGGCCGCCGACGCCGGCAAGACCATCGCCGAAGGCGACTATCGCAGCAGCGAATTCTGCGGCGCCTGCTGGGACCCGGTGGCACGCACCATGTTCGTCAACATCCAGACCCCGGGCATCACCGTGGCCATCAACGGGCCGTGGGAACGCGGACCGCTCTGACGACCTCTAGTTGAAAACAACAACGGCACCTCTCGGTGCCGTTGTTGTTGGTGCGCAATAAACTAGCGCAAAGTCTCATCGTCATTTTCATGCTCGTCCGGCGGCTGGTCGCCCACCGTCCACAAGCGTTCCAGCGCATAGAATTCGCGAACGCGCGGCAGCATCACGTGGACGATGACGTCGCCCAGGTCCACCAGCACCCACTCGGCTTCGCGCTCGCCTTCCACGCCCAACGGCATCACATCGAGTTTCTTTGCAAACCGCACTACCTCGTCGGCGCTGGACTTGACGTGGCGGCTGGAGGTGCCCGAGGCGATGACCATGTAGTCGGCAACGCTGGATTTGCCGCGCACGTCGATCTCGACGATGTCCTTGGCCTTGAGTTCTTCCAGTGCGGCGTGGACGTTGGCCAGGAGCACGGGAACGGAGGGCGGCGGGTTGGGCAGGCGGGTCTTGATGACTTGAGCTGGGCTGGACAAGAGGTTTGCGGCTCCTAAAGTGGCGCTGATTATAGCGGACCGGCCGTGGCGGACCGTGTGTAGAGCCGGTTGACCTCGATGAACGCGGCCACTGCAGCCGGCAGCAAATGCCGCCATGGCCGGCCATCCGCGATCCGCTGCCGCACCTCGCTGGCCGATTCGGGCAGCAAAGGCTGGTGCAGGCCGAAAATCAGGCCTGCCGGACGATGCTTGAGATCTTCGGCCGACTGCGCCCGGCGTCCTGCGCTGGCTGCAGCCAGTTCGCCTTCCAGCACGAGCTCCGTGCCTGAGCGCTCCGCCACCACGAAATGGGCCAGCCCAAACAATGCCCGCCACTCCCGCCACTCGGGCAGCGACACGAAGCTGTCCGCGCCGACCAGCAGGGCCAGCGGCTGCGTGGCTCCCAGTTCGGCGCGCAGCTGCCGCAGCGTATCCACGGTGTAGGAAAGGCCTTCGCGATCGAGCTCGCGCCGGTCCACTGCCAGGCCGGTCTGGCCCTCGATGGCGAGTTCGAGCATGCGCGCACGCTGGCCCGCATCCGCACCGGGCGCCGGGCGGTGCGGTGGATCGGCGGCGGGCAGTAATCGCACCGTGGTCTGGAGCTGGTCGCGCGCCACCCGCGCGATGCCCAGATGCCCGTTGTGCACCGGGTCGAAAGTGCC
>Ga0105047_10003617_pt1 | contig 27207 bp, 28 predicted proteins | sample MAT04_FD_78384 | JGI IMG/M metagenome (GOLD analysis project Ga0105047, IMG submission 78384) | Freshwater microbial communities from Lake Fryxell liftoff mats and glacier meltwater in Antarctica - MAT-04 (megahit assembly) | ecosystem: Environmental > Aquatic > Freshwater > Ice > Liftoff... | reverse complement strand
CGTTTGGTTTCTAAAATAGTCCTGACTGGTTTTTTTTGGAGTGTGTTATAGACCGGTATCCAAACATCAGTACCTAACATTTTTTGAAAAAAACCTTTTTCATATTTCCTGTCATATGGAACAGACTGACAGAGAGATATAGCATGGATACGCTCATTAAAAAATATTTCTTTTTGCCATGTAGGAGCAGTTTCAGAAACGATGGTGCAATACAAACCTTTTTCATATCCCAATAGCACTTCTCCTTTTGTGGCAAATATAGACCAAACATCAAATTTTTGAGGTAAACCTGCACTGACGTCATCCCATGCATTTCCACCATCCGATGTTTTGAAAATGATAATGCTTGCCGTGGGAACAGAATTTTTAAAAGCCGGAATGTCGATGTTGTAAAGGACTGAAAGAAATAATGTGATGAAAATTTGAATGGACATATCTTTTAAATTTTAAAAAGTAAAACAATGATTCAAAGGTAAAGGCTTATCACGTATCATTAAAAAATCCCCTGTAAAAGGTTGTAAATGAAATGTAAAAGGTTCTTTTGAACTCGAATTGTTGATTACTGTTCTAATCGTTGACCGAAGTCTTCAAACTTCAGGACTCGTATCTATCGGTCTTAGACCGACATGAAGATCATATCTCAGATCAATGACAAAAAACAAGTGTCGTCAAAGTCAAATATAACTTTTACCATCCGACAAGTGAGGTATACGTTTAGTGGTAGAGAATTAGTCCTTTTTGCTAAAGTAACTGTAAACATCCTGTTGAGTAGGTCTGTCTTTTGGTACACTCCGGAGAGGCTCACAAACTTTTAACGTATCATGACATTCACCAGGTAATCGCTGATATAACTCAGTACCGAGGGTTTTCCATGCTATCATATCTTCGCTGACTTCTTTTATGATACGCGCAGGGTTGCCGACTATAAGGCTTCGTGGTGGGAAAGACTCTCCGGCTTTAACAAATGTAAGTGCGCCTATGATACATTCATCTCCTATATCTGCCTCATCCATAATAACACTATTCATTCCGACCATGACATTGCGGCCAATGGTTGCCCCATGTATGATAGCGCCGTGTCCAATATGCGCAGATTCATGCAGTGTGACGGTTTTTCCCGGAAACATATGTATAGTACAGTTCTCCTGAACATTACATCCATCATGGATAATTATTTCACCCCAATCTCCTCTGACAGCTGCTCCTGGACCGATATATACATTTTTACCGATGATCACATTTCCCGTTACTGTCGATTGTGGGTGGACAAAAGCTGATTCATCCACTACCGGGATATATCCGTTAAACTCATAAATCATACTACTGGTATTACATTTTTTAACTGTTCCAATACCTGATATGCTGCAGGGCAAACCATGGTATTGGCCAGATTTAATGAAGTACGGCGAGGATATTCTTTTTCGTCAGTATGAGGAAATCTTCTGCACGCTTCAGGTCTATCTGCATATATAGAACAACTGTTATCTTCTTTCAGAAATCTGCAAGGAACACCGTTCAGGGTCATTTCACCATTGATATCTTCAAGCACATATTTCCTTAAAAATTGTTTTGTAGAAATATCCATCACAGATGCAATCCGTTTTATATCTGAGTTGGTGACCAAAGCAGGAGTAGTTTTGCAGCAATTTGCACATTGCATACAATCGATTTTTGTGAATACTTCCTGATGTATCTTTTTGATTTCAGTAAAAATATGATCTTCCTTTAGATTTCTCAAACCACGCAGATAAACATCATTCTCTTTTTTATGTTGTTTTGCGCTATCAAGCAAAGATATCAGATCGGTTTTCATATCACTAATTTTGCATAAGCGTGAATTCTGTGACTTGATTTGCCATATCACCTATTTTTAAATCAACAATGTATCTACCTCTGGGCCAATCCTGCGTCAGGATACTTTGTTTTTCAGTATTCGTTTTTCTTGAAAATTTTTTACACTTTTCTTCTAGACTAATGACCGTGACCGCGTATTCAAGATTTTCCGGATTATCTATATATATTAATTCCTTATTATCTATCCAGGATGGAATAAGATAGACATAGGTATTTTTTCGAGATTCATCCATATGGATAGAGGTGGTTTTAAAAAAACTATATTCAATATTTTTATTGTTGGCACCGATACTCATAAAATCACTGACAATACGCCAAAAATAATTTTTGTGTCGGGCAAGTTTTTTTATTATACAAAATTGCTTGTCAGTAAAAGTATCCAATATCTTTTGCTCAAAATTTTTATCCGTCGCTACCTGAAGATGATATGATTTGGAAGGTAAGCTTCCTTGCCATTTTAGCTCAATATTTCGATTAAATACTACCTTGTTTTCTTCAGGCCAAAGGTATGCATTTACTTTATAAGTAGCAAAGACCGGCAACACTTTCTGAGCAACGGATTTCATTTGAAATACATAAAAAAGTAATAATACTACGGCTAGGTATCTCACTATTATTTAATAATACTTTTGGTAAAACTGTTGACAAATCTATATACTCATAAAGGTAAATAAAATGTTTGTCTGTCCAAATATTTTAGCGGTAGAAATATCAGATTCTGCCCATCATTCTGTCCCAAAGTGCGGCAAATGCTTCTGAAAAATCTGCGTCCCTTGGTCTTGCGCCCTGATCTATAAGATTATACTTTCCGGTAGGATTTTCAGTGATGTTAAATTTGAATACAAACTCATCGGGATCCGAAGCTTTCATTCTGAATGTTCCAAATCGAAGGTCAAAATATTCAATGGTATCGGTATTCTTTCTTTTTAATACAAAATAATCATCGCTAAACCATCTCAAAGTTTTAAGTGTAGCATCATTTTCTAATCCTGATTGAAATTCTGCGCGATTTTTATCGATTTTGTTTAGTTTAAAAATTTTGTCTTCGTCAAAAAATGAATACATGCCATAGTAGTAGGCACTGTCGGTCTCTGCAATACCACTCCAAAGCACATTATTAAGAATCGTGGGTGTGGTCATATATCTGGATGCAGTAATTTGCTCTTTGCTCAAAGAATTTTCAAAAATTGTATTTGCTCTGGTTTTGTTAAAAATAGTAAATATCATGTACATTGAACTGATTATCAATCCTCTGTTATTCCAAACTGCGCGCATTGGGTTGGTCTTTTTATAAAACATAGCCGTCAACAAACATAAGAGAAACGGTACCGTGTATAATGGATCCAACACTGAAATATTATTAAATGCTATACGCTCACTTGAAAAAGGAAGCAAAAATTGTGTCCCATATGTGGTAAAGCAATCCAGTATAGGGTGCGTAATCAACGCCAGAAAGAACATCCATATCCATTGATATAATCCTGCATCCGGTGTGGTATAGCTACTTCGTGTATATCTTTTATATATTAAAAAACCGGAACCCGCTAAAATTGAAATACCAAATAAGATATTTCCAGGTGTAAAACCAGTTAAAAAAATTATACCCAGACCGACTGCACCTGAAAGAACACTCCAGCCAATTATACCAAACCATTTATGATAAGACCTACTGTACATCCAATGTACCACTATGGCCAAAACCACAGCAGCAATAATGCTGAAAAGAAACGAATGTGTAGGCCCCCGATGAAAGGCTAAGGCGTCTATAGGAGACATAAATCCATTGGCGATAATATCCAGATCAGGAATAGTACCGGCTATTGCTCCCCAAACCATCGCCCTGTTACCTACTTTTTTACCTAATGCAGCTTCTGCAACAGCTGAGCCAAGTATGATCTGAGTGAGTGAATCCATAGGTTACTTTATGTGAGAGAATGCTGAATATTTAAAATTTCAATGGCTTTACTTGATGCGGTCTGTTCAGCAGATTTTTTATTAAAATCTTCAGCGGTAGAAATTTCCTGGCCATCTATCACCACAGCTACCTTAAAGCAATCACGTTTATCCAGTTTAAATTTAGCCAATGTTGTAAAGTTAATTTCTTTGCCATTCTTTTGACACCATTCAAGTAGCTGAGATTTGTGGTTGTCATCGCGAATTTCAAGATCATTCATATCCAGATATCTCATCAGTATATTTCTGATCACATAGTTTTTTGTTTTTTCATATCCAAATTCGATATATATAGCTCCCACCAATGCCTCAAGTGCGTTACCGAGCATGGAAGAACTCATTTTGCCCAGGCTGTATTCGGAGAGTATGACATCCAGCCCCATATTATCCGCAATTTCATTCAGGGTTTGTCTTTTCACAATTTTAGATCTCATTTTAGTAAGAAATCCTTCATCTTTATTGGGATATTTTTTAAAAAGATATTCAGCAACTATGGTTGATAAAATCGCATCTCCCAAGTACTCCAATCGTTCATTGGTTGGCTTACCCGGAGTTTCATTGGTCATTGATTTATGGTAAAAAGCTGTCTTGAATAGACTTAGTCTGGCTGGGGTAAAGCCTAAAATAGGCCTAAGCCTCATAGTGAGTTCTTTGTCTTCTGAGAGATAGAGATTGTAAAATCGACGTATTATGTCCAAAACTATGATGTATATCTTTTAACTATCAAAGATGCATTGTGCCCTCCAAATCCAAACGTATTACTCAGAGCAAAATTTATTTTTCTTTCCTGAGGCTGGTTAAATGTAAAATTCAACTTTGGATCAAAATCAGGGTCATCTGTAAAATGATTTATGGTAGGAGGTATAAATCCTTCATTAATTGCTGCTACACAAGCTATTGCTTCTATTGCTCCGGCACCACCCAATAGATGTCCCGTCATTGATTTTGTACTACTGATATTCAGGTTGTAAGCTGCATCCCCAAACACGGACTGAATAGCTTTGGTTTCAGCGATATCTCCAAGTGGTGTAGATGTACCGTGGACATTTACATAATCTACGGCTTCTGGATGTATACCGGCATCTTGTATAGCTAGCTTCATTACATTTCTGGCACCTAATCCTTCCGGATGCGGGGCAGTCATATGATATGCATCTGCTGTCATACCAGCGCCAACTACTTCCCCGTAAATGATTGCTCCTCTCATTTTTGCATGCTCAAGTTCTTCCAATACCAAGGCTCCCGCACCTTCACCAAGTACAAATCCGTCTCTATCTTTATCAAAGGGTCTGCTGGCTGTCTCAGGACTGTTGTTACGCTCAGACATTGCTTTCATTGAAGCAAAACCACCTACACTTGCTTTAGTAATAGCTGCTTCAGAGCCTCCGGTAATCATAATGTCAGCTCTGCCCATTCTGATATAATCAAAGGATGCGATTATGGAATGAGTGGATGATGCACATGCCGAAACTGTTCCATAGTTTATACCACGGAAACCGTATTTTATAGAAATGTGACCAGGTGCAATGTCTCCAATCAGTTTTGGTATAAGAAAAGGACTATATCTGGGTTCACCTGTCCATAAAGCAGCTTCTGAAATATCATGCTCTATGGTTTCAAATCCACCAATGCCGGTACCCCAAACTACCCCGGCCCTGTCAAGATCAATTTTTTCCATATCCAGACCGGACATTTGAATGGCTTCACCTGCAACGACTAGTGCATATTGAGCAAATGGATCAAGTCTTCTAGCATCTTTTTTGGGCATGAATTGCTCGACATTAAAATTTTTAAGCTCACATGCAAATTTTACCTTAAATAATGATGCATCAAATCTGGTAATAGGTCCAGCCCCACTAACTCCATTTTTTAATCCATTTACATATTCTTCATATGTATTACCAATTGGGGTTAATGCTCCGATACCTGTAATTACAACTCGTCTCATATGCAGATCTTAAATATTAGGGCAAAATTGTTATATTTTTAACAATAATAAGCAAATATTGATGTCAAGTTTTTATAAAGATGCCAATATACGACATGTTTTCAAAAAAAAATCCACAAAAACAAACGCTTTTGTGGATTCTTATTTTTTAAAAAAAAACTTTAGGCCTTGCTTGATTCTAAAAACTCAATGGCTTGACCAACAGTCTGAATCTTTTCAGCCTGATCATCTGGTATAGATACATCAAATTCTTTTTCAAATTCCATTATCAACTCAACAGTATCCAATGAATCTGCTCCAAGATCATTTGTGAAGCTGGCTTCGTGAGTTACTTCTGATTCATCAACACCTAATTTGTCAATGATAATTTTTTTTACTTTTTCTGCGATTTGTGACATTTCAAATAATGTTTTCTAATTATGACGCAAATTAAGTCATAAATGCAGTCATTTACAAATATTTATGTGAATATTTTTATATTAATTATTTCTATAATATAAATTAATATATTGAAATTCAGAATTTTATGTATTTTCATTTCTAAATTTAAATATGATTCTGAACGATCAGAGCCTTTTTTACCTCCAAATACCTAAAATAAATTGTACTAAGAAAATTTTACCGAGATAATGTAACGTCTATATTTTTTAATAATTGTCAGGCTTTTTTAATTTTTTAATTATTAAGGTCAGTACCCTGTAGGGGCAAAATATTGGTAACGACGGGTGAAGCCCGTCGTATTAAGCAAGAAAATATTAGTTTCGGCGCTATTTTTGCCAGCAAGATGCAAAAATCGTGACAAAAACTTTTTATTTGTCTATGCACCTAAATAATTACAATAAACTTTAAATTTTTCAGCTAATATTAAATATTTATCGTAATATTGCAATATAATAATAAAAATGTAATGGGCGCAACAAAAACAGAACACTTTTCGGCAGATCAAAATAAAATTGCATCTATAGCCAAAGCCCTGGGCCATCCAGCCCGAGTTGCCATCATGGAATATCTTGCGAGAACTGATGCGTGTATCTGTGGTGATATTGTCAATGAGTTGCCCCTTTCCCAGCCAACAGTGTCCCAACATCTCAAAGAATTAAAATCTGCTGGGCTCATCAAAGGAAGTATTGAAGGAACAGCTATCTGCTATTGTATAAACCCAGCAACCATAAGTCAGCTTTCAATTTATATACTGAAAATGTTTGAAAGTAAAAAATGCTGTTGATGTAAATTAAATTTTTCTAACATAAACAAATACGTATAAAATGAAATCAAATCAGGAAATCAAGGATATTGTCATGCAAAAATATGCCGAAATTGCATTACAGGATAAGACATCCAATTTGTCATCATGCTGCGGTGCCGGAGGATGTACAACTGAGGTTTATAATATCATGAGTGACAACTATGAGAAGTTGCAAGGGTACAATCCTGAAGCAGATTTAGGTTTAGGTTGCGGGCTACCGACAGAATTTGCCTTTATTAAAGAGGGTAGTGTGGTCCTTGATATGGGAAGCGGGGCAGGAAATGACGCTTTTATAGCCAGAAGCCTTACCGGTGTTTCAGGTAAAGTGATAGGTGTAGATTTTACAGATGTCATGATCAGCAAAGCACGTCTGAATGCTGAAAAACTTGGATTTAACAATGTCGAGTTCAGACACGGTGACATTGAAAACTTACCAATAAATACTGAAACTGTCGATATCGTCGTCAGTAATTGTGTTCTCAATCTGGTACCAGATAAAAGGAGAGCTTTCAGCGAGATGTACAGAGTATTGAAAAAAGGAGGTCATTTTAGTATTTCTGATGTTGTACTGAAAGGAAAGCTTCCCGAAGGTTTACAAACTGCGGCTGAAATGTATGCCGGTTGTGTAGCAGGTGCAATGCAAAAAGATGAATATCTTGAAATAATTAAGGAAACGGGGTTTAAAAACATAAAAGTTCAAAAAGAAAAAGTCATCAACATACCAGATGATATTTTGACCAATTATTTGGCGGCAGATGAGATGGCACTTTATCATGCGAATAAAAATATCATTTACAGCATTACGGTATATGGGGAGAAGGCAACGGAGGCAATATCTGACACTGTCACAAAATATCTCGCTGTAAAGTGACCTCGTAAAAACATCTACCCACCCTACATCCCCTGCTCGTGCAAGTTTGAAACTTGTGCACCCTGCATCTAGTAATTAAAAAGAACTTTGCATGCCTTTGCTACAGTTGCAAAACTAATAAAATATAATCCATCCGCATCCAAAAATTTATATTTTGTACTCAAACTCTCGCATAATTATTATCAAAACTTAAAGCAAAATCCTTATCAAAAATATATTGATAAGTCACGAGTTGTAAATTTTAATGACGCTAGGTGTTACTTGCACAAACATGGGTATTTAGTACTCATAATCTACCAGAATCATCATTAAATTTTAATGTTTATTATAACATCCTTACCCAAAATAAAGTGATAAGGCACAAGTTGAAATTCTATTGACGCAAGGAGATACTAGCACCCACAAGTGAAGTAGATGTTGTTAAAAAAAATATCACGTAAAAACATATGATTGCTCCCTTTCAAAGCCGATTAGATATAAGGAGCAATCACGTGTTACGATGGTGCATGCCTTATTTCGTCATGGCGGCATTTATCGAAGCTCTGTCCAGATACTGTATGACAATATCAATTTTATCATTTGCATCAAAATGTGTGTCGGTATGTATCCATTGTCTCATTGTTTTGCCGGTTTTATATTTTGCAGTTGTTTCATACCAACTTAAAAGCCAAAGTCCGGGAGCCTGCCTGTCATTTGCCGGTGTATTAACTTTCACAGGCAACCAAATATCATAATTAAAACTTATAGAATCAATGGCTTCAGTTCTTCTTTTTGTCCAGTATTCACTGATTGCCTGCTTACCTACCAGACTATCTCCATTATTCCATCGGTAAACGGCATTATCTGCATAAGATTCCATCCATTTTGCTATATCTCCTGATGATAATGCAGCCAATCCCGCTTTGCCAATTTCAGAATATTTTGCATCAGCAAATTCTACTGGTGCCATCTCGGTGGCAGTTTTTTCAGCCATACCTGCATCATCAGATGTTGTACTTTTACATGCAAACAATAAAAGGCATAAGGCCAAAGGAGCTAATCTAATCATATCAATAAATATTTTGGTGGTGATAAAATGGTGAATAAAACAATTTTATTCTTTAACAATACAAATATATAGATTTTATTTGCATGATAAAATAATATAACAATATATTTATCATTACTAAATATATTTTTCAAAATATAATTCTTTTTATAAAACTACAATATGTAGTAAATGCCTTTCTGCTTAAGATTTGCCTTAAAATTAATTTTCTAACTTAACTTTTATAAGCTGATTAGGAAACAAAGAAATTGTTGACAAATTCAAGACGGCAGAGAAATTTTCCCCATACATACACTGGGTACGCCCAGTTTTTGACCAAATAGGATAGGATTGCCTGCCAGCGATTCATTGGCCAATACGGCAAACAATACAGCTTCCTTGGCGTCTCCCGGTATTCCTAAAGCATCACTTAGACCAAAGTGGCAGTTGGGCAAGAGAGAAGACATGGTTTCGACCAACAATGGATTATGAGCGCCGCCACCACTCATGTAGATATGATATGGATGTTGGCTTATCACAGATCTTATGGCTTCTGTGATGGTCTCAGCGCTCAGTTGGTTTAGTGTAGCCATGACATCTTCGTGCGAGAGATTGGATAAGCCACATTTGTTGCTCGCTTCATCGATCAGTCCAAGGTTAAATACTTCCGGCCCTGTGGTTTTAGGAAATGGAAGTTTGAAAAAATAATGTGCTTTGAGCGTCTCTAGGAGTTGATTGTTGACTTTTCCCTTCCGTGCGACGATTGCATCCCGATCATATGGCTGACCAAAGTGCTTGAGCATAAATGCATCCATTAGTGTATTACCTGGTCCTGAATCTGTTACAAAAACTTTTGAAGCATCGGTATCTCCTGGCAGGTAAGTAAAGTTGCCAATGCCGCCCATGTTGAGCATGATTCTGTCTTCCCCGTTTTTGGAAAATATCAGATAATCTCCATAAACAGCCAATGGAGCGCCTTCTCCACCTGCTGCCAAATGTTTTTGTCTAAAATCACTCAACGTGATGATACCTGTAGTGACTGCAATATGGTCGCCGTCGCCGATCTGCAATGTAGCGTTGGGAAATCCTTCCATCTTATGCTGATGTTTTGGCACATGCATGACAGTTTGTCCGTGACTGGCGATGGCGTCGATATTCTTTTTCTCTATGGCATGTTTCTCCAAAAAATCGTTGATCATTTGTCCATGAAGCTGGCCAATCCATTCATTAAGCATCACCAAAAAGGGAAAATCGACTTGTGGTTTGGCAAATACCTTTCTGATATGTTGTTTTACTTCTTCAGTATAATCAATCGTTTCGAAGGCTACTACCGAGACAGATGTTCGCGTACCACTATCTGATATTCGACAACAAGCAATATCCAATCCATCCAAAGATGTACCCGACATCAATCCTATGATGATTCGGCTATCCTTAGTTCCAATTTGATATAAATGTTTCAAACTATTATTCATAATTACTGCAATTAAAATACTCACTAAATTAATACGAACGCGATGCCAAGATACGTAACTCATTTTAATAAACCATAAGACCAACAAAACACTAAAACATTTTTAAATTGGTACGCGATTAAAAAAAAATGCAAACCATTTTCAAATTTTGTTGTTTCCTGCCAAAATAAAGAATCGAGATGAGTCAAAAGCATTTTGTTATCATAGGAGGCAGTAAAGGGATAGGTTTTGAAATAGTCCAACAATTAATTGCTAATGGGGAAGCCGTCACCGTCGTATCCAGAAATAAAGATTTACTTGTGTCAAATACCGATACAAATCATATTACAAAAGATATTGTAATCGATGAGTTGGAAGCATCAGAATTGCCAGAAACTATAGACGGTCTTGTTTACTGTCCGGGAAGTATTGTACTTAAGCCGTTTAAATCCATCAGCCACGAACAATTCATGGAAGATTTTACCATCAATTGTTTGGGTGCAGTGAAGAGTATCAAAGCTGCTCTTCCTGGGTTAAAAAAATCAGCAAATATACCAGGTATTGTGCTTTTCAGTACCGTTGCGGTCACACAGGGCATGCCTTTTCACGCTTCTATAGCTGCTGCAAAAGGTGCGCTTGAAGGTTTGACCAGGTCACTTGCTGCTGAATTTGCCCCTTCAATCAGGGTCAATTGTATAGCACCATCGCTAACCAATACGGACCTAGCAGCTAAGATGCTGTCATCAGATGATAAGATACAAGCCGCCGCCCAAAGGCATCCGCTTAAAGCTATTGGTAATCCTCGGGACATCGCTGCTTTAGCATCATTTTTGCTATCTGATCAAGCCAAATGGATTTCTGGCCAAATTATGCATGTAGATGGCGGTATGTCATCCTTAAGAGTTTGATGACAAAGATAAACTGGGGTGGGATAGACTTTGGCTCAAAGCTGGCAGGAACGACAGCAATCACATATGTCGTTGATGACCAACTAAAAATTGCACAAATTACTAAAGGTCAGGATGCAGATAAATGGTTAGTAAAAACGATCAAAGATCTCAATTTGGATTATGTTTTTATTGATGCACCGCTTTCCCTGCCCGGAGCTTTTTTTGGCAATGGCTTTGACTTCAGCTATCGGAAAGCGGACAGGCTCATTGGCGCCATGTCACCCATGTTTTTAGGTGGTCTTACGGCGAGAGCGATAAAATTAAAATCAGAATTATCAATTAATGGTGTAACTTGTATCGAAGTATATCCTAGTGGGTACATCAGAAATCAACCAAATTTAAAAGTGTATTATGACAAAAAAAATATAGCTACACTGTCTAAAATGGCAGATGAATTACTACCATGTCTACCACATGAAATAGGTGATAAACCTACAAATTATCATCAATTGGATAGTTTGATTTGTTGGTATATTGGATATAAATATTTGAACGGGAATGCACAAAGTTTGGGTGACCCTGAAGAAGGGATGATATGGATCTAAGGATGATAGAAACTTTATTTCTTGGTCAAAACATAAGAATTTGTGACACCGTCTATGGTTAGTTTAAGTACATAATCACCTGACTTACAAAACGATACATCGATTTGACTTACATTTTTAACAGCAAATAGTTTTGTGCCATTGATAGCGATTAATTCGACGGACTCTGCTTTTGGAAAATACACAACGCTGTCGGTAGGATTTGGAAATATAAGCATTGGTTTATGGTCTGAATCGTAAACAGATGAAGGTATTAATCTGCACCCAATATTTTCTGTAGACGTTTTTTGAACAATTCCGTTATTTATTTGCCAGTACTGATCATCAGAGTCGCCCAATGACTTCCATGTATTGAGATCAAATTTAGCACTTCCCGTTTTATTGCCCTTTATTCTTTGGGTGATGACTGCATTTCCATGGCTTGTAGTCCATTGCACTTTGACACCTTCAGTCAGTGATGCAGGTTTCCAGTCATCTTCACAGCTGACTTCCAAAAAGTAAGCATATTCAGGATATTGTGGTGTGTCTCCGAAAACTATGGCTATATTATTTTCATCAATACAGACAGCTGTAGATTCATTACAAGCAATAGCTCTAGGTCGAATATTTTTCTCAAAAGCTGTTTTAGCCAAAAAAACGAGCAATCGACCACCGCGACTTCGATCATCAAAATGGGTATCAAAAATAGTATTTGCAAACAAAGGCGTTTCCAAAAATGTATTGTACTTTATATTAAGTAAATTGGGATGATAAGGATTGCTTAGCGCTTCAGCACTTGTCACTCCCGAACCCACAGGTGCATAAACCAGATTGCCTAAAATCATCATTCCAGCACTCGTTCCACCTACTACTTTTGTCCGTTCTTTGCAGATGGTTTTCAGCAATTCACCTGTTTCTGTACCCGTCCAATAATCATGATATCTTGTTTGGTCTCCACCTGCTATAAAGATAATTTCCGCATTCCTGATCCTATCAAGCACATAGGTATCTGAGGAAGCTGATCTATTTAGGAATAAAATAGTTTCTACTGAATGGACATTTACACCAAGCTCGCTAAAGAGATAATTATTGTATCCATTGCTTCCTGAAGCGCGAAGCACCAATACATCACCACCTTTCGCTCTTGAAAGCATCCATTTCATAGCGTCGTCATTGTCAGTTCCACCACCTGCCAATACAAAACCTGGTTGAATATTGACTACAGCATCATCAGGATTACCAGTCATAAAACTAGTATAGCTCTGAGCAAATGCATTAATAAAAATGCAGTTGAACATTAAAAAAGCCAAATAAAATATTACATTCTGTCTCATAATATCGTGTGGGTGTTACTGAAGAGTGCCCGGAGCGGGACTTGAACCCGCACGTCCTAACGAACACATGCCCCTCAAACATGCCTGTCTACCAATTTCAGCACCCGGGCTAATAAGGACTGCAAAAATAGATAGTTTTTTAAATTTTCCTATGAATGGTTATGATTTATTTTTAATGTATCCATTCGCTGCAATAAATACTTAAGTTTATGTGAGATTGCAAAATGATTTTTTTATCAATAATTGAAACCCTATATTTAATTTTTTTCTTCTGAAAAATAAAAAAATAAATCTTTTATTGAATCAGGTTTGCCTTATTAGCATATTCAGATGGCTTCTGTTTATCAAGGTTTCATTGACCTTTGGCTTAACCGAAGAAAATATCATCAAAATTATATCATAATTATTGAGTCAGATACAAGAAAATGTACTATTTTTCGACTTCATAAAAACCACACTATGCTATATTCTTTTTTCAATTCACTGGTAAAAGGATATCTAAAATACCGTAAAAACAGGATACAGTGCATGTATGATGACCCTTATGGGTTGCAGCAGGAAGTTTTTTACAATCTACTGGACAAACTAAAAAATACAGAATATGGTAAGTCTTTGCAGAGTTGTAATATAAAAACTATAGAAGATTTTAAGAAAAGAGTTCCAGTAGTTGATTACGAATCTTTATTTCCCTACATTGAAAAAATGATGCAAGGTAAAGAAAGCGTACTATGGCCTGGAAAAGCTACCTGGTTTGCCAAGTCATCAGGTACAACCAACGATAAAAGCAAATACATTCCCATTACTGATGATAATCTTTTTGACAATCATGTTGCTTCAAGTTGGGACGCTATGTCTATTTTGTATAGAAACAGACCTGATGCCCGTATATTTGATGGTAAAAATCTACTTATGGGTGGCTCATTAAATCATATAAATAGCCAACTGGTCACAGGAGATGTATCCGCTATTCTTCTAAACAAAATGCCGGCTATAGGTAGACCCTTCTATACCCCTGATTTTGAGACAGCATTAATGGCAGATTGGGAAGAAAAAATAGAAAAAATGGCGCGATTATGCAGTAAGGAAGATGTGGTGATGTTTGCTGGTGTACCTACCTGGACCATTGTACTTTTTAAACGCATACTTGAGGTTACTGGCAAAGAAAATATGTGTGAAGTGTGGCCAAATGTAAAAACATATTTTCATGGTGGTGTAGGTTTTGATCCGTATGTAGAGCAATTCAAAAAATTCTTACCCAAGGATGATATTGAATATTATGAGGCATATAATGCATCAGAAGGATATTTTGCCGTTCAGGATCGACTGCATCAGAAAGGTATGCTTTTACTCTTGGATAATGCGATTTATTATGAATTTATACCATCTGATCAAGTGGATAAACCTGATCCACAGACTTTAACACTAAAGGATGTTGAGATAGACAAAGATTATTGTATAGTAATTTCAACTTCTTCCGGACTTTGGCGTTACAAACCGGGTGATATGGTAAGATTTGTCTCTGTAAATCCTTATCGTATTATGGTAAGTGGTAGAACAAAACATTTTATCAATGTATTTGGAGAGGAAGTGATGGTGCATAATACTGACAAAGCATTAAAAGAAACGTGTGCCAGATGCGGTGGTATCATTGCAGATTATACTGTTGCACCTCTATTTATGTCAGATTCGACTAAAGGAGGCCACGAATGGCTGATAGAATTTGTAGAAATACCTACCGATTTACCGACATTTGAAAAAGTTCTGGATGATCAATTGCGTTTAACCAACTCAGATTATGATGCAAAAAGGCACAAGAGTATGGCCTTGCAGGCATTGAAGTTACAATTAGCACCCAAACACACGTTTAATAATTGGTTGAAAGCAAAAGGTAAACTTGGTGGACAGTCAAAAATACCGAGATTATCAAACGACAGAAAGTATCTGGATGAACTTTTAATATTTATAAATCAAAATAACTGACCAAAGTGAGCGATAGTTTTGAACTCATCTACCATGAACTGAATATTGAAAACAATCATGAGCTCAGTGAAGAACAATGGCTTGAAATCATCACAGATCGGGTTTCATGGTTGCTGGAAAATGATAAAGATCTTTTGCTGAGTTATTTATACAGACTGGATATTGAAGAGCATAAGATAGACAAAGCCCTGACTCCATTTGAAGACGACCCTGCACATATTGGTTTAGCAAAACTTATACTGGCGAGACAAAAACAACGGATCGCAACCAAACAAAAATATAAGGTAGACCCTATCGAAGGCTGGGAATATTAGAAAGCACCATGAAAATATTTACATCTGATGGCATAATATTCAGGATAATAAAGTATTCTGAAACAAGCATTATCTGCGATATATATACCCGTGCGAGAGGGTTGAGATCTTTTATAGTCTCGGGTGTAAGAAGCACTAAAGCAGGCTCAAAGGCAGCCATATACCGGCCTTTAAATGTGGTTGAATTTGTTTCTTATGATAACGAGCACGATAACCTGGCAAGAATCAAAGAAATTTATCTTAAACATCACTTTCAGCAGATAAACATAGACGTGATTTCTTCTGCTATAGCTATATTTATGCTTGAAGTGTGCAGAAATGCGATAAAGGAAAAAGAAGCCAACGAGGAACTTTATAATTTTGTGGAAGAATGGTTGTTATACTTGGACATCAAGTCAAATTATCATTCTTGCCTTCATCTAATGTTTATGATTGAACTTTCAGCGTATTTAGGTTTCGGACCTATGGAAAATTACGGCCCACAAAATCTATATTTTGATATGATGGATGGTACGTTCTGCAATGTTGCATCTAATAGTGATTATTTACTGGATGCTGAAGACAGTTTGGCATTATTTCAACTGATAAGAAGGGACAGGAACCTTATCCATGATCTTCATTTGCAAAAACATACCAGAATAAAACTGACAGAAAATCTGATAAAATATTATAAAATTCATATCAGTGGGTTCAAAGAACTTAATTCTTTTGAAATATTAAAAAATGTACTTTAAATCAAAATGTTTTATTTCCCGAATTTTTTAATGTAATCTTCCTCTTTTTCTCTCATAAGTCTTATCTGATCAGACGATTTGTCTCCATATCCCATCAGATGTAGTAATCCATGCACCATTACCCTTTTGAGTTCATTTTCAAAAGTCACCATAAAATCAACAGCATTTTCTTTCACCCGATCCAGACTGATATACAGATCACTTTCTAATTCATCACCTTCTTTATAAGGAAATGTAATAATATCTGTATAATAATCGTGCCCTAGATATTTGATATTGATATCTAACAGATAATCATCAGAACAAAAAATATAATTAAGGGTAGAAATGGATTTATTTTCTTCTTTGGCTACGTTGGACAACCATTGAATATAGTCTGTTTCATTTTCGGGAAAGGGATGGCTAACATTATCTTCTGTAAAAAAGGAGATGTCAAACGACATAGGCACTAGACAATTTTAAACCATTTCATCATTTAAATCAAAATACATTTCCACTGTGCGACCTTCATCTTCAAAGGTAATATCATCAGACAGTGCTTTCATTATGTACACACCTCTACCTCCGCAGCATTCAATATTTTCAGCACAGGTAGGGTCCGGAACCCTACTGGGATTAAATCCCACTCCTTCATCTGTCACACAAAATGCCAGTCCTTTATCTTTTTCTCTTACGTGTATGTGCACCTTCTTGGATTCATCATTTTTATTGCCATGAATGATAGCATTATTTACAGCTTCAGTGAGGCTGATGAGGATATCTGCATATTTTTCAGAGTGGAAAGCGAAATCAAAATCAAGCTTTTTAAGATAAGTTTCTACCTCAAGAATATTGTTTGGATTGGATGATATGGTAAGCATGCGATATTTCATTTTATTTTCAGCCGTTTAAATGTTAACCAAATACTATGCCGACATTGTCGTTGTGATTTCTTTTAATCTAATAATGCTATTTTTATTTTGCAGTCTTTAGCGACTTGTAATACTCATCGACAAGGGATTTATAATATGGTCTCAAGGATGGGGAAACTGATTTATACATGTCAATTTCAGCCTGTCTTTTTTTAAGATAGTCCTGCAAAGCAGGTGGCATTTCATTCCTTTTTTCCTGAGCGGTTTCAGATTTCCTTTTATTGTCTAATTCTCGTTGTCTTTCTGCTTTTTCAGCTTCGAGCAAACGGGTTTCTATGTCTTTCATTCTCTTTAGTGTCTCACTGTTCAGCCGTTTATTCACTAGCTCAGTTTCAATACGATCCATATTGCTGATAATTTCGTCAAGTTCTTTAGATCCTTGTCCCTGTTCTTTTTTATCATTTTGTAACTGTTCTAATGCTTTTCTCAAAGAAGCCTGACGAGCAGCTGCCTGTGCAAAATCTTTGGCAGATGTACCTTCTTTTCCTTCCTTCCCGTCCTTTTTTTCTTTTCCTTTTTTACCTTCTTTATCCATCTTATCCTTCATCTCTTTCAGTTGATCAGAAAGTCCCTGCTGCCCTTCAGTGATTTTGTCCATGGGTACTTTACCACTTTTCCCTGAGCCTTTACCACCAGGTTTACTGCACGAACCACTACCCGGAGCACCAGATGCCTGTTGAGCTTTGTCCAGTGATTCATTCATCATCAGAGCAAGATCATTTACATTTTTCATAGTACGGCGCTGTTTCTCCTGTCCTTCAGGGACTTGTCGTTCTTCCAAATCTTTAATACCAGACTTCATATTATACTTTATTTCCGCCACTTTATCCATCACAAAAGATTCAATATCAGCATTTCTGTTGCTCAAAGCTACTAATGTATCTTCAATTATTTTGAAGTCACTCTGAAGTTTAAACTGTTTTCTGATAGCGGCAGGATAGGCCGGTGTATTTACCATATACGGACTGATTTCCTTATATAATGCTTCTTGTTCAAAGGATACGGTAACAAGATTTTCCAACAATTGTCTGATGGTCTTAATATCTTCACCAGCCTGTTCAGAAGCAGCTCCATCCATGGATTCCTGCATTTCTTCAGCTTGCTTTTTCATTTTTTTGGCTGCTTTCTTCTGTGACTTGGATGCACCGGCATTATCTTTTTTATCCAGCTCTTCTTTGCTTTTCTCCATATCCTTTTTAGCGTCATCCATTTTTTCCTTGTTTTTCTCCCCCATATCCTTTGGCGGACTCAAGTCTTTATTTTTCTTTTCGAGTTCTTCCTGCTTCTTTTTAAGTTCTTCCAATTTTTTATTCAATTCTTCTTGTTGTTGCTTCAGTTCTTCCGGTGATGCTTCTTTTTTTTCTGTTTTATCAGCCAGTTTATCCTGTTCATCAGCCAATTTATTGAGGTCTTTGATTTGATCTTTTACCTGTTTTTCCATTTCGAGTTGCTTGTAAAGTTCAAGCATACGGTCCATCTCTTTTTCAAGCGTCTCATTATTCATTTCAAATTGCTCCAACATTTGTACGGCATCTTCCTTTTCAAGCTCCTGCAAGAGTTCTTTGATTTTGTCCATGAGTTCTTTGGTCTCTGGGTCCAGTGCTTTTTCAAATAATTCTTGCAATTTTTCCTGTTTTTGCTGTATTTCTTCGGGTTGAGTTTTAAACTCTTCCTGATTTTTCATATTTTCATCCAGCTTTTCCTTGGCCTTTTCTATCTGTTCCTGAAGTTTTTTCTGCTCTTCCAGAATTTTCTCCATTTCTTTTTTATCCTGCCAATTGAGTTGTTTGTCCTGAAGCAATTTCTCTTTCAGTTTCTTCATATTTTCCTGAAGTTTGTCCACATTTTTCAACGCATCTTTAAGTTGATCTTTGATGGCTTCATCATTTGCTTCTTCTTTAAGTTTGATCTCTTCCAGGGTCGGTTTTTCATAAGTCATGACAGATGACTTTGAAGATTTACTACCATTAACTCCATCATTATCAAATACTTCAAAATAAAATGATACTTTTTCTCCAGGATTCAGATTTAACTTTCTGATGTCCAATATATGGTCAAACTGAATTTCGCGACCATCCTGTCTGTTGAGTTTTTGGGATTGAAGGGGTAGTTGACTACCATTTTCTTTTGTGACGGTATAGTTAAAAGAAAGCGAATTCAGACCATAATCATCCGAAGCATTGCCCAGAAAGTAAACCAATGAATTGTCAAGGCTATCTACTATTTTTTCTACGGATACAGTAGGGAATTGATCTTTGATCACAGTGATGCTATACATCAGACTATCTGACTGCGGGACATACTTATTGGATAAAAAGAGTTTATACAATTCATCTTTAACCGCTTTTTTGGTATATCTGAATCTCGTCTCATCCCTTTTTTCAGCTTTGATGGCATCATTTTCACCAAAATACATGCTGATATCGTCTGTTTGCAAAGCATCAAACAACCAGGTCATTTTGGTTCCTTCAGGCACTACAACATCGCCGTTATTTTGCAATACCTCATTTTTACGTCCTACGTATGCAGGAAATACCATTTCAATGCTAAAATCAGACAAATTGGGCTTTTCCAGTACTTCAAGTGTATAAGGTACAGAAACCACAGTACCAGACTGAAGCGTAAACTCCACATCCTTCTGTACATTTCTAAAAGTGTAGCTGAAGGTAGTATTGTCTACTTTGGCCATTTTATACTGGAAGTCGTCTATGGTCACAAAAACTTCATTTGGCAAGACGGCACCTTCTACGTTGATATTCATAATGAAATCCTGATATTGAACTACCTTAAGATTTTCATTATCTAAAAGATAGGAAAAAGGTGCTGCTTTAGCAAATTTTTTATCATTATTAATTATTCGGTTTGTACTTTCTTTAATGATACTAGGTGCTGCAAATAGTATAAAAATAAGCAGCAAAAATGGGGGCAAAGCATATCTCAGATATTGTCTGTTTTTATTAAGGTCAATGGCTGATTTGAATGGTACTAATTTGATCGCGTTGGTTTTTTGCTCAATACTTGCTTCTATAAGAGCAGTATGCGATTCAATAGATTCCTGTTTTTTTAGTTGGAGGATATTGATCAGTTTGTCTTTGACATCTCCGAAGTGATCACCAATAATCATCGCAGCATCTTCGTGGGAGATGGTTTGGCCCAATTTAAAATATCTGACCAGCGGATTTATCACCCAATAGGCAAAACCTGCTAATGTTGATAATACAAAGGAATAGAAAAACAATTTTCGTACTCCGGTACTGAAATATAAATAATATTCAGAAACATTAAAAAGGAGAAATAAACCCAAAACAACGGCTATCGTATAAAGACTTCCTTTAATTAGCTTGTTTATGTAGTATTTTCTTATGAATTGATCCAACTTATCTATTAGTTGTTTATAATTGCTGTTATTTACACTCATACTTCTATATTCCCGTTGCTATGAAATTTAATTAAGACTACACCAAAAGTAGATAACAATTCTAAAAACACAATCGTTCAAAATTACTTCTGATGATGAAAAAATAAATTTAAAAAACGACGTAAGTTAGGGTGTTTTTTACAATAAGTCAATAGATTGGACGATTAAACCGGATTTTTCAAAGGAAAAAACAACTTATATACAACATTTCTTAAATGAAAAGCAACTTAAATGATGGTTATAAAGTAAAAACTTGATTTGCAGGAAATTGAATCAAGTAAAAATATAGATAAATTTTATAGATTAAAATATAAAAAACTTTTAAGCTTATGCTAAATAAGGTATGGTGAAATTAGAAAAAATAAATGATTTTCAAATATTTTGACTAAATTTTAAAGATTGAAGTGTTCGACATTATTATAAAACTTATCAAAAGCCAAACATAGGCAAACATTTGCTTATGCCAGTCAGATGTACTCAGTCAACTTTAAAAGTTTCAAAAGACTTTTATTTATTTCGCCTATCACGGTAGTCAAAGTCAAAGGTAGACTATCCGGTAAATAAATGAAATTTTTTATACAATATTTAATGATCACTAACCCTTCTGGATCGTAGACTGTAAAAGGCAAGTGATACCAAGAGCCCAAGTCCTGCCAAACCAAGGTAGAGTACAAAAAAACCATAATTTTCCGCCACATACATACTTCCCATTGGCGCTATAATATGAGCCACCCCATAAGCCATCGCATAAAGGGCCATATATTGCCCTCGTCTATCTTCTGTCGGCCGCGAGACGGCATAATTGGTCATAAACGGCATGGCAAACATTTCAGATAATGACATTAATACAATAAACAATATAGCAGGTATTACACTTATCCATCCTGCAATTAAAGTAATAAAACTAATAATCAATAAAGTGCTACCTAAAGATATCATCATCATATATCTTTGGATATGTTCGATACTTCGGATAAATGGCATTTCCAGTATCACAATAATCAATCCATTTAAAGCCAGCAACAATCCGATTTTGGTTTCTGAAAAAGCCCATTCCTTTTCCCAATATACCGGAACGCTGGTGAACAACTGAAAAAAAGCTATGGCATAAAGAGAAACTAAAAATATGAACAATAAGTATTCCCTATTTTTGTAGGCAGATAAGCCAACCGGTTTGCTGATGGATTTTTTTTCAGGAACTGATGCTCTGTCAAATGGTAAGTATCTGTACAAAATAAGTGCAGCAAGCAGGCAAGTAACTGCGTCAATCAGAAAAATCCATCTGAACCCTAAAGTACCTGCGACTATTCCGCCCATGGCAGGTCCAATAGAAAATCCAAGATTGATAGCAAATCGCATCAGTGAAAAAGATCTGGTCCTATTTTCGGGTGTAGCATATGCCGCAATAGCTACACTATTGGCCGGTCTTAATGTATCCGCAACCAAAGCAAAACAAAATACTGACAATAATATGGCATAATAATCTTTCAGGAAGACCAGAAATAAAAGTATGAAGGCACTAATGATTAAGGAGTATAACTGGATATGATAATAACCAAGTTTATCTGTAAGATATCCGCCTGCGTAAGCCCCAAGTATACTTCCCAACCCATAAGCACCCATCACCCATCCAGCTGCGGTGAGTGTAAAACCCAGATCTGTGGTCAGGTACAATGTCATAAAAGGCAGTACCATGGCTCCGGCCCTGTTGATCAGCATGATAAGGCTCAGCAACCATACACTGCGTGATAGACCCGAAAATGAGTCTACATATAGGTTGATGATACTTTTTATCATGAAAAGTACTATTTCATTTGGATTAATTCAAGCGCATTTCTTCGCGCAGCTTCTGTAGGAGGATTTCCGCTAAGCATTTTTGCTATTTCCAGCACCCTGTCATCAATGGACAATTCCCGCATAGCAGTAACTGTTCGTGCTTCGGTATCAGATTTATATACCCAAAAATGTACATCAGCCCGCGCGGCGATCTGGGGAGAATGTGTGATACAAATGACTTGATGCTTACCGGACAGATCAGACAGAATCTGGCCCATTTTTCTTGCTACTTCTCCGGATACTCCGGCGTCTATTTCGTCAAATATCAATGTTGGCAACGTCACTGCTCCGGCTACTAGCGATTTTATACATAAAGTGAGTCTTGAGATTTCACCACCTGATGCGGTATCTTTAAGTGGCAAAAAAGCACTTCCTTTATTGGGTGCAAATAATATATTTACATCATCCAGGCCTGTGGCGTTGAGTGCAGGAAGTGTTTGAGTTTTTACATTTATAAAGGCATGCTCCATAGAGAGACCCATAAGTAGTTCATGCACATTTTTTTCAAAAGCTGGTATGACACTAATTCGTTTTTCAGAGAGTTCTCCTGCCATTTTTCGAAGGTTTTCTTCTTTTTTGATGCATTCAAGCTGAAGCGCTTCTATCTCGTCGGTCAAATCTGAATAGCTATTTAATTTTTCCTTTATGTTGGATTCAATTAAAAGGAGATCTTCCAAAGTGCTTACATGATGTTTTTTTTGCAGTCTGTATATCAGGTTTAGTCTGGTATTTGTAATGTGAATGGCTTCATCATCATATTCTGTGGCATCAGAAATTCTCGATGCTTCATTTGCAATATCAGTCAGTTCTTCACGCACAGTCAGTAATCTGCTGTAAATCTCCGCATATACATGATCCAGATTACTGATAGCACTATATTGATTGGTCAATAACTGCAATTGCCCGATAATCGAGTTTTCGTCCTCTTCCAGACCATGCACAAGCATTGTACTATTTTTTTTAATATCTTCTGCTGATGTAAGTTTATGTAGAAGGTTTTCAAGTTCTTCCTGCTCACCTTTTTTTAGCTCAGCCTGATTAAACTCATTCATCTGAAAATTGAGAAATTCTATTTCCTGATTGGCATTTCTATTTTTCTCTTTGAGTTCATCGAGTTTTTTTACCCCTTGTTTGTAATTTTTATATGAAACTGTATACATTTCCAGTAAGGCTTTATTTCCTGCCAATGCATCCATCATTTGCAACTGAAAAGCCGGCTTTTGAATATCCAGCATATCAAATTGTTGATGAACATCGATCAGACCCTCAGTCAAAGAATGCAGAATGTCCAGTGTAACGGGAGAATCATTGACAAATGCTCTGCTTTTTCCTCCGGGCGCAATCTCTCTTCTTATGATCAATTCATCATAATATTCCAGACCTTCATCTGCGAAAAAATCTTGGATAAAATAGGCAGTAATATCGAAAGTAGCTTCTACAAAACATTTCCTTTCCTGATCATATAATACTTTGGAATCAGCCCGTTTGCCCATAATCAAACCGAGAGCACCAAGTAAAATGGATTTCCCAGCCCCTGTTTCACCGGTAATAATCGACAAACAATCCGGAAAAGCTATTTCCAACCGGTCGATGATCGCATAATTTTGAATTTCTATCTTTCTCAGCATAATAAGATGCAAAAGTATAGTTTTTTGGTAAGAAAGGAATTTTAAAGACCACCCAAATTTTAAAAAAAAACTGATTCGCAAATTTATGTCATTGCAATTAGACATTGACAGAATCCATATTAGCGTTGATTTTGGAACAAATATTTTTTGTTATTCAATGTTTTGAGCTATAAAATTAAATGCGTAAAAATTATATATAAAAATAAATTAAATTCGTAATAAATATTAATTTTACGTTTAATATACCATCTATCAATTAAGAAGGTATATTATATTCCATAATTACATATCAAACCCATAGATTATTTAATTATTTTTATCATTAAAATCACTTATTATGAACACCAACAAAATTTTAGTGGCGGGTCTGATTGGAGGAATATTTGCGTTCTTTTTTGGATGGCTCGTTTTTGGCTTACTTTTTCCGGATCTGATGAAAATCCCACTGGAAGGATTTATGAAACCTGAAGCAGATATGGTCATGTGGGCCATGTTTGTATCCAATTTACTTTGGGGATTACTGATGGCTTATATTTTTGTACAGTGGGCTAATATTTCAACTTGGATGGCCGGAGCAAAAGCGGGAGCTACCCTTGGATTGCTCATTAGTGCAGCATATGATTTTGGATTTTTTGCCATGACAAATATGTTTACTTTGAATTCTATGTTAATTGACATTGTCGTTAATACATTATATGTCGGCATTCTGGGTGCAGTAGTAGGCTTATGGTTGGGTAGGAAATAGGAGTATTGATTTCATATTGAGGTGAAGTGTAAATTTATTATACTTCACCTCAATTTACCCACTGAAATCTAGATAATATACATCCACTTCATTCCTTAAAATCGAAGTTATATTAAATCCGTTGGATTGTGGAATAACTTCGCAAAGATCAAAAATAATACATGATTTGGGCAAACCGGTAAAAATGAGGGTAAAGCCAAACTCTCTATTTGCTTTTACTTCAGTCCAGACAGGAAAACCACTGATCTTTTCAAAATGTACAAGTTCACTTATATGCGCAGAATGCTGATCAAACAAAAATGTGGTCGGCCAAATCCTGATAAAAGTACTTTCATTTTGGGGATGAACAATGCCGTGAACGACTACTTGTCCCTGATCGGATGTATATTCTTCCAGCTCTTTCAGTAGATTTGAGGAGATGATTGTCTTGGGTTTTTCTATGATGAAGGGCATAATAACGGCTGTGATAACGCAAATTAAGCCAAAAAAGTGAATATTTCATTATTTTTGGTAAAAAATCGATCCAACAATATCACATTCGAAAAAATATTTCTTACTTTTGTGCTCATTTTCAAATTAATAAATTTATTCACAATGATTGCAATCGTAAACATAGCTGGTCAGCAATTTAAAGTGACAGAAGGTCAGGAACTTTTTGTCCACCAGTTAGAAGCCGCTGCAGGTTCATCCGTGTCATTCGATCAGGTAATGATGGTAGACAACAATGGATCCATAGCAGTAGGCACGCCGGTATTGAGCAATGCCACAGTAAATGCCACGGTCATAGGCAACCAAAAAGGTGACAAAGTGATCGTCTTCAAAAAGAAGAGACGTAAAGGTTATCAAAAGAAAAACGGTCACAGACAATGTTTTACTAAAATTAAAATCGAATCGATCACTGCGTAATTTTATGCAGGTATTATCTAACCTAAAAAAAGAATAGAAAAATGGCTCATAAAAAAGGTGTCGGTAGTTCGGATAACGGACGTGATAGTCATAGCAAACGATTAGGAGTTAAGCTCTTTGGTGGCCAGGTGGCAAAAGCAGGAAATATCCTGATAAGACAAAGAGGCACAAGATTTCACCCTGGTGAAAATGTTTATCTTGGTAAAGATTTTACTATCCATGCACAGGTAGCGGGAACTGTGGCCTTCAAAAGAGGAAAAGAAAATAGAACTTGGATAAGTATCATCCCAACCTTAAACGAAGTACAAGAAACCGTTGCTCCAGTAGTTCCGGCAACACCAGCAGCAAAAGTAAAAACCGTTCCTGTAGCTCCTGTGGTAACTCCGGCAGCTACATCGGAAGAAGAATAAGTGAAGAGTGATAATTTTTTGAATGTACTTACCAAAAAACGAGATTTTAGGAAGACGAATTCAAATAATTAAATTAGCAGCAAAAAGGGGATAAGTCAATGATTTATTCCCTTTTTTTATGAAAACAACACACTATTTTAAGTGAAATAAAACGTATCAAATACATCTAAGAGATCAATCAAACTTTCCGTTATATATCATGATATAATTACTTTCATATCTTACGGCAATCCGGCATATTAATCAAACGGACTGGTGGGTCTTACAGCCAACTTTGGGTGCCAGTATTCTTACTTTTCTATTGGATGCTAATGGCATTAGCTTAAATAAAGTCCAGCCATCTACTCAAATTTTTGATAAGTCAAGATCAAGTGCTTCAGGATCTGCCAAATTTAGTCCCGATGGTACCAAGTATGTCATCTACAATTATTATGATCAGTTGCAGGTCTATGATTTTGATAGAACTATTGGTACACTATCCAATCATCAGGAAATTAATATCATACCAGAAGTAGAGATAGATAGAGCGCAATATTATTTTGCTAGTGTTGAGTGGTCACCCAATAGTCGCTACATCTATACCGCTACACAAGACTGGCTGCACCAGATAGATACACAAGAGCCTGATCCAGATAATAGAATAGGCCTTATAGATACTTACAATGGTACTTTAGATCCTTTTGTTACAAGTTTTTTTCTCATGGCACAGGGACCTGACTGCAAGATAAATATGTCCCCTGCCAATGGATCCTACTCACTTTACGTCATCAACAAACCAGAAGAAGCAGGCAAGGCTTGTGATTTTGTACAAAATGGGATCAAACTACCGAATGCCAATGGTGGGTCCCTACCCAATTTCCCAAGATTCCGTGTGGACGAAGCAGAAAAATGCAATCCGGGTATTTCCTCTCTTTTCGTAGAGCAGGTCTATTATCGCAGACCCTTACAAGTATATCCCAATCCTTCTGCAGGGCTTTTTCATTTCCGTGATTTCAACTATCCTGCTGCCTGTTAGCTCGTTGTGACCGATATACAAGGCAATAGTGTGTATAGCGCAGATATTCTCCTGCTGGACTATCACCTGAGCCGATAGATATCAGTCATTTGCCATCAGGTAGGTACAATATAGAGATTTATCCCATGGAAAATAAGGAGAGAATATTT
>Ga0105047_10003614_pt1 | contig 27215 bp, 26 predicted proteins | sample MAT04_FD_78384 | JGI IMG/M metagenome (GOLD analysis project Ga0105047, IMG submission 78384) | Freshwater microbial communities from Lake Fryxell liftoff mats and glacier meltwater in Antarctica - MAT-04 (megahit assembly) | ecosystem: Environmental > Aquatic > Freshwater > Ice > Liftoff... | reverse complement strand
TGTCCCGAGAGACCAACAACGCGACCAGCTCACCGTCGACGTAGCTGTCATCAAGACCCGACTCATCGAACGGCGACCCCTCCAACCGTTGACAACGCCTTCGTTCCCGTTCCCGGCCCGACGATCAGGGATCGATCTCCACCGTCGACGTCGTGGCATCGATCCTGGTTCATTGGTGGGTGGCGGCATGATCGGCGTGGATCAACCTCCGTGTCATGGCCAGCGTTGGTCTGCATCTGTCAGGACGTCGGCTTGTCGGCGGGGGTGATGACGACCTTGAGCGCTCCGGTGTCGGCGGCGCGAGCGAAGGTGTCGTAGGCCTCGATCATGTCGTTCATCGCGAAGTGGATGAGTGACGAACTGGGCAGCATCGAGTGTTCCACCGGTGGCCAGTCGCAGCAGGGTCGGGGTGACCGGGTCAAGCAGTGACGGGTCGCACGGACACATCGACCCTGGATGACTTCGGCGACGCCGTCATCGTGGTCACTGGCGGCGCACAAGGCATCGGTGCGGCGATCGCCCAGCGGTTCGTCGAGCAAGGCGCTCAGGTGTTCTCCTTCGATCTCCAAACGCCGGCGGAGCCGCGCCCTCACGTCGTCGATGTGATCGTCGACGTGGCCGACGAGACGTCAGTGGCGCACGGCTTCGACATCGTTCGCGTCGACCATGCAACAATCGATGCGCTCGTCAACAACGCCGGCGTGCAGCGTGTCGACGCCACATCGCGCATGAAGCTGGAGACGTGGGATCTGGTGGTGAGCACCCACCTCACCGGCAGCTTCCTGTGCTGCCGGGCTGCCGTGCTAATGATGGAGCGCCGTGGAGGGGCGATCGTCAACGTTTCGTCGGTGGCCGCACTCCAGGGCCTTCCCGGCCGTGCTCCGTATTCGGCCGCCAAGGCGGGGCTCCTCGGGTTGACACGATCGTTGGCCGTGGAGTTGGCGCCGAGCGGCATACGCGTCAACGCCGTCGCACCTGGCCACACGAGGACGTCGATGGCCGAGCGGGCGTTCGCCGATGGAGTGTTGAGCGAGGCCGACATCGTGCAGCGAGTGCCCATGGGCAGGTTGGCACATCCGTCCGAGATCGCCGATGTGATCGCCTTCCTCGCCGGTCCCCGGTCGTCGTATGTGACGGGCCAATGCCTGGTCGTCGATGGCGGCTGGGCCGTTCAGGGCATGATCGGCCGGCCGGCCTGGGTGTGACCCCTCAGCGCGTTGCCGTGGCTGGGATGTAGCGCTGGTCTGCCAACTGATCCATCGGGCTCGTCGGCGGACGGCGGAACACGTCGGCGGCTGTGGCGGCCAGGTCGGTCAGGTGCACACGTTGCCCGGCACGCCACACGGCCTCGACGGCGGAGATGTCGGCGATGCGCCTCGTCGGGTCGCCGCGGAACGCAACGAGGTCGGCCGGGGCGCCCTCGACGATGCGGCCGACGTCGGCAAGCCCGATGATGTCGGCGTTGCCCGACGTGAGCCCGCGCATCGCTTCGAGCGCGCTGAACCCGGACTCGACCAGCAGCCCGGCCTCGTCGTGCAGGGCGAAGCCCGGGATCAACCCTGGGAAGGGTGAGTCCGACCCGATCAGCAGTCGCCGGTCGGCATCCCGAAGTGTCGGGATGGCGGCCATCCGTTCGACCAGCTCGCGCACACGTCGCACCCGATCGGTCGACGGTTGCGACGCGTGGTGCGCCGTCGCCCACGCAGCCCTGGTGTACGGCGGCACCCACGCGAAAGCGGCGTCGCGCTCGGCGCGCGGTTCACCGAGGTGGGCAAACGCGTGCCACACCACCAACGTTGGACAGTGGTCGACCGGTGCGGCGGCGACGCGGCGAGCCGCCGACTCCCAGTCGGGCTCGCCGAGGTCGGAGGCCAGGCATCCGGCGAGGGCCTGCAGTTCGTCGACCCCGGCGGCGACGGCATCGTCGAGGTTCGTCGCACCGAGGTAGCCGAGCACGCGCATGCCTCGGAGGTGGGCTTGGTCGCTGGCCGCCGCCATCAGTTCCGCCGTGGCGTTGGCATACAGCTTGATGGCCAGCAGACCTCGATCGGCGAGATCGTCGACCGTGGCCCGGATCGCTCCCGGCGATGTGTGGGCCTTGGATATCGTCGGCCAGTTGACCTGGGTGCTCTCCATCAGCGGGCCGGACCAGTGAACGGTGGGGCGCGGGCCATCGGGTAGGGCGTCGAGCAGCGGGATCATCGCGTCGACGTCGTTGCCGACATCGCGAACGGTGGTCACCCCGGCAGCGATCAGGCCGTACACCATCCACGGTGCCAGGTGCAGGTTGGCATCGATGAGTCCGGGCGCGAGCGTGGCACCCTCGAGGCGCACCATCGGCGCTCCGGCGGGTACGTCGGCGACGGGCAACGTGCGGCTGAAGCGCTCACCCACGATGCCGACGGCCATCCCGCTGTGCACCTCGTCGCCGTCGAAGACGCGGTCGGCGACGACGAACTGCTCGGTGACGCTCACCGTGCGCTCTCGTCGACGAGTGCGCTGATCTCGACCTCGACAACCAGTCCGTCGAGCATCAACCGGCCGACCTCGACGAAGGTGCATGCCGGTTCGATCCCGACGAAGACCTCGCCGTGAGCGCGTCCGGCGGCCTCCCAATGGCCGATGTCGGTCAGATACACCCTCGTGCGCACGACATCGGCGGGCCGCGCTCCGAGCTCGGCGAGGGCGGCAACCATCTCGCCGAGGATGTAGCGCGTCTGCTCGTAGGCATCGCCTGGCGCCACGACGCGACCATCAGCGGTGGTGGCTGAGGTGCCGCTGACCTCGACGACAGCACCACGGCGCACGGCCCGGCTGTAGCCGATCAGCGCCGACCACGGGCGCTTGGCGTCGACCGCAGCCCTGGTTGGAAAGCTTTCCAGGTTCATCGTACCTCCACGGTGAGTTCATGCACGGTTCGCTCCTACCACCACGATCGTCGCTGCGGCGCCTTGCGCATTGCTGTCCAGCACCACGAACCCCGCGTCTGCGGCAGCGAACGCTTCGACCGTGGCGCGACCGATCGCGCTCGCACCACCGGTCACGATGACGCCTCGATCTTCGAGGCCCTGACCCAGCGCACCTCGTGAACGCTCATTCGCTGCTCCGCTGCTCATCGAGCGCTCACCTCGTGTCCAACGACAGCCACAGTCGCAGGAGGTGGCGCGGTGCGTCCGGGACGTCGGTGAACGTGGTGCGGGCATGCACCACCGAGTGGTTCGACACGAGTTGCAGGTCGCCTTCCTGAAGGCGCATCCTCGCGCAGAACCGCTGGGATTCGGCCAGGCTGTCGAACGCGTCGAGCGCCTCGATCAGTTCGCTCGACGGCTGGTACACGCCGCCATGACGCGCCGCCGACCGGAAGTAGTCCGAGTGGTAGAAGGTCCTGACCCGTCGGCCATCGAAGGCGAACGGGTTCACTGCGATGGCCGGGTTCGGCCCCTCATCGCGGGTGTCGAGCCAGACCGGCTGGTAAAGACGATGCGCCGAGCGGGGGGCGTAGCGCCACAGCTCGTCGTGAATGGCTGCGGAGCTGGCCAGGCGACTCTCCCCACCCACGGGGGCCTGCCGCACACACATCAGTCCGACCACATCGGCGTAGTCGCAGTGGAACCTGATCGCGTCGTTCGTCTGATAGAGGCGCGTGTTCACGCTGGCGCCATCGTGACGGTGTTCGCGCACATCTCCGAGGAGATCTCCGCGAGGGTTCTGGGCACCCGGCTGGCCCAGGTGTAGTCCGATACACCAGGTCGCCAGCTTGGTTCGCCGCTCACCCCAACGGTTCACGGAGAAGCCGCGAATGAGGACGACCCCACGACCATGTTCGATCTCGTCGCGCCAACCTCGAAGCCGAGTTGCGAACGAACCGAAGTCGACGTCACTGCGGTCGAGGTCGCCCAGCGGTATCCGGAGGTCGGTGACTCGATCGAGCGCCGCCTCGATCTCGGCTTCGTCGCTGTCGTCGAGATGAACGACCCACGTCGTGTCTTCCTCGAGGGCGCCGGCGTCCCAGGCTGCGCTGCCTCCGACCGGACCGCTCGGCACCCTCGAGCTAGGTCGATCGAAGTAGTGGGCGTACTGCTGCTCGAAGGTGCGGTGAGTCACGTTCCGGTCGCCCTCATCGAGCTTGGCGACCTGAACGCCGCCGATGACCGCACCGCGCGAAAGAGGGTTCCGAGATCATGTGACCCGTACCGGAAGTTCGTGCACGGTTCGCTCGTACCACGTGATCCGCGGCGTCTGCGGTTCGACGAGGCGCACGTCGCCCAACGGCACCAGCAGCTGCGCCGTGGCCGCGACGACCTCAACGCGGGCCAACTGGTAGCCCATGCAGAAGTGGCTGCCCAGACCGAAGGCGAGATGCCCGGCCACGCCATCGGCGCGAAAGCCCGGTTTGCGCTCGACACCCATCAGCAGATCGGTGCGATCGGGGTCGAAGGTCTCCGGGCGGGCGAACACCGAATCGTCGGTGTTGGCCGATCCGAGGCAGACGAGGATGTCGGTGTCGGCCGGGATGACGGTGCCGTACCACTCGACGTCGACGTTGGTGCGGCGATCCTCGTAGACGATCGGGCCATCTCGACGCAGCGACTCGGAGAAGGCCCGATCGATGCGCGCGTGGTCGTCCTGGCAGCGGCGCAGTTCGTCGGGTTCGCTGAGCAGCGCCCACCAGAAGTTGCGCACGGCCATGTCGGTCGTCGGGCCGCCAGCAGCCAACAGGAAGCTGATGAACGAGCAGATCTCGTCGTGCGTCAGGCGCTCACCCTCGGCCTCGCCGTGCACCACGCGCGAGATGAGATCGCTCGACGGATGTTCGCGACGGTCGCTGATGATCGGCCCGAGGTGCTCGGCGAGGCGCCGATGCGCGGCCGCGCCCTTGGCCCGCAGCTCGGGTTCGTCGGCGAGGCCTTCGAGCACGGCGTGGCCGATCTCGAACAAGAAGTCGGTGTCCTCCTCGGGGAACCCCAGCAGTGCGGCGATGACGCGCAGCGGCAGACGGCTGGTGACCGAGTCGACGAGGTCGAAGCTCTGCCGGCCTTCGAGGCCGGCGGCGAGATGAGCGATCGATGAGTCGATCAATGGGCGGTATCCATCGAGGCTCTTGCCCACGAAGGCCGGAGCGACGATCGTGCGCTCGCGGATGTGACGCGGGCCGTCGAGCTCGGCGAGAGTGCGACCGAAGACCGGGCGGAAGCGTTCCTGGTAGGTGCGAGCCGAGTAGACGGCCGGGTCGCGAAGCACGGCGACGACGTCGTCGTAGCGGGTGAGGATCCACCGCTGAGCGATGTCGTCGTAGAACAGCGGATGGTCGTCGCGCATACGGCGCCACACCGGGAACGGGTCGAGCAGGTACTGCTCGTCGCGCAATGTGGCGGCGGTGACCGGCGTGATGGTCACGAGGGGGCTCCGTCGACGTCGACCACTGTGCCCGACGCCATGCTGGCGTAGGCGGCGGCGAGCACCTCGACGGTGCGCGCTCCCAGCTCGATCGGCGAGCGGTTGACCACGTCGCGGCCCTTGGCCAGGTCGAGCAGTGTGTGGACCGGCCCTCGACAGTGGTAGGCGCCGGCGTTCAGTGGCAGCGGCACCGTCTGCTCGGGCTGGTCGCGCCGCCACAGCCACAACCGATCACGCTCGAGGTCGGCGTGGAGCTGTCCCTCCGACCCGAACACCCTGATCTCGTACTGATGCCGGTCGTTCTGGCTGCCGCTGTGGAACGAGGCGCCACTGACCGATCCGGTGGCACCGCCCTGAAAGCGGATCGAGAACGTGTCGTGCAGCTCGACGTTGGCGCCCGGCGGTTGCGAGCCGAAGGCGAACACCTGCTCGGCGCGCAGCGACGTGACGCCGAGCATCCAGCCGAGGATGTGGGTCAGCTGCGCCTGGCCGTACCCACCACCGGAGATGGCGGGATCCGTCCACGTGCGCGTATCGACGACGGCGTCGGTGGGCCCGGCCGAGAACAGCGACGAGCCGTCGAGCAGCTCGTGAGTACCCGACGCCATGTGAATCATCACGTGCTCGATGGTGCCGACGCCGCCGTGGTCGTTCCACAGCTCGGTCGCCTGCACGAACGTCGGCAGGTAGTTCCATCCGAAGGCGACGACGACGTGCTGACCGAGTTCGTCGGCGCGTCGGGCCAAATGCCAGGCGTCGGCAGGGTCGATCGTGACCGGCTTTTCGACCAGGACGTGGGCACCGGCCTCCATGGCCGCGATGGCGTGTTCGTGGTGGAACCCCACCGGGCTCGACACGATGCACACGTCGATGCCCGCATCGAGCACGTCGCGGTAGTCCTCGCTCGCCATCGCGAAGCCGAAACGATCCTTGATCTCGCCCAGCTCGGCGGCGCCCTTTCGACACACGCCGATGAGCTCGATCTCGTCGGCGCGCTCCAACAACGTCGGGATGTGCGACACCTGCGCCCATACGCCTGCGCCGATCACGCCGACGCGAACCCGGCCGCTCATCCGAAGATCTCCGCCGACAACGATGTCAGCAGCTCACCGAGGCGCTTGGTCTCCGAGGTGTTGTCGACCTCGTCGCACCGCCACTTCTCCATCCACACGTACTCACTGGCGATCCATCCGTCGTAGCCCGCTTCGTGCAACGAGCGCAGCAGCAGTTCCAGATCGATCTCGTTGTCGGGCACCTTGCACTGCATCACACCAGGCCCACCCGGGCGGATCTGCACGTGGCGCGTGCGCGGTGCTAGCGCCGTCATCCGTTCGGTGGAACACCCGATGTAGATGAAGTGCGACGGATCGAGGGTCACGGTGAGACCGGGGCAGGCGTCGAGCAGCTCCGCAGTCGCTTCCGGGGTCTCGATGCATGATCCGAAGTGCGGTTCCACCGACACGGCCAACCCGCGTTCGCGGGCGCTGTCGACCAGGGGGGCGAGCCCTTCGGCGGCCAACATGATGGCTTCCGACAACGCCTGGCCATCGGCCACGACGCCAGGCAGCAGGGTGACACCGGGGGCGTCGAGCTCGGCTGCGAATTCGACCGTGGCCCCGAAGATCGTGCGCAGCTCGGCCACGTCGTCGCCCGTGCGGCTCGTCGGGGTGACTCGGCCCAGCTCGAGGCTCGACGTGAGGAAGACGTCGGCAACCTGCAGCCCGGCCGCTTCGACATCGGCGCGCACTGCGGCGGCCCGCCGACGAGGGTCGGCCACCACCGAGGCGACGGTGACGTGGGTGGCATCGCCGAACACCCCGATGTCGACGCCGGCGAACCCGAGGTCGGCAATCACCGCCAGCACGGTCCGGTGCCCCAGCACGGGCCACGTGTAGTCGGCGCACGACAGTCCGACGGTCATCGCTTGATCCGGTACTTCTCGACGACGCGCTCGTCGACGTCGATGCCGAGGCCCGGTTCGTCGCGTCCGGTGATGTAGCCGTTCTCGTGCCAGAACGGCGTGCTGACCAGTTCGTGCTGCATCGGGTTCTCGAGCGGCTTGAGCTCGTAGTAGATGCATCGCGACGACGACAGTGACAGCGCCAGGCTGGCGGCGCTGATGATCGCGCTGCTCCAGGCGTGGGCGTTGAACCACAGCTGGGCGTGCTCGACGGCGGCTATCAGCTCTCGAAAGCCGGTGATGCCACCGGCGCGACCCGGGTCGCATCCGACGATGTCGACGATGCCGGTGGCGATCAGGCGGTGGTACTGCTCGGTGGTCCAACACCGCTCGCCTGTCGCGACCAGGCTGGTGCAGTGCGAGCGGAGCTGCTTGAAGCCCTGGATGTCCCACGGCTCCAGAGGCTCCTCGATCCACCGCAGTCCCTCTTGCTCCCAGGCCTTGGTGAGCTTCACGGCATGGCCGGCGTCCCACTTCAGGTGCTGCCCGCGGTCGAACATGATGTCAGCGGTCGGCCCAGCGGCTTCGCGGAGCAGCTTCATGAACTGCACGTCGCGGTCGAACTCGTAGCCGACGTTGGCGCCACCCTTCTTGCCGAGTCCGATCTTGAAGCCGTGGAACCCGGCCGCGACGTAGGCGCCGTGGCGTTCTGCTTCGTCCTCCAGCCGAGGCATGAACGCGTGGGTGGAAGCGATCACCGGCAGCTTGTCGTGTACTGCACCGCCGAGCATGTTGACCAGCGACTGACCGGTCACCTTGCCGCGCAGGTCCCACAGGGCGATGTCGATCGCGCTACGGGCGAACGACGCGACACCCTCGGGCCCGTACCACCACGCCCGGGCGGCCACCTCGCGGCTGATGACGATGTGGTCGAGCGGATCACGACCGATCAGGAGGTCGCTCAACCCGTCGATCATCAGCTCGGTCGCGTGGCACGCCTCGGCCCACATGGTGATCGCCTCGCCCCAGCCGACGATGCCGTCGGTGGTCTCCAGCCGGCACAGTGTGATCCGGCGCAGTGCGCCGTTGTCGTTGGGCTCTGGGTACTCCAACGTCATGGCCGTGACCCGTGCGATCGTGCTCATCATCGTCCTTCCATCGCCGTCCCCACGACGGCTGATAACGTTTCCAGGATAGACCCTCGGCTGGGGTCGGGCAAGGGTCTCAGCTCACGTCGAGGCCGAGCTCGGCGGCGACGGTGTTCCGGCGAACTTTGGACAGCCCGAAGCGCGGGATCGCCGCCACGACGTGCACCTCCTTGGGCCGCTTGTAGGCGGCCAGGTGGGTGTCGGCGTACTGCCGAACGGCGACCGGGTCGACGTCACCGACCATCGCCACACACACCCGCTGACCCCAGCGATCGTCGGGTCGTGGGAACACGACGAGGTCGACGACCCCGGGTATCTGGGCGAGGATGCCCTCCACTTCTGCCGGATACACGTTGACGCCGCCGGTGATGATCAGGTCGCTGCGCCGGCCGACGAGGAAGAGGTACCCCTCCTCGTCGAGGCGCCCGAGATCGCCCACGGTGAACGCGTCGTCGCGCCAGGCCTCGGCGGTGCGCACGGGGTCGCTCCAGTACGTCCATCGCGCCCAGCTCGGGGTGCGGCACCAGACGATCCCGTCGGCGTCGACCTCGAGGGTGCGGCCTGGCCGCGCCCGCCCGACCGTGCCGGGACGTTCCAGCCACTCATCGGCCGAGCAGACGGTGAACTGCCCCTCGGTGGAGCCGTAGAACTCCCACAACGTCGGGCCGATGACGTCGATGGCTCGGTACTTGAGTGCTGCCGGGCACGGCGCACCAGCATGGGCGACGAACCGCAACGTCGACAGCATTCCCAGCGCCCCATGCTCGTCCAGCCGCTGCAGGTGGGCCGGTGTGCAGAAGGTGGTGGTCGGCCGGTGCTCGGCGACCGCCGCTGCCAAGCGCTCGACCGAGAACGGACCGGGTAGGACCACCGTGCCCCCGGCGAGCAGGGTGCCGAGCGCGAAACGGATCGGGGCCGAGTGTTGCAACGGCGAGCACACCACGTGTACGTCGTCAGGCCCCAGCTGCCACTGCTCTTGCTCCTCACCCCACAGGCGGGTTGCTTCCGCATCCGACAGCACCCCGCTCCACACTCCCTTCGGACGACCGGTCGTGCCCGACGTGTAGTGCATCGGCCGGCCCAGCGGCACAGGAGCCAGTTCGCCGGTCGGACCCTCGAACAGTTGCGACAGCTGGGTCTCGTCGTCGATCCACAGCCGCACGTCGGCGTCGTCGCGGATCACGGCGCGCTCGTCGGCGAGCAGTTGGTTGTTGGCGACCACCGGGATCACGCCACTTCGCAGCGCGCCGCCGATGGCGTGCAGCAGCCACGACGACGTCGGTAGGCACAGACCCAGTCGGTCGCCCTCCACGAAGCCCAGACGGCGCAGCGACCCAGCCACGGTTGCCTGGGCGCGCTCGGCATCAGCGGGCCGGATGAGTTCGATGGGCACGGGCTCTCGCTGTCGTGTCGGTGAACGGTTGGGTGCCGTGGTCGTCTGGCGTGTTCGTCAGTAGAGGCTTGCGCCACCGCTGACGTTGATCGTCGCTCCGTGGACGAAGCTGGCGTTGGTCGATGCCAGGAAAACGACCACGGCGGCCAGTTCGGACGGCTGTCCCATCCGCCGCAACGGGCACGTCTGCATGGCTGACTGCACCACCTCGGGCGGGTTGTCGACGTGTTGCATCGGTGTGTCGATCTGCCCCGGAGAGATGCAATTGACGAGGATCCCATGAGGGCCGTAGGCGCGGGCGAAGCTGCGCGTCATGGTGACGACACCGCCTTTGCTGGCCACGTACGCATCGCTGCCCGACAGTGCTCCGGTGAGGAACGCGGCCGACGTGAAGTTGATGATCCTGCCGCCGCCCCCGGCTGCGACCAGCGACTGGCCGACGCCGCGGTTGAGGAAGAACGACGACTTCAGGTTGACCGTGTGCTGGAGGTCCCAGTCGTCTTCGGTGACCTCGTCGAGTGGTTGCCGGCGGAGCACGGAGGCGACGTGGGCGAGCGCCCACAGGTCGCCGAACGCGCCGCGAACGCTGTCGACCATGGCCGGGATGCCGGCGATGTCGGAGAGGTCGTACGGCACCGCGAGGTGCCGCTGTGGGGCATCGAGACTGGCGATGGTGGCATCGACGCCCTCGGCGTTGCGATCGAGCACGGCAACCCGCGCGCCGGCCGATGCCATCGCTTCGGCCGTCGCCCGACCGATGCCGCTGGCTCCGCCCGTCACGATGACACCGCGGTCCTGGAGTCCTGCACCGAGTAGCTGTTGGGTGGTCATCGTGCTCCGTTCGACTCGGTGGCCGGCGGGCGCCACCGGTCGGCTCGATAGAGCGCGACGGCCTCGTCGGTGAAGTGGCAGGCCGCTCCGTGTGACGCAGCAGGGTCGATGGCCGGGCGCTCCACCTCGCAGCGCGAGCGAGCGAGCGGGCAGCGGAGGCGGAACGCGCAGCCGACGTTCGAGGTGTGTGTATCGACGGCGTCGGAACGCAGCAGCATCCGCTGGCGCGAGCGCTCGACCGTTGGGTCCGGGATCGGCACGGCCGAGATCAACGCCTGCGTGTAGGGATGCAACGGATCGGCGAACAGGGTGTCGGCATCGGCAGTCTCGACAACACGGCCACCGTACATGACGACAACCCGGTCGCAGACGTGACGGACCATCGACAGGTCGTGCGAGATGTACAGGTAGGCAAAGCCGTGCTCGTGCTGCAACCGGGCCAGCAGGTTGAGGATCTGTCCGCGCGCCGACATGTCGAGCGAGGCGACCGCTTCGTCGGCGATGATCAGCTTCGGTTGCGTCGACAATGCACGAGCGATCGCCACGCGCTGGCGCTGCCCTCCAGACAGCTCCATCGGCCGCCGATCGGCCATCGAGGCGCGAAGCCCGACGTCGTCGAGTAGCGCCCCGACGCGGTCCTTGTAACGGCTGGGCCGGCCGCCGTCGCGCAAGGTGAGCGGCTCACTGATGATCTCGCCGACCGACATCAACGGGTTGAGGCTGTCGCCTGGGTCCTGGAACACGAACTGGGCGAAGTCGCGTGGCAGTTGGTCGACCGGCACCAGCGAGCCGTCGAGCGAGACTGCCACCGTGCCGGAGTCGGCACGCTCGAGACCGATCAGCACGCGAGCGAGAGTGGTCTTGCCCGAGCCCGATTCGCCGACGATTCCCACCGACTCGCCCTCACGGATGAGCAGGTCCACCCCACCAACGGCGACAACCGGAGCCTGCCGGGCAGCGCCGAAACCACGACGGTGGAACGTCTTCACTGTGCCCCGCAACTCCAGCACGGGGAGGCGATCATTGCCGCGCTGCACGGCGACCGGCACCGCATCGTCGGCATCGAGCACCGCCGCCGGCAGCTCGCCGGGGAAGTGGCACGAGACGAGCCCCCCTGCGGCGGTGCGCTGCGACGTGGGCGTGATGGTGCAGCACACCTCGCGCCCATTGCCCACCGGGCAGCGCGGTTCGAAGACGCACCCGGTGACCGGCTGCGTGAGGTCCGGCATCGAACCCGGGATGCTGCCGAGCACGTCGGCACGCGAGTCCACGATGCTCGGGATCGACGAAAGTAGCGCACGGGTGTAGGGGTGCGCCGGCGACGAGTACACCTGATCGACCGCGCCGACCTCGACGATCTCGCCGGAGTACATCACCGTGACACTGTCGGCGAAGCCGGCCACCAGGGCGAGGTCGTGGGTGATCAGGATCGTGCTCATCTCTCCGCTGTCGCTGAGGCGGCGCAACAGATCGATCACGGTCGCCTGCGTGGTCACATCGAGAGCACTCGTCGGCTCGTCGGCGATCAACAACGCCGGCTGTCCGGCGAGTGCTGTGGCGATCATTGCCCGCTGGCGCATGCCACCCGACAGTTCGTGCGGGTACTGCTTGGCCACCATCGCGGCGCGCTTGATCTCGACCGCCGTGAGGAGACGTTCCACCTCTGCGTCGATCGCGGCTTTCGGTACCACCTTGTGCACGCGCAGCACCTCGGCGATCTGGCTGCCGATGGTGCGCACCGGGTCGAGCGATGCCTTTGCGTCCTGGAACACCATCGCCATCTGCTTGCCACGCAGGGCTCGCATCTGCTTCGCGGAGCCCATGTCGACCGAGGCGCCATCGATGCGCACGTCCGCTGCCGTCGATGCGCTGTTTCGCGGCAGAAGTCCCATGAGCGCCAGGCCAAGCGTGCTCTTGCCTGATCCCGACTCACCGACGATCGCCATCCGGTGACCGGCGGGGACGGTCAGAGAGACATGGTTGAGGGCGCGTAGCCGACGACCGCCGACCGCGTAGGCGACAGAGAGCGCATCGATGTCGAGCGCACCACGGTGCTGGTGGACGGCGAGGTCACCGGGTTCGGCGGTCTCGTCGACGCTCGTCACAGGCCCCCGATCGAGCTGCTCAACGTGCCGACGTTGCGGTCGTTGCGGAACTTCCGGCGCAGCCCTTCACCAATGAGGATGTACGCGCCTGCGACCAGTGAGATGCAGACGCCGGCACCGACCCCGTAGAGCGGCGCGTCGTAGACGACGCCGTACGCAGAGCGGAGCATGTTGCCCCAACTCGGGTCGGGGGGCTGCGCGCCGAGACCGAGGTAGCTCAGCGATGCGGAAATCAGTACGGCGCTCGAGGCGAGCACGCTGGCAGCGACGAGCAGCGTGGCAAGCGAGTTGGGAAGCACATGCTTCACCAGGATGTGCCGACGTGATCCGCCGGAGATGCGGCTTGCCTCGACGTACCCGCGGCTGCGGAGCACGAGCCCTTCACCGCGGCTGAACCGTGCGGTCGATGGCATCATCACCAGCCCGATCGCCAGGATCTGGACCCATTGCCCACGGCCGAATATGGTGATCAGGAACAGCGCCAGGACGATCGTCGGGAACGAGAGCAGCACGTCGACGAGACGCATCGTGATGGTGTCGGTACGGCCACCGACGTATCCGGAGAAGAGGCCGATGGCGGTGCCGACCACGAAAGCAACAGCGGCCGCGGAGAGGCTGACGAAGATATCGGTGCGTGCCGCATGGATGCTCCGGCTCAGCAGATCGCGACCGATCTCATCGGTGCCCAGCAGGTGCTGGCGCGACGGACCGAGTAGGGGCAACGATTCGATCTTCAACGGATCGTGAGGTGCGAAGAAGCTGGGAAACACAGACATGAGAAGGAAGGGCGTGAGAATCGCCAGCCCGACCAACAGCGGGGCGGGCTGGCGACGTACAGCGGTGAGAAGGCTCTTCACGACCGCCGCCTCGTACGAGGATCGATCAAGCGGTAGACGACGTCGATCACGAAGGCAACGATGACGTAGGCGAACGCCGTCAAGAGCACGATGGCGGCAACGGTGTTGTAGTCCTTGGCCTTCACGCTGCCGACGAGCAGGAGCCCGAGACCGGGCCAACTGAACACCGACTCGACGATCACGAGGCCGCTGATGAGGGAACCGGCCACCAGACCGATCACGGTGATGGTGGGCAGGATCGCGTTGGGGAGAACGTGCCCGTAGACCACGCTGCGCTCACTGATGCCCCGGGCGCGTGACGCGGTGATGAACGGTGCTGTCGACGTGTCGCGGAGACCTGCGTCGAGGTATCGGTAGAACAAGGCCAGCTGCGGCAGCGCCAGCGTGACAGACGGCAGCACCAGGAAACGGATGTTCTCGCCGGGGTCGTCGCTGAACGACACGAATCCGGCCGATGGCAGCCAGTTCAGCTCGGCGGCGAAGACGATCACCAGGATCAGCCCCAGCCAGAAGGTTGGGACCACCAGCAGCACCGTGGCCGTGCCCTGGATGCTGGCGCGAATCGACCGCCACCGGGTGCGAAAGCCGAAGACCGAAATGATCAGTGCGCCGATCGTGCTGACCACGATCGAGGTGATTCCCAACTGCAAGGTCGGGGCAAGGCGCTCTCCGACGACGTCACGAACTTCGATGCCCTGATAGTTCACCCCAAAATCGCCGGTCAGGGCGTTCTTGACCCAGATCACGTACTGCCACGCCAATGGCTTGTCGAGTCCGAGTTGCTCGCTCATCGACGCAACGAGTTCGGCTCGCTCCTCGGGTGAGAAGTTGGGAAGCGGCCCGATACGTGCGTCCACCGCGCTGCCGGGCAACGCATCGAGGAGCAGGAAGGTGAGCAGGGAAACGGCAAGGAGCACAGCGATGAGCTGGCCGAGCTGCCCCAGCGCTCCGACGACGCGCACCCCCCGTGAAGGGGTTGCGGCGCCGTCGAGCGAAGGGCCCTCGGCCGACGCAAGGTCGAGCGTCACGCCACCTTGACCTTGTCCCAGAAGACGTCTCCGAAGCCATTGACGATCACGCCGCTGACTCCGTCGGGCAGGACCAAGGACACGGGAGCACCGAATCCCATCAGCGCCACCGCGTCTTCGACGATGGTGGCCTCAGCCTTCGTCATGAGACCGGCCAGTTCGGGATCGTCGTACGGAGTGGCGTTGATCTCGCGATAGAGCTCGGCCACCTCGGGCACCACGTCACCTTCCTTGTATGAGCTGAGAATGCTCGACGGGTTGACAAGGTAGTCGTAGAAGTTCTTCGCTGGGGAGGGCAGGTTTCCGGCGTTGAAGGTGATGCCCTCCCACGTGCCGTTGGTGTATGTCCGCTCGAGCCAGTCGCTGACCGGAGCTACCTCCACCTCACAGGTGATGCCGGCTTCTTGGAACCCCTGCTGCATCACTTGCGCGGCGCCGAGTCCATCCGGGTATCCCTCGAGGACGAGGATCGGCACGGTGATGTCGGCCTTCCCGAGGTCGGCCAACATCTGCTTGGCCTTGCTCGGATCGAACTCGACCTCGTCGGCCTCCACCCCGCCGTTGTTGGGATACAGGTTGAACGGGTTCCACGAGTGTTCGAGCCCACGTCCCTTGAATGCGGCGTTGTTGATCGCTTCGAGGTCGAAGCAGTAGCGAAGGGCCTTGCGGACCTCTGGGTCGTCGAGGGGTTCCTTGCCCATCTGGCAGATCCACCAGAACGCATAGGTGCCCATGCTGCTGACGGCGGAGCCGTCGATGTCGCTCACAGCGTCGAAGTTCGCCGGGGCGACGTCGTACAGACCGTCGACCTGACCGCTCCGCAGACCGGTTGCCGCAGTTGCCGGATCGGAGAAGAACGAGAAGGTGAGAGCGGCGATCGATGGCGCCCCATCCCAATAGTCCGGGTTCGCTTCCGTCTCCAGCGCGCTGCCAGTGGTGAACTTCTTCAACTTGTACGGGCCGGTCCCGGCGACTTCGTTGGCGAAGTTGACTTTCCCGAACGACTGGTCCGGGACGATCAGCACGGGCTGCGGGTTGAGCAAGAACTCGACTCGCTCGGTCGTGATGACCTCCACGGTCAAGTCGTCGATGGCCTCGGCCGACACCCACTGCGACGGTGTCATGATCGGCCGGCCGGCGGTGGAAGCGATCAATGCCTCATCCGCGCGAGCGGCGATCGAGTAGGCGACGTCTTTGGCCGTGAGCGGCGTGCCGTCGTGGAACGTCACGCCGGAGCGAATCGTCAGGATCGTCTTCAGCGGGTCCGAGGTGTCCCACTCGGTGGCCAGGCACGGCAGAAGGTTGCCCTTGTCGTCTTTCTTGATCAGCGGGTCGTAGAGCACGAAGCCGAGCATCTGCGACCACACATAACCCTGGATGGCGAACGGCGTCAGCCCGTCGACCACCGAGTTCATGCCGATCGTCAAGGTGCCCGTCGAGGCGGAGCCACCGCCGGTCGTTCCAGTCGTCTCCGTGCCAACATCCGTACCACCTGCTGGTGACGTTTCCGGTGTCGTGCTGCTGCTGTCGTCCTCGTCGCCGCAGGCGACGACGAAGACGCCACCCGCCGACACGGCCGACATTGCGAGAAATCGACGCCGACTCATCGCTTTGGTCTCAGCCAACTTCTTCATGCGAGCCTCCCCCTGATCTGTGGCTGACAGGGCCAGAGCGCCCCATCGATCGGCAACTTAGCAGAGGGCTGGCAACGATTTCAAGGAATCCTTTCCAGGAATTTCCCGTTGCCGTTGCATCGGCTCAGGCGTCACCCGACATCGATGTGACACAGCACAGAGCCGGTGGGGACCTCGTCGTCCACGGCCACGGCGTGGTCGACGACGATGCCACCGACGGGTGCCTCGACATCGACCTCCACCTTGTCGGTCTCGACGCGAACCAACGGATCGCCAGCGGCGACACGGTCGCCCACAGCGACCAGCCATTCCAGCACGACCACCTCGTCGACGGTGTCGCCCAGTCGTGCGAGGAGAACGGGTTCGATCATCAGCTCAGTTCCCCTTCGTTGGTGCCGACGTGCTGCGCACGTGGCGGAACATCGAGGCGACGCCGGCCGGTTCGCTGGCCATGGTCCGCTCGATGCAGTCCTCGACACGCGAATGCACGTCAGCAGCGAGGCGGTCTGCGGCGGCGTCGTCGAGCACCCCGGCGGCGACCAACGAACGACGGTGCAGCGTGATCGGATCGCGTTCGAGCCATGCGTCGAGCTCTCCAGCCGGACGGTACGTGGCCGCATCAGCGCGAGAGTGGCCGGAGTAGCGATACGTCTTGCACTCGATGAGTGTCGGCCCATCGCCGGCGCGAGCACGATCGAGTGCCCGCCCGATCGATGCTTCGACGTCGCCGATGACCTGTCCGTCGACGATCTCGCTCGGCATCCCATACGACGTGGCGCGCACGGCGAGGTCCTCCACCGGCGTCGTCGTGTCGAAGCGCGAGTACTCGCCGTACACGTTGTTCTCGCACACGAACACCACCGGCAGGCGCCAGATGGCTGCCAGGTTCAGGCCCTCGTGAAAGGCGCCGATGTTGGTCGCACCGTCGCCGAAGAGGGCGACCGCACAGTGGTCCTGGCCGAGCACCTGCGCAGTGAGTGCTGCGCCAGCGGCGATCGGGATGCCGGCGCCGACGATGGCCGACGTCGGCATCAGACCCACCGAACGTTCGCTGAGGTGCATTGATCCACCGACACCACCGATGGTTCCGGTGACGCGTCCGGTGATCTCACCGAGCACGGAGTCCGGCGTCATCCCGAGGGCCAGCGCGTGGCCATGCCCGCGGTACGTACAGCACACGTGATCGGTGGGCCGGGCGGCCAGTGCCAGGCCGATCGAGACGGCCTCCTGACCCTGGCAGGTGTGCGTGGTCCCATGGATCAGGCCCTGGCCGAAGAGGTCCTTGATGCGATCCTCGAAGTGCCGGATCTCGAGCATCCGGTCGAGTTGCTGCACGGGATCGGACAGCGCGTGGCGCCGTTCGAGGGGCGTGCTGACGAGCGGCGCGGTCATGATGCGTAGCCCTCCTTCTCCCACCATGGGCGGGGTCGTCTGCCGCCGGCGATGAGCTCGTCGATGCCGGCGCGTACGTCGTCGGCCGATGGCAGGTAGCGCTGTTCGAGGTGCGCCGGGTACGGCACCGGAACGTCGGGGCAGGTGAACCGAACGACCGGGGCGCGCAGCGCGTGGAAGCTTTCGCCGGCGATGTGGGCTGCGATCTCGGTGCCCCAGCCGCCCGAGTAGGGGCTCTCTTCCACCAGCACCAATCGGCCGGTCCGTTCGACGGACTCACACACCCGTTCGCGGTCCCACGGCACCAGCGTGCGGAGGTCGATGATGTCGGCGGTCCACCCGGCACCCTTGGCGGCTGCCACAGCGGTGCCAACGGTCTGGCCGAGAGCGACGATGGTGACGTCGGCACCGGTGGTGACCAGGTTGGCCACCCCGAGAGGGATGATCCCCTCCTCGCCGACGACGGTCTCCTCACGCTCGGCGTAGAGCACGCGGGGCTCGAGCACGATCACCGGATCCTCGTCGCGAATGGCAGAGCGCACCAGCCCGTAGGCGCTTGCCGCACCCGACGGGACGACCAGCTTCAGACCCGGACAGGCGTACATCCACGTCTCCAGCGTTTGCGAGTGTTGGGCGCCGAAGCCGAGCCCGGCACCGACGCTGGCCCGCACCACCAGCGGCGCGGTGTAGCTGCCGCCCGACAGGTATCGCAACTTCGCGGCTTCGGTCACCACCATGTCGAGGGCGACACCGAGGAACTCGACGAACATGATCTCGACGATGGGCTTCAACCCTGTCGCCGCCGCGCCCACAGCGGCGCCGGTGAACCCCATCTCCGAGATCGGGGTGTCGCGCACGCGGAGCGGGCCGAACTCCTCGAGCAGGCCCTCCGACGTCTTGAACGGCCCCTCGGCTGCGGCGATGTCCTCACCCATGACGATGACAGTGGGATCGACGCGCATCTCATCGGCGATCGCCCGGGCGATCGCCTGGCGCATACGTAGCTTCATGCTGCTCCTCGCTTCATATCTTCCCCATTGGAAACGTTACCATTCGATCGATCACCGTCACCAGGCGGGACGACGATCAGCCCCGTCGCGAACTGGGTCGGGGCTGCAGCGGCGCCGGGTAGGCGGGCTGCATCTCGGCGACGGTCACCCAACCGGGTCGAGCAGCCAGAACGCGCTCGACCGAATTGGCGACCATGTTGCTCGAACCGACCTGAGCGCCCACGCCGGGACGCAGCTTGATCGATTGGAACGGACGACGCTTGTGCGTCAGATCGATGTCGTCACTCGGTTCACGCTTCATGGACCGCAGGTCGACGTGACCGAAGAAGTGCGATACGAACCAGGGCCTGCCAGCCACCATGGCCGTGTACGTCTGGTCGACGCCGGCGCTCTCGCCCGGCTCGACCCGGAACCGATCGGCGATGTCGATGGCGACGGGGCTGATCACCGGTCGCAGCACCTTGTCGATGCGCTCGATCTGCACGCCGATCGCATCAGCGACGATGGCCATCGACTGCGGGAAACCGGCGTGGCCGAGGATCTCGCCACGGCCGACAGCGGAGGCGAAGTCGGTTTCCGTGGCGCCCACGCCGATGCGGCGCAGGACCGTGGAGCCGAACTTGGAGATGTCGACGTTGCGGCGCACGTGGATCGTGCACCCCGCCGGAGCGGCACCGAGCATGGTCAGAACCAGCGAGTCGAACATCAGCCCCGGGTTCACGCCGCTGCCGGCAATGGTGACGCCACGCTCGCGCGCCAGTGCATCGAGACGGCTGGCCAGCTCGGCGTCGACGACGAACGGGAACGCGGCTTCCTCGGCCGACACCAGCACGTTCGAGCCCGCCTCGACAGCCGCCTCGACATCGGCGGCGACGTCGGCGAGGCGGGTGGTGGTGGCGATGATCACCACGTCGGCCCCCGCAGCGAGGGCTTCGTGGCGCTGGGCCCGGCCGTAGGGACCGCGCACCTCGTAGGTGGGGTTGACGCCGAGCAGGGCCGCCACCGACGTGCCCAGTTGGCCGGCCCCGTAGATCACAACGGTGGTCATCACCGATACCGTAGCACCTCGACTGGAATCGATGTTCATCGCCGATCTCCCCTGCCTTTGCCCCTCGACGTGGGCGATCGATGACCTGCGGGATTACTCGATTCGCCAGACTGGGAAACGTTTGCTGTAGAGTCATGCCGATGACCGAATCGCTCGACGCCGACGCCGCGCAGCTCCTCGGCATGTGGGCCGCGGCGTCGGTCGGCCCGGTCGAGGAGCAGCCGGTCGGCACGCTCCGCACGAGCGGGCTGATCAACGCACAGGTCACCGGAGAACCGCCGGCGATGCACGACGTCACCGACACGCAGGTCGCCCACGACGCCGGCCCACCGGTACCCGTTCGCGTGTACCGCCCGAACGGCGATGAGAGTCCCGTCATCGTCTACGCCCATGGCGGCGGGTGGACGCTGCTGTCGATCGACGCCGTCGACACGCTGTGCCGCACCATCGCTGTCGACACGCAGTGCACCGTGGTGTCGGTCGGTTACCGTCTCGCGCCGGAAGACCCGTTCCCGGCGGCGTTCGACGACGTCTGGGCGGTCACCCGGTGGGTGGCCGACAGCGGACTCGGGTGGCAGCCGACGCGCCTGGCCGTGGCGGGCGACAGCGCTGGCGGCAACCTGGCGGCGAGCATCGCTCTCGAGGCTCGCGACACCGGTCGGGTCCACATCGACCTGCAGCTGCTGCTGTACCCGGCCACCGACCTCGATCTTCAGACGCCTTCGATGGTCATGCTCGGGCCCGATCCACGGTTCCGGCTCACGCACAGCACGATGACGTGGTTCTGGACGAACTACCTAGGCGATCTGTCCACCAGCCCGCACACCAGCGACCAGCGCGCCGTGCCGGCCGCCGCGACCGACCTTGCGGGCGTGGCATCGGCGATCATCGTCACCCCCGGCTTCGACCCGCTGAAGGACGACGGCAGACGCTACGCCGAGCTGCTGGCCGCTGCCGGCGTTGCAGTCGAACTCGTCGAGCCGGAGACGCTCCCCCACGGTTTCGGCATGATGCTGGGAGCTGTTCCCGCAGCTCGCGGCGTGTTCAGCGACATCACCAAACGAGTCAGGAGAGCCATGCACCCGCGTCCTGCCATCGCCGAGGAGTTCCGGCGCACACCATTCGGACGGCACAGCGCCGAGTTGCAGCTGGTACTGCACGAGATGCGCTCCGAGCCGGTCGCCGGCAAGCCCTTCCTGTTCATCTCTCAGACCAACAAGGAGTGGGTGCTCGGTCGCTACTCCGACGACGTGCCACCGGTTCCGGTGGTCGATTGGTCGACGCGGTTCACCGATCTCGAGGCCGCCGAGTGGCACGTGTTCAAGCTCCGTTGGAGCGCGATGTTCGGAGAGGACCTCGGCGATGACTGACACGGCCGCCATCACCACACATGCGGAGACCGCACTTCGAGAACGGCTCCTGAGCAGCCCCTCGGTGCTCGCCTACGCCGACGTGCGCAGCGTTCGCGCCGGCGAGCCGATCGCGTTCTTCGTCAGCAGCGCCGGCGACGCCGACATCGAGGCGCGCATCGTCCGCTTGCAGTCACCCGACATCGGCCCCATCGGACCGGCGTTCCGGGAGACGCGGATCGAAGCGCCGCTCAATGGCCGTCACACCGGCCGGTACCAGCCGATCCACATCGGGTCGTATGCCAACGTGCCCGGTCCGCTGCCGATCGAGCGGAGATGCGTGGTCGAAGTGCTCGCCTTCCCCACGTTGGTCGAAGCATCCCCACGCACGATCCTCGAGGTGCGCTCGGCGTCGGACGTGACGCTGGTCGTGCGCAGCAGCTCCAGCGGACTCTTCGCCGAGCTCACCACGGCAGCCGGCACCATCGCCACCGCCTCGCTGCCCGGCCTGGCCGAGCGCACGTGGACCGAGGTGGCCGCAGGGGTCGACCTCGACGCCGGACTGTTGACCCTGCGCACGCATCAGCTGCCTGTTGTCGGCCACCTCCCGACGCCCGACCGCGACGTGGCCGTGGAGTTCGATGCCGGTTCGGTGTCGCTGGCCGATGCCTCGCTCACCTTCGCTGCGTCGCTCAGCGCCGATGGCACGCACCACCTGCCGAGCACCTGCTTCAACGGCAAACTCGAGCAACCTCGGTTGTCGGGCCCTTCGACCGATGGGCAGATTGCCGCCTGGGACTTCTCGCTCGACATCCCGACGACCCGGATCCGCGACACCGGCCCGCACGGCCTCCACGGCGAGCTCGGCAACATGCCCACGCGCGGCACGCGCGGCGCCCACTGGACTGGCGACCACCTGACGTGGATGGTGGACCCGCAGGGCTACGCCGCGATCCACTTCCACGACACCGACCTCGCCGACGCCGGCTGGCAGCAGTCGTTCACCTACGACGTGCCAGGCAACCTGCCGAGCGGTTGCTACGCGTTGCGGGTCCAACCGGCCGACGATTCGACGCCCGAGTTCTACGTACCATTCTTCGTGCGGCCAGCCGCCGGGGCGCCCACCGCCGACATCGCCTTCGTCGCCCCCACCACCACCTACGCGGCCTACGCCAACATGCACCTGCGGGTGACTGCGCAGTTCAACGAGCTCGCCCACGGTCGCCTCACCGTGCTCGACAGCACCGACTTCCTGCTGCTGCGTATGCCGGAGCTGGGCAAGTCGACCTATGACGTGCACCGCGACGGCAGCCCGGTGGTCTATTCGTCGATGAACCGGCCGGTCACCAACTTCCGACCGACGGGGCGCATGTACAAGTTGTGCCTTGACCTGATGATCATCGACTGGCTCGACGCCATGGGCTACCGCTTCGACATCGTCAGCGACGACGACATCGACCTCGAGGGAGTCGCCGCGATCGCTCCGTACCGGGTGCTGCTGACGGGCTCGCACCCGGAGTACATCACACGGCGCCAGCTCGACGCCTTCGAAGGTCACCTGCAAGGCGGCGGTCGTCTGATGTACCTCGGCGGCAACGGGTTCTACTCGGCCGCCGAGATCCCGGCTGATCGGCGCGACGTCGTCGAGGTCCGCCGTCCCGGTCAGGACAACCTGTGGCGCGTCAACCATGCCGAGGCCGCTACCAGCACGTCGGGTCTACCGTCGGGCATGTGGCGCAACATCGGACGCTCCGAGAACGCACTCACCGGCGTCGGCTTCATCACCCAGGGTTTCGACGCCTGCACGTTCTACACACGGTCGCCGGCCAGCAGCAACCGGCGCGTGTCGTGGATCCTCGACGGGCTCGAGCCCCAGGAGGTGATCGGCGACTTCGGCATCCTGCAGGGCGGCGCAGCCGGCTACGAGATCGATCGCCACGACGTCACCAAAGGCTCTCCTCCACACAGCATCGTGGTGGCGTCGTCGAGCGGGCACAGCAACCTCTACGACCTGATGGTCTCGTCGATCCTCGACACACTGCCCGACACCAAACGCACGCAGGACCCGATCCGCGCCGACATGGTGTTCTTCGAAACCGGCCATGATGGCGCCGTGTTCTCGGTCGGCTCGATCGCCTGGGCCGGCAGCCTCAGCCATGCCGACTACACCAACTCGGTCTCGACTGTGACCAAGAACGTTCTCGATCGGTTCGCCCAGGCAGCGCCGTTCAAGGCACCCGAGCATCACTGACATGGCCGTCGCGGAAACTTTTCGGCTCCGTGACAAACCGTTCAGGAAACGGTTGCAGCACCGACAGACACGGCCTAGAGTGCCTGGCTGGAAACGTATCCTGACCCTCCACGTCGGAGGTGCCCGGGTGCATCGAACAGTTGGGGGACCGATGAGCAGGAGGGACGAACACACATGAACTCGTCGGCACCGGCCTCCGACCGGCCCACGCTGGACACCTTGACGATCACGCGAATCGAGCAGATCCCGCTGATCGTGCCGCTCGGGCGCGAGTACAAGGGCAGCTACTACTCGATGACCCAGCGTGTCACGATCCTGACTCGTATCCACACGTCCGAAGGCCTCATCGGCACGGCGTATGCCGCCGACGAGGAGCACACCGTGTTCGAGATCATGAAGGTGGTCGAGCATGAGATCGCTCCGCGCCTCATCGGCCAGAACGCACTGGCCATCGAGAAGTGCTGGGAGCTCGCCTACCCAGTCACCTTCGACCAACTCCGCGATCGCCGCATCGGGCTGGTGGCCCTCGCCGGCGTCGACACCGCCATCTGGGACCTCTTCGGCCAGGTTGTTGGTCGGCCGCTCTACGAGGTGTGGGGCGGTTACCGCAACCGCCTGCCGGTGAACATCATCGGCGGCTACTACGGGCCTGTGGATCAGATCCGCGACGAAGTCGGTGAATGGCTCGACATGGGCTTCAAGGGCTGCAAGTTCAAGCTCGGCTCCAAGCCGGTCGACGTCGACGCCGAGCGCGTGCGGATCTGCCGCGAGACCGTTGGCGACGATTTCGTGATCACGATCGATGCCAACCAGGGCTACACCCTGCAGACGGCGCTGGAGCTCTGCGACCGTGTGCGCGAGTACAACATCCGCTGGTTCGAGGAGCCGTGCCGCTGGGCCAACGATGCCCGCGACATGCGCGAGGTTCGTGCTCGCGGCGGCATCCCCGTGTGTGCCGGGCAGAGCGAATACTCGCCGGAAGGCTGCCGCGACCTGATGGAGATCGGGGCCATCGACGTGTGCAACTTCGACTCCTCATGGGCCGGCGGGCCGACCAACTGGCGGCGCAACGCCGCAATCGCCCACGTTTACAGCGTCGAACTGGCCCATCACGAAGAACCGCACGTCGCGGCACACCTGTTGGCCAGCCAGCCGAAGGGTACGTACTTGGAGGTGTTCCACCCCGACCGCGATCCGATCTGGTGGAATCTGATCCTCAACCGACCCGAGCTCGTCGATGGTGAGATGGTGCTACCCACCGGCCCAGGCCTGGGTTGGCACTACGACGACTCCTTCATCGAGAAGTACCGCGCTGACCACTGAAGGAACTCCACGCTTGCGAGTGCCCAGGAGGCAGACTGTCGCCATGGAGCACAGCTCAGCCGTTTCGACCACGAAGCCAGGGATCAAAGAGGTCGCCGAGCGAGCCGGTGTCGCCATCTCATCGGTGTCACGAGTGCTCTCCGGGCACCCCGACGTCAGCGCGACGATGCGCGACGCGGTCAACAGCGCAGTTCGCGAGCTGGGCTACCGCCCCAACGCACTGGCCCGCGGGCTCCGCCAACAGCGCAGCATGTCGGTGGGCTTCGCAGTCGCTGACATTGCCAACCCGATCTTCGCCGACATCGTCAAAGGAGCCGAGCGTACGTTGCGCGAGGCCGGCTATTCGTTGCTGCTCACCAACTCCGAGGGCGACGCCGAGCTCGACGCCGACAACATCACCCTGCTCGAGGACCGTCAGGTCGATGGCCTGCTGCTGTCACTGACCTCCGAGGAGCACCCCGATGTCGTCAACGCGCTGCGCGCATCGACGCTGCCGATGGTGCTACTCGACCGCGACTGTCCCGAGGGTGTCACCGCAATGTCCGCCTACTTCGACCACAGCATCGGCATGCGTCAAGCCGTCGAGCACCTACTCGAACTCGGCCACCGCGACTTCGCCCTGATCGTCGGCGGTCCGGCGCTGCCGGCGCGCATGCGGCGTTCTGCGGTCGAGGAGACGCTGTGGACCAAGGGCGGGCGCTGCCTGGTGATCGAGGGCGGCTTCGGTGTGGAAGGCGGTTACCAAGGCACGCTCGAGGTGCTCGACCGCACTCCCCGCCCCACGGCGCTGATTGCCGCAGGCAACACGCTCATGGAGGGCGCGCTGCGGGCGCTGCATGAGCGCAACATCGAGATCGGCACCGACATGTCGTTCGTCGGCTGCGACAACGTGGCCGTGGCCGAACTGCATCAGCCCCAGATCGCCGTCACCGTGCGCGACCCTGGCTCACTCGGTGAGCTGGGTGCGCGAATGCTGCTCGAAGCACTGGTCGATCGCGACGCCGCGCTCGCAGCCGAGCCCACCGTGTTGCCAACCGGCTTCCTCTCCCGCCCCAGCTGCGGTCCGCCTCCAGTTCGGTAGCACGAGACCACAGGTGCGGCAGGTGAAGACGCGCCCGACCTGTCGCCTCTGAGCGGGACCGTCGTCAAGCAGGGTTGTCGTTCTGATCGCGGTCCCCGAAGCTGCCTGTGCTTGCTCGGCGGGCGACGATCGGCGTACGGGCCTCAGGTTGCGGGGCCCGTCGCGGCGACGATCCGATGGAGGGCGCCCAGGGGTTCGTGACCGTTGTCTTTTTGCTGATCGGCCCGACGATGGAGTTGGCGAGCCAGACCGACAGCCCGGCGAGATCGGCCGAGTCGGAGCGGCCGGTACTGATCGAGTGCTCGGCCATGAACCTGAACTCGTTCATCACCCCGAGAGCCTGACGGCTCGCCGTTTTCGCCGACACCACCTCCACCATTTCGTCCGACTTCCGGTCCACGAAGGTCGGATCGATCCCGAGGGCGCGAACAGCACCCCGTCGGATCGCCCCTCCGCGCCGGCGACCAGCAGCTCGCACGCATCATCGAGCAGCAACACACCATGAAGCAGCTCCGACATGCCCCGAGACACCAACAACGCGACCTGCTCACCGTCGACGTTGCTGTCATCGAGACCCGACACATCGAACGGCGACCCCTCCCAACCGGGGACCACGCCTGCATCACCGAACGAATCGCAGCTCCACACGACCTCGCCGTCCGAGCCGGCGGAACACCATCATGAACCCGTCGCATGCCCGACGGCCCGGTCGACACCGGCAACGAACCGCCGACCTCCCCACCACTACCGATGGGGCGTGCACTCGCTGCTCGCACGATCGCTGCCAGCTGAACCCCGAGACGCCTCGCCGGCGCCCCACCGACACTCCACACCCACGACGTCGGCATCAACGGACGCCAGCTATCAGCCCAAACCGACGAACACCGGATCGTCAGCTGCGGGCAGACGCTGCACCATGCTCGCCCGCACCCCAGCAGCCTCGGGACCCTCGAGCAGCGAAGCCAACCCGTCGGAATCAGCAACAACCTCGCCAGCATCATCGAGCGCCACCCAACGACCACGGAATCGCTCGACCAGATCAGCCTCACGACCCCGACCACTACCCCTCACCACAACCCGGCTACGCCGAGCCGCCGCGCAGAGGCGCGTTGCTCGCCCGGGACCGGCCGCCACGCGCCGGACCCCAACGACACGAGACTCGCTACGTCACGCTCGCCCAAGCCGACACCGCGCGGCACCCCGCCACCTCGGCGAGGGACGACACACGTGCGCGCCCCCAATTGCGCGTGGTAGAGGTCAGCACCAGCGCCCGCCCACGAGAAGTCTCTGATTGGGACACATGCAGTCGCGCCATCCGCAGGCTCGACGCCTTCCGCGAACCGACGCAACCGTGTGCACCGCCGACGAGAGCAACGTTGCAATCGCGATCCGGCTGCTGCCCTACGGCGGCGCCCGACCGAACGGCTCCGACCCCATCCTCGCCGAATTCATCGATCAGACCACCTCA